>ERZ1292623.615-Hain-H51-01um-R1-615-length-37603-cov-6_pt1 | contig 14203 bp, 17 predicted proteins | sample MGYA00564398_ERZ1292623 | MGnify/ENA primary metagenome ERZ1292623 (study PRJEB36523, sample SAMEA6512633) | groundwater metagenome | collected 2019-01-07 | study: AquaDiva: Metagenomics assemblies of 32 groundwater samples
TCATTTTAGGGCAAACAACATTGTAATTGTAACAATATATACTAAAAAAGGCCATTTTAACCTGATTTTCTTTGTTAGGTGGTTAGAATTGGCCTAAATTAGGGCTTTTACTAAGTCCCATATTGTACGAAATGGTACTAAAAGGGGCTTGGGTGGGGCAGATATAAGTATACTTTAACTCTATTCTCTATTCTTTCTCATAGTAATTGCTCATACTTGTATTACTCTATTAGTACAATACTTATATCTTTTCTTTTTTCTCTTTCCGGCATTTATATGTTTTTTTATATAATAACTGGATATATACTATACTATATTTCAATTATTTGTTTTATTTCTTCTCTTTGGGCCTTTTATAAGAGCTTATAGTAGCTTCCTTTGCCTTGGGGATAGTTTTTTATATAGTTTATAGTCTTGTATAAATTTATTTATTACTTTTTTCCCGGCTTTATCTGCTCTTTTTTCCAATATATCTCTTCTATACTCTGGAACTGTTTTTCTTATGGGGCTAAATCCAAATATATTATTTATATTTAATTTTGCTAGAGCGTCTTGATTTTTTTTTATTAATTTATCTAATATTTTTTTTGGCACATTATTCCAGTCTTTTTGATGTTGTACTTCATGGGATAATATAAACATTTTTCTTAAAAATGGCTGATCTTTTTTTATATTAATTACATTATTATCTGGAGAATAAAATCCGGGGATAATTAATTCATCCCAAGTAAGGTATGGAGTTTTTAAGTATTTATCTATAAAATCATCTCTTTGAACTTGCTTAATATTATCTAAATTTTTTCTTCTTATTTGATGTATTTTTTGTGGTTCTAATATTTTAAAATGTTTTATTTCTTCTGGAATAAAATTAGGAGTTCTTATTAAACTAGATTTATATTGAGTTAATCTATTTCCTTTTTTTATTTGTGGCGCTTTGAATCCTGTATATCTTATACGTTTATAGGCAGGATTTAATAAAGAATCATCATTTCTTTTTAGTTTATTTCCAGTTAAGAATTTTATATCTTTATTAGTTATTTTCATTACTTAGACCTTAATAAAATAGTTCTTAGTCTAGGAGACATTTTCTTATAATTTTGATAATCATTTAAAAATCTTCTTATTGTTTTTGCGGCATTTTGTCTTGCTTTCTTCTCTCCATAAGAATTTTGATATATATGGAAATGTAAAAGATTATCTATTTTAGGTTCAAATAAACTATCGAAAGGATCAGAAGTTTCTTTTATCATACTATGTAATATATTTTGAATATAATTATCTGCACTCATACGATTTGAATTTTTTACTACATCTTTATAATGTTGTGTTTCATGTCCCAATACTGCTAATTTAGTCAAAAAAGGAATTTTATTATTAATTCTGATTAATTTTCCCTTTTGATCTCCCCAACTTCCTGATTTTAAATTAAATTGATAATCAACTCCATGAGAATATGGTTCTATTGTTTTATAATAATCTGAAAGTAATTTATTTTCATTCCTTCTTACATTTGTTGTATGTATATTAAAATCAAATTTAGTTGGAAAAATTCCTATTTTGGCCCTATTTACTATATTATGCATGGCTTTAGTTTTAGGAGCTAAAGAATAAATATCTTTTTTTATTTCTCTGCGGGGCTTGTTAAATTCCATTTTGTCCCCAAGTTCTCGAATTAAAAATTGTCTAGTATTAGGATTATTTCTTTTACCTTGATTTCTAATTCGATAATATAGATTATTATCTGATAAATTATCTCTTTTAATTCCCAATTTTTTCATATTAGTAGAATATTTGCCCCAATTTTCTCTATTAAAAGCCTTATCCCATCTAGCAATATTATTAGGATTAGTAGAATATCCCTTTCTTTTATCTACATATAGATCATGATACTTTAATGGTTTATTTAAAATTACTTTTCTATCTTTTTTATTTAACATTTTTTCTTCTCTTTTGGGCCAGATATGTTATTCCACCTACTCCTGCTACAGTAGCTCCAATAATTGCTAATTGTTTATTCCTATATTTTGGATCAGCACCTAACCAACCTATTTTCTTTGGATTTTTCCAATTAATTATAGGTTCACTATTAAAACCTCTTCTTATATAATATTTATTTAAATAATCTCTTTTAGACCTAGGAATTTTTCTAATTCTTTTTAAATCTTCTTGAAAATCTTTTCTCGCCATATTTTCCCATAATATTGCTCTTTTTTCAGAAGGTCTTTTATTATAATTTTTATAAGAATAAAATATATCTTCTATGTTTCTTTCTAAATCTGTAATTAATCTTCCTCTTTTTTTAGCATCAAGAGCATGCCCTAATTCATGTCCAATATTTTTAATATCTTCTTTCACTTTGATAAAAGGAAGAGACTTATTTTGATATGTCAATGTTGAATAAATAGTATTAGTTTTAGTATGATAAGCAGCGGCTCCCCAATTTACATCTGTAGCAAATTTAAATTGAGGATTTACATATCTCCAGCTATTGTGATATTTATCCATTATATAATTAAGAGCTAGAGATGCATTTCTATGTATTTTACCAATATTTTTAATACTGTTTTTAGAATAACCTTCTTTTTTTAACTCTATTGAATTATGAATAAATATTTTATGTCGTTTATTTAATAAATTATTAATATTTCCGGCAATGTTAGCATCTCTAAATCCTTTTCTTTTATAATATTTCTCAAGATTTTTTTCTACGTTAATAGGAGTAGGTTTATTTATTTCTGCTTTAATACGAGAAATATTTTTATATGTATTTCTTTTTTTAGAAATATCTTCTACTCCTCTTTTTATTCTATTTTGGCGAAGTATTGGTTTAGTTGATTTAATCATAATTTTCCTAAAATAGTTCTAGTTCTTGGAGAAAGTTTCTTGTACCATTGGTAATCAGTTAAGAATTTATTTAATACTTTTCTTTCTATTTTCCTTGCGAATTTTTCATGCCCTGATTGACGATAAATTTTAGTCATTCCTTGATTAAAAATTTTTATCTTATTTTCTTTGGGCAAACTCATAAGTAAATTTTCTTCGGCTCTTGATTTTTCTTTAAATGAATTCCAATAATCTTCTGAATGATATCTATGTTGAATAAAATGTCCATATTCATGTCCTAAAGTTGTAATTCTATGGGGGATGTTTTTAAAACTTCCTATTTGAATTTTATTTGGTAATTGAAAATATCCATGTGCATCTATTCCAGAAACATAATTTATATCTAAACTATGTTTATTTTTATCTATTACTTTTTTAAGATAATTACTAATATTATTTTCTAGTAATTCTCTTTTATTTTTAATTTCTTGTATTGCTTCTCTTCCTCTTTTTCCAGGGCCGGGAATATTTATTTCTTTGTATCTTCCTATATTATTAAATACTCTTATTTTTCCTATGTCATTTTCTATTGCACTAAACGTTTTTATTGAATTATCTCTATTAGGAGATATTTTAGATGATTTTTGTTTAATTATATTTAAATAATAATTAGGATTAGCTAGTTGTGCATGTTCTCTATTAACATATCTTTTAAATTTTGAATCTCTTGGAGATGCGACAAAAGACTTATTCAAAGAATTAGTACTTCTCTTTAATCCAGTACTTTCTTTCTTTGAAACAGGTCTTTTTAATAAGAATTTTCTATCTTGGGCAGTTAACTTCAACTTTGTTCATTTCTCCAATTCTACAATGCTTCTGTAAGCCACGAGATTGACCAGGAAGGGCCATCTGGCATCAATCTGGTCTCTTGAGCCATCCGGCTATCTAAAACGAGTATTTTGTCAAATCCTACATTAATTGTAATTCTACCTCATTTCAATAGGAAAGTTATTTTTTAATGATTAAAAATTTGCTGTTGGTAGAAGAAATAGTACTACTCACAATTTTTACAATTTTTGCTATATAATGATATATATAAGTAATTAATATACTTGCTATGCAAGTATGTATTATATAGACTGCTTACTTGATTTTCGTAATATACTTCGTATATTACTCAAATATCCGAAATTCTGCGAATTTCTCCTCCTATTTGTTTTCAAATATAAATTTGAATTTATTATTGGATTTATATTTTCTTTTTAGATTTTCTTATTAATTTGTTTTTAGGAATATTTATATTAACTACTCTATTTCCTCTATTTCTGGCGATTCCTGTAACTCTTACTCCAGAAATAGTATTTATTTTAGGTTCTCTTCTTATCATTAAGTTTAAAACTTTATTAACATTTTTATTTCCAAATTTTAATGATTTTATACTTGCTTTAATATCATCAATATAAATATCTTTTTTTGGTAATTGTATTTCACTTTTAATTTCTATATTAAATGAAGGATTACTAGGACTTCCCCATTTATAAAAATTCTTTGGATCATATCTAACTAAATGATGTTTAAAAATTGAGCTTTCATCATCTAATTTATGAAATTTTCTTACTTTTTGTATTAAATGTATTTTATTACTAGCCTTAAAATTAGTTACAATTCTTTCGTTAAATTTAGTTTTATTTGGTAATTTAATAATTGTAGCAATATCTTTTATGTTTAAATTTCTTTCTCTTGCTCCAGTAATTCTATCTCCAACTAAGAATTTAATTCCTTTCTCTCTTCTTAAAAGTAAATCCATATATTTCTTTACATTTTTAATTCCTAATTTATTTTTAAGAGGAAAATCAATTGCATCAATAGTTAGTACTTTTGGATCAAATTTAGTTCTAGTAGTTTGTATTGTTCCCATCTTTTTTGCAGCAATAACAATATGTCTGGAAATACTTTCCAGATTTTTATACCTTAGAGTAAAATTAGGGTCAATTCTTAGTCCAAGTCTCATTTTCTATAGTACTCCTGTACTTTCTACAATATGCCTGTAACGCATTGTGGTGACCAACAGATGCCCTCTAGTAGCTTTTTGGTAGTTCTATACCACCTGGCTTTATTTATTTTATTTTAGGGATTCTTTTTAAATTACTTTTTAGTAAATTAGCATATTTATAATTTGTTAAATTAGTTAATAATCCTCTTTTTTTCTTTGCTATAATTCCAAAAGGTTTTAAACGAGGATGATAAACTAATCCCCATCTATTTTCTACTATTGCCGGAATTTTTTTAATTCCTATTTTAAAAGCTGCTTTAGTTCTATGATTTCCATCTACAAGAGTTTTAATTCCTGAGCTTTTTCTAATTATTATAGGAGAATAAACTCCTAATTTTTTAACTGTATTAATAAAATTTTTCCATTTTCTAGGACTATATCTCCCCCCCTTAGGATTTATTTTCCACTCTTCCATATCTGCTGGATAAGTCGGTAGTGAGTTAGCAAATTTAGTTGGAATATATCCTAAATCATCTCCTACAACATCTAATACAAAATCCATATAATTCTCTTGCCATTTTGATAATTTATTGGCTTTAAAAGGTTTTCTTTTTATTCTTCTGTAAGCCATTTTCTATTCCATTTTCTATTGGGCCTATTTCTTCCTAATGATTTTACTCCAAACATTTTTATTCTTTTATAGTTTCCAAATTGATCCATTGTCTCTATATCAATATTTTGTCCAGGCAGATATTTCTTTTGTTCCTTCATAGAACTATAAAAATTACTATTGATCATATGCCAAGTTTGATGCTTTTCTAGTCCTCTTCCAATTAATCCACTATTATGTCCTGATCTTTGAAAATTATGGGCTTTTTCATATCCTCTTCCTGGATACCAATTATAATTACCTGAGATATTAGCGGCTCTTAATCCTATTTGTCTATAATTATTTATTTTAAGTCCTTTTTGAAGAATAGAAAAAGTTTGAGCATTTTGTTTTTTACTATTAGGAATAATAGAATTAGGAATATTTACTAAATTGCCTGCTACTATTATTTTTTCCATTTTTTTAAGTGGATCACTTCCTCTAATAGTATTAAGTTGGGGTTTTCCTAATTGTTGTGGAAATTTTTTAAGCTGACTTAGCCTCATAGCTTTAATCATAGCCTCTCTTATTTGAAGAGTAGGACCTTTTTGTGCCTCTATATATAGTAATTTATTCAGGGCTTTATTGTTCATTTCTTATTAATTCTGCTTCTTCTTTTATTTCTGCGATTACAGCATCAATCATAGCCTCAATTAGAGAGTTAGGAATTTGTTTAGCATATTTATTTTTTCCATTGATTAAATTAACTACAAATTGTTTCTTTTCTTCTCCAGACCATTCTGGATGATTTTTTTCTACCTGTAACATTATTTGTGCTAATTTATGTTTTAAATCTCTTCTATTCATAAAAAATCTATCTACTAAATATGCTACTAAAGGAGCTATAACAATAGCTCCAAACCATTCAGTTTGTATAAGATTTAATAATATTTCTAATAACTTTTCCATTTTAACCTCTCAAATTTTTTAAGCCTTTTTTCCCTGTTTTATTTTTTATATCTTGTTTTACCATTTTACGAGATTGTGAATCTGCTTTTTTCTTTTCTTTACCACGAATTCCTCTTCCTCTTAATTCTTCAGTTTCATATTCTCTTTGTTTTTTATCCATATGTTTTTTAGCTTTAACATATTTAGCACCTCTGGCTGGAAAACATTTCTCTATTGCTTCTGTATACTTTTTTTGTTTAGTCATTTAATACTCCAATAAAAAGGGATGGGACAGAATTAACCAGCCCATCCCAAATCAATCTAAAATTATTTACTTATTTTCCTGAGTCAGAAAATACTCCTCTTTTGCGTCCTGGCTGGATTCTAACATTTTGGTTATCACCTTCAGGACCAACTACTTGATTATAAGGTGCAACACCTTCATAAGTTGGATTTAGCATAATATTTTCTAAATCATGCTGTCTCTGTAAATCTCCATAAAGACTATCCGATACATTTCTATTTGGGTCTCTCATAATTTCCTCCTTGCAAGTTAGTATATTCTAGAATACTAATTATATTATATCATATATTATTTTTTCTTTTTTCTTAATTTCTTTGCTGCAGCTAATCCTAATCCAGCACTTCCTAATAATGCAGTTCCAATTAAAATATCTTTTTTAAATAAATTATCACCATGCTCCTCAATTAGTTTATTTATCAATCTTTCTGTTGATTGTTTTCCATGTTCTTTTAAAGCTTTTAATCTATGCCCATTACTATTTACTAATTCAGGTAAGATATTTTCTCCGACCATTACTATTCTTTTTGGGTCTTTAGATGGAACTTTTTGAGTGCCTAATCTATTTAATATATCTTCCATTTCATCTCTTACTTTGGCAATATGATTAGATGCAGCAGCTTTTTGTAAATATCTTTTTCTTACTTTAGCTAAAGAATCATGTAATCTTTGAGTAATTCGAGTTTTTCTCATATTTTAATTTCCTTATTTCTCTTTGAACTTGATTTCTAAATATTTTCATATTTATACCTGGACATACAGTATTTCTTCCTTTAATTGTAGCCTCCTTATGTCCTAATACTTTAGAATAATCTAAATTTTGATTTATTATCCATTTTGCAGATAATTGAGTAGCAGAAGCATATTGTTTTTGTAGAACTTTATGTAAATGTAATTTTCCAATTAAAACAATTGCTATCCAATCATGTCTTTCACTATTCCAGAATACTCCACCATCTCTTTGATTTAAATTTCTTCCTGTTTCTATTTTACCATTTGGAAATATAACATAATGATAAGCAATATCTCTAAATCCTCTTTTTTTATGCCCAATTCTTATTTCATTTACTGATTTTTCATTTGCTGCAGTATGATGAATAATTACTCTTTCTATTTTTCTATTTATAACTGGAATTCCATAATTTATATTATGACTTATTTCTATTTTTGGATTAAAAGAATATTTAGAAAAATAAGTTAAGCAAGACATAAGCATCAATATAAATAGATGCTTTTTCATTACGTAATGCTTCCATAAATTGCTAAATATCCAAGTAAGTTATTGTTACTATCATAAACAGGTAATTTTCTAGTAACAGAACCAGGAGTTGTAGCTGCAGAAGAATCATCTGTAGTAACTCTAATCATTTTTAAATCTAATTTACCTAAAGTTACTGAAACACTAAATGCATCATAAAATCTAATTTTATTTACATTTGCTGCTTGTGAAATATCTGCTGCATTAAAAATTTCTGCCTTACAAGCATTATTGGCTAAATCTGCATATACAATAGCTGCGGATAAATTAAGTTTAGAATAGGCTATTGCAGCACTTGTTGAAACATCAGCATTTACAATGCTTGTTCCTAATGCTAGTTTAGAATAAGCTATTGCTGCTCCTGCTGCTACATGTGAATTAGTAATATAAGAAGTTAAATTTAATTTACTTCCTGCAATAGCAGCAGAACCATTAATATCAGCATTTACAATTAATCCAACTAAGTTTAATTTAGAATAGGCTATAGCAGCAGTGGCACTCACATCGGCATTAACTATACTAGTTGCAAGATTAAGCTTAGAATAAGCTATTGCTGCTGTTCCTGATACATCAGCATTTACAATTGTACTAGCAAGGTTTAATTTGCTATAAGCGATTGCTGCGGATGCATTAATATCATTATTTACAATACTAGTTGTTAAGCTTAATTTACTATAAGCAATAGCTGCAGTAGCACTTATATCTGCATTTACAATACTTCCAGTTAAAGCTAATTTACTATATGCTATAGCAGCAGTAGCAGAGATTCCTGCATCAGTAATTTGAGGACCCTGTGCTCCACCTGTATGATTGTGGTTAGCTGCTGTAGGAACATATGTTCTTTGATCTACAATACTGGTAATTGCTCCTCCAGAAACAACCGCATCATATAAATAAGTAGAAGTAGAAGGAACTGCTCCAGTAGTTGCTGCTAAAGCAAATGTGCCTAATTTTTTATCTAGAGGAGACATGTATATTTTATATGTAGCATTAGTAGTAGAAATTACAATATTAGTTCCACCAGTAGATTCCATAAATACTCCAGTGGCAAATGCTTTTCCAGAAGCTATTGTAACTGTTTGTCCTATATAACTTCCACCAAGACCTGTAACCACATTATTTCCTAAGAGAGTATTTGCCATATTTCCAGTTGTTAAACTGAAGATATTTGCTAATCTATCCCAATCAGCTTTAGGCTTTAAATATGCATCATCAGCATCTTTAATTTCTATTTCATAAAATTGTGAGTTGAAAGCCATAAATTACTCCTTCTAAAATTTCCTATTAATATTCTAACATTTTTGCTGTTGTTGCTACTGATGTTTCTTTCATTTGTGTTGCTGCAGGATTTGTAGTTACTTCATACATAGCAAATCTTTGTATTTGTGTCATTGTTTTATATTTTCCTTTTGTGGCAGTACTTATTAAATATCTTCTTAAATTATTTGTTTCACTAATTACTTGTGGACCATATATAAAAATATTATCAGCTTCATTACATTTTATTCCAAATCTTAAATCAGTCATATTTGCTTCAGTTCTAGTAAAAACATAATATTGCCAATAATCTTTTATTACTATATTAGATGTAACTTCATTTAAAGTAGTATTATTTCTTATTGCTAATATAGCATTTCGTGTTTCTCCTGTATCTGATTTTAACCACATTGAAAAATGTGCTTGCCCAATAGAAGGAGAAAAAATAATATTTTGATATAACATTTCACTATTATTAGGAAGTGCAATAGTAATTTTATTATAACTAGTAGTAAAAAAATCAGTATTATCAGTAACAGATGCTTTAGTTACTGCTGCAGTAACTTGCCAAACAGATTGAGAAGAAATAGCATCAGTCCATAATAAATGATTATAAATAGTTGTATTTACTTTAGCTAACTGTCCTCTTTCAGTAGAAGGATTAGTTATATTTTTTCCATTGTCAGTAGTTATATTTCTATTTGTAGATATAGAATTATAGTCTCTATTATAAATACTCATTAAGGCCATCCTTGTGTAGATACATATTCTCCAATTATATTAGTAGTAGAAATTCCTTTCATATCTAAATTATGATGAAGACTTAAAATTCTATAATATTTATAATCATTTGAAACTAATCCACCAATAATTTTATGTTTACTTCCAGAAATCCTTATTACTTGATTAGGTAAAATATCTGGATTAAAATATGTTATAAGAGATATTTTTCTAGGATAACTTAATGCATCATAAGAAAGACTACTAGCTATTTCTTGAGTTTTTTCTCGTGTTAAAAATGCTTCATAACTTGCTGCAACTGCTTTCTCAAATCCAATATAATTAGGATCACTTGCAGTATATACACTATCAGGGTCTTGTCTAAAGGTAGAAATAGCTCCCCCAACTCTATTAAATCCTCCAATATAAACTGTATTATACCAATCTTCTCCAATAATAGTTAATTGAACATCAGTAGCAATATTGAATGAATTTAATTCTGCTCCAGTTAATCCACCATGTTCTCTCATATAAAAATGATGATCATAAGAAGTACCATTCCAAACAAAAAACTTAGGTTGGCAAACAAGATTCCCACTTCTATCGAAGAATAAATCAAATTTAATATATTCAGCTATTTTTTTCATCAACTGCCAAGCACTTGTTTGAAGAATATCTGCTTCCCACAAAGGAGCATTTGCAGGACCTTTAGATAATAATTGATTGATAGGAGCATTTGGATTACCTATATCACTAAATAAGTGTTTTGTTGTGGGTATTCTACATCGTTTTGCTAACCAAGTTAGGGCATCACTAACTTTCCATTTATCAAAAATAGGCCAATCTCCTTTATTAAAAGTTTGTTCACAAAGATAAGACATATTTGCTAATCTTAATTGAACTAAGCTTTTAAGAGTTTGATATTGTCCAAATTCAGGACTTAATAATACTCCAGTAAAAAGATTTTTCTTATTTGTTCCATTAATATCTTTATATCCACCTTTTATTTTAATAATTCTAAAAGGTCTTAAATATGTATCAGTTAATGCTGGATCAGATAATTTACCGTCTTCATTATCAGCCATTACTGTCCATGTTGCTGAATCATAATCAATACCTTCATCTCCGCTTATAGAATAAACTCTTTCTCCAGCCCCATTATCAAATCCATAAGGAGCAGCTAAATTTATAAAAGGCGTAGGAGTAGTTTGTACTTCAGCATCATGCTTTACCATAACTCCTTCTAATGCTGGAGTAATATACCAAGTTTTAGAAATTCCCCACTCTGATGTAATAGGAGTTGAAGTAGGGGTCATAATCACTCTATATCTTACTTTATCATTAGTAGATGGATTACCCGCATTATCAGTTACAGTAATAGTTGTTCCAGTTGGTTTTTCTTCTCCCAATTCTTCAAAAAGATAATTTAAATCAGTTTGATAATATACTGGAATATCTTCATTAAAAATATATCCAGAAATACATTTATTTATATAGTAATTAAAATGAAAAGCAGAACCTCTGTGACTAATCTTAACTTTATAATCTTTTGGTTTTAATTCTTCTACTTCTTTATAAATATCCCAATTTTTAAACCAATCTCCTGAAAATAATAAATTTCCATCTATATTTAAAAAGTTAATAATAATTATTCCTTCATCATTTATTTGTTGAGGTGGAGTAATTAAAAATAAATCTTTTATTTTTCTCCATTGTCCTTCAGCAAAAGTCCATAATGAAGGACCTTCTGTATATGGCATATATATTAAATATTTATCAAACTCAATATAACTTGCACAAAAATCTATATTTTCAGTTTTTGCTGGAGTTGATCTTCTAAGAACTACAGACCAACTTCCTTTTTCTGCAACAATAAAACGACTTTCACAAGAACTTAATATATTAGTTGTTTCTAAACACATAAAACGTTTATTAGCTGAACCTCCTCCTATTATTGGGTCAAGGTGTTCAGTTTCAGTCCAATTTCCTATTTTATTCCAATCTGCTAATACAAAATTACCTTCACAAGTAGGAAATTGAGTACAAATAATTTTAGGAGATAATTCATGATTAATAAGAGAAAGTTTTTGAAACTCTGCTTTTGTATTATCTCTTTCTACATTTCCAGCTTTTGAATAAGCATTAAATGATCTATAAAATAAATCAGCATATGCCCATCCTTGTTTATCTTGAGTAAGAAAACCTTCATTTCCTGGTTCAAAAATATATACATCTGCTAAACTTTGGTATCTAATCATAATTTAAGTTCCATCAAAATTTATTGTCCATGTCTCAGCCATATTTCTACTAAATCTCTGTTGAAGATTTCCATCTAAATCTATATACTTTAATATTAATATTGAATTTTTTATTTCTAATGCACAAGCTGTAGCAGTAATTCCAGTTACAGCTTTTTCTGCTGTATTATCTATAAAATTAATTTTATTTCCATTTGGAGTTACTCGTATTATTTTAACTTGCTCATCATTATTAATGAAAGCAATATAAATAAGACCAGTATGATCTCTACATGAAGAAGCAGAAATAGCATTAGAAGTTAATTGTGGCATATTATGTTAAAGTATTAAATTCATCAATAGTTTTTTTAAGTTGTAAATCTTGATTTTCATCAATATAAATTAAATAATGAGCATCTCCATCAAAAGATAATTCAATATTAGGAGAACTTCCTATAATATTTGTATTTATAGGATTTGCTAAACTATCCATATTTTCTTGTTTTAAAATATGTATTCTTTCGGCATTATTATTAGTTTTTAAATATGTAGTAAATAATTTCCCAGCAGGATGCTTTTTTTGATCTAAAGTATTAACTACTGGAATTGCATTAAAGTCATATGCCAGTAAAAATTGTGTAAGTATTTCTAATCTATACCTAAAAGGAGTAGTATCAAATTGATCAGTTGAAATTGCTGTAATAAATCCAGAAGAATCTTTTGTTGTTCTTATTTTAGAACCTTTTATCCAATATGGATTCATTGTTTCACCTTGAGAAGTATAGGATAGAGTAGCTTCATTACTTAAGAAGGGTTTAATAAATTCTGGTGCATCCCCTATATTATTGTGGGGCCATTTAACTCCATATTTATAAAATAATCTATAAAATCCATCGTCATTACTAGATGCAGATTTTATTAAAGACTCGCTACTTTGATCATGCAAATTAATAAATACATTTTTAACTGGTTTTTTAGCATGATTCATAGTGCCCACTCCTTCTCCATTCCAAACTGCATCAAATTGAAAAGAGAGAGTTGTTCCATATTCTCCAGTTCTAAAATTACCAGAACCATAATAACCATCTAAATTAGTAAATGTCTCATTATCTTTTATTTGTAATACGAAATCAGAACCATCAGAAAGTGGAGTTAATTCTAACCAAGGTTTTCCTCCTGTATTAGAATTATATCTAGAAGTTCCAGCCCAGAATTTAGTTTCAACAGTATCTGCAACGGTAATTCCTAAGCCAGTATCATTAGTTGCATTTGGAAAAGGAAATGTACTAGGATTATATAAGCTAAAATTATTATCTAATACGCTTCTATAATATTTATACTTGCTTCGTATACAACCACCTTTGAATACGGAGTTACCTGAACCATCTCCAACTCCATCTCCCACATCTGCATTTGAAAGTAAATAGAAACTTCTTGCCCCATTTACTATACTACGCATAAAAATACCATTACCTCCCCCAGAAGGATAGCCTAATGATCCTATTCCAGTTGCACCTCCTATTATTCCATCAGTACCTAATAGTGGATAACAAAGTAAAATCTTTTTTCTATTTTCTGTTTTTGTAGGCTCTGGTTTATAATAACCTTTTAAATCTCGAATAAATGCTTCACATACATCATCTACTCTAATTCTTAGTGGTCCTCCATTTATAGAAGGGAAAGGAAGTCCTATAGTATCCAGATGTAGTACACCTGTAAAACCACTTTCTACTCCAGTTATTTCTTTTTTTTGCGGATGAAGAATATCAAAAGTTTTTGTTTCCCAAGTATTTGCAGCAGTAGTATAAAAAATCCAAATATATTGAACAGTTCCATATATTAAGTATAATCTAATTGGAACATCTTTTTTACTGGCTTTAATAGATATTTTATGATAACGATATAAAAGTGGTTTCCAACGATATCCAACAGAATTAGCAAATGTATTACCAGATGAGACTAATCTTATTCCACCTTCTGCATGCGAGAATGAACCAGAAGAACTCCATTCACTCGCAGAATCAAATGCTTTATAAGTATGGGTGTCTTTAAAAGTCCAAGTTGAAGCTAATATGGG
>ERZ1292623.3164-Hain-H51-01um-R1-3164-length-14198-cov-8_pt1 | contig 14198 bp, 10 predicted proteins | sample MGYA00564398_ERZ1292623 | MGnify/ENA primary metagenome ERZ1292623 (study PRJEB36523, sample SAMEA6512633) | groundwater metagenome | collected 2019-01-07 | study: AquaDiva: Metagenomics assemblies of 32 groundwater samples
ATGCCGCTGTGCCGCCGATACACGGATGGCTGCCTGACGCCTATCCAAAGGCCACGGTAACCGGCGCTGTTTTTATGTCTGCCTTTACCACAAAGACGGCTGTTTATACGCTGGCCCGCGGTTTTGCAGGCTTTGAAGTACTGGCTGTGCTCGGCGCTATCATGGCTGTCTATGGTGTCTGCTATGCTGTTATAGAAAATGATGCAAGAAGGATACTTGCCTATCATATTGTAAGCCAGGTTGGATACATGGTTGCCGGCATTGGCATTGGCACAGCAATGGCATTAAACGGCGCTGCATCCCATGCCTATGCGCATATTATTTATAAGGGGCTTTTATTCATGGGCGCAGGCGCTGTGCTTGAGATGACAGGCAGGTCAAAGCTGAGCGAACTTGGCGGGCTGTATAAGTATATGCCGCTTACGCTCTTCTTTACTGTAACAGGCGGGATTGCTATCTCAGGTTTCCCCCTTACAAGCGGCTTTATAAGCAAATCCATGACTGTAGCAGCTGCTGCAGAGGACCACAGGATTATAATTATGATTATGCTGATGCTTGCATCTATCGGTACATTCCTCTCTGTCGGCCTGAAGCTGCCCTATTTTATATGGTTTGGCAAGGATTCTGGCTTAAAGCCAAAGGAGCCGCCCCTCAATATGAAGGTTGCAATGGGTATTGCCGCATTTTTATGCTACTTCCTCGGCATATATCCAAAATTCCTTTTTGATATGCTTCCCAACCCTGTGCACTGGGCGCCTTATACTGCATCGCATCTCTCAGAGATATTGCAGCTAATGGCATTTACTGGATTGGGATTCTTAATATTGTTGAAGAAAATGAAGCCGGAGCCCTCTTTGAATCTTGACACTGACTGGTTTTATAGAAAGGGCGCAAAGGGATTTATGTGGTTAGTAAATAATCCAATGGCTTATTTAGGCGCAAAGATAAGCCATGCAGTTTTTGATATCCTGCCTTCCTCTCTCGCATGGGCAAGCAAGAACCCGTTGGCAGTCATTAAGATCGCATCAGATTCATTGCTTTTAAGATTCAGCAGCCAAGACAAGGCTGCAGCGATTAAGAAAAGAATAAACAGGGAGAAAGAGATATACCCCGGTGATGTAATAAAGCACTGGCCTATCGGAGCGACTGTTATGTGGGTAACCATTTTCTTGCTAACGTATTTAATAATATATTATATATATGATGCTGCATAACCTATCTGTCCTTTAAAAAATCCTTGACACGCAATTCCCAATAATGTAATATTTAGCGTTCCAAAATATTATTTTTTGAGGTTCATTTATACGATGAAAGAAGCGCCGTTATTTATTCACATCGCAGGCATACCCGAATATATAGTATACACATGGGTTATAATGGGTATACTTTTTGCAACTGCATTCGCTGCGAGCAGAGGCATTAAACCGCTGCCTGCTGGCATTCAAAACTTCTTTGAAATGGTTGTAGATGGAATCATGAAATTTATGGAGGATATCATCGGCCATCACAGCAGGCAGTATCTCCCATTAATAGGGGCTTTAACCTTCTTTATCCTGTTATCCAATCTTATTGGCCTTATACCGGGGTTTATGTCTCCCACAAGCAATATAAATACAACTGCTGCATGCGCAATAATAGTATTTTTTGCAACGCACTACTATGGCGTCAAGGCCCACGGTATCGGCTATTTAAAGCACTTTATCGGACCAGCATGGTGGCTTGCGCCATTAATGATACCGCTTGAGATAATCGGCCATCTTGCAAGGGTGCTCTCTCTCTCCCTTCGTCTGTTTGGAAATATCTTTGGAGAAGACCTGGTACTGCTCGTACTGGTATTTATAGTCCCTATTCTTGTGCCGTTGCCAATGATGTTTTTAGCAGTATTCACAAGCGTTGTTCAGACCTTTGTTTTTGTCCTTCTGACAATGATTTATATAAAACTGGCAACAGAAGAGGCAGAGGAGGGGCATTAATCTTGTCTATAATATTGCATTTCAAGAAAGGAGGAATTCCTGTGAAAAAAATATTACTGTGCTTAGCGCTTATGCTTCTTTCAATGAGCATCTTGGCGCCGTTTGCCATGGCAGCAGCAGAAGAGGCTGCAAAATCCACTGATAAGCTTGGCTTTTTCAAGGCAATAGGCCTTGCGTCTGCTATCTGCATTACAGTTGCAGCCATTGCCGGCGTTATCAGCCAGAGCAGCGCTGTAAAAGGGGCTATTGAAGGCATCGCAAGGAACCCAGGGGCATCAGGAAAGATTACCATCGCAATGGTTGTTGGCCTTGCATTTATTGAGTCTCTGGTAATCTATGCATTGGTTGTTGTCCTGATACTGTTATTTGGAGATCCGTTCGGGATTAAGATATAAGATAATTATGTGGCGGGAGGTTTAAAAGCCTCTCGCCTTTCTATTTCTGCATTTCTATCAGCAAGATTGCCTGACAGCAAAAAGAGTTGCCTTGCTCTCCTGCTATTTCTGTTATCAATGACGAGGTTGTAATGCCAAAGGAACGGATTTTAGTCGCCAGCAACGACTTAGATGCCTATCAGAAGATAAACAAGGTCTTGAAAAGAAAGATCGGCGAGACAGTTCATACCAAGACGGCTATTGAGACTATTGCTCAGATAGAAAAGACTGCCTTTACTGCAATATTTATTGACCTTGACGATAAAAAGATAAAAGACTCAAGGATTATTGAAAAGATTGGCGCAAAAGGCGACAATACTATTGTCATACTTATAATTCCCAGGAAAAAGATTGCTTTATTGCCAAAGATTATGAAGGCACATTCATATAATTATCTTATAAAACCTTTTCACCCATCTGAAATAAACATGGTCTTAAATAGCGCAGAGAGAACCCATGCCCTGAACAGGGAATCTAAGGCTCTGAAGACCAATATCAAGGAATTGGAAGATGCAATTAAAGGTTCAGGACAGAAGTTACCTTCTTCTGACAGTAAGGGAGGGGCAATAGAAGGAGGCCATGTATCCCTTGAGGCATTTATAGAGGAGCGGTTAAATAGGTTTATCAAGAAGCTTAATGGCGCAAAGGGCGCAAACTTCTATGACATGATTATCGCTGAGATAGAAAAACCGCTAATTTCCCTTGCACTCAAGGAGACAAGGGGAAATCAGATAAAGGCAGCAAACCTTCTCGGCATTAACAGAAACACCTTAAGAAAGAAGGTTACTGAACTTAGATTATCAATCCCTGCTGAATAATTTCATTATTTTTCTTGACATTCCCCATTATTTTGTTATCTTTATAAGTGATATTGTATGAATTGAGTGTATTTCTGATTTAACAGACTGTTAATGCTTGAAAAAATGAGGAGGAAAACAATGATAAGAGATTATGGTCAGAGATGGATTACAGCCATACTAATGACTGTAGGTTTTATCATCATAATCATCTCAGGGAATTCAATTGCGCAGGAAGCTGTCAAAAAAGAAGATCCTCAGCAAGCTCAGAAGGGAGAGCTTCAGATCCCTGAAGATAGAAAATATTTAGTAAAAGAGGGGGATACCCTGTGGGACATCTCCACATCTGTTATGAAAGACCCGTTTCTCTGGCCGAGACTCTGGAAAGACAATAAATACATCATAAACCCCGACCTGATATATCCCGGAAATGTGATTATACTGCCAGGCGACGAGATTGTTATAAAGGAAGATGCTGCGCCAGTTACAACGCCAAAAGAGGCAGAGCCTATTAAAAAGGCAGAAGATGTTCCGCCATCTGTTGCTGAAGAGGCAGCGCCGCCTGTTGAAGAAGATATTGCCGCTCCAGCGGCAGCGCCGCAGATAGAAAGAAAAGAGGCAAGGCCGTTTATCTTAGAGGGGATAGGCATATTAACAGATGAGGTGCTGTTATTTTCAAGCGGCTTTGTTGTCTCAAAATTAGAAGACAAAGGAGTCATTGTAGGCTCATGGGATAAAAAGGTGCTATTAAGTGATAATGATATTATCTATATAAATAGAAAAAACAACCCTGCCATAGCAAACGGCGATAAGTATACAATATATAAAGTTGTAAGAGAGGTTGAGCATCCTGTAACAGGAAAAGATATGGGCTATCTTGTAAAGATATTGGGTGTAGTCCAGATAACGGATGTCAAGAAAGATGTGGCAACAGGCACTATTATCAGGTCATTTGATTTCATTGGCTATGGCGATAAGCTCATGCCTTATAAAAAGGCTGCGGTTACAGATGATCTGATAAAAGGAAAAACCCCTGATAGTAAATTAAGGGGATATATTGTTGAGGTAAAGGATGAAAAGATACAGAATGCACAGCTTGATGTAGTGTATATTGACAAAGGGACAAAGGATGGCATAAAAGTTGGCGACAAGTTTGCTATTGTAAGGCCCGGCGCGAAGACATCCAGATTTTCACCGGGTGAAGGCATGAAGCTGCCAGAGCAGATTGTAGGCGAATTAAAGGTTTTTTCAGTGCAGGAAGGCACTGCAGCAGCGCTTGTTTTAAATAGTGTAAGGACTATTACAAGAGGAGATATCATAGAAACAAAATAGCTTTTTCAGCGCCATTATATGGCTCTTCAATCCCTGTCAAGCCATTGTCAGCCCTCTTGCCTTAAGGCAGGTTCAGGAAAGGTTTGCACTGTTGAATAAATCAAATAATTTAATGGAGAAGGCCTCAGTGGAGGAGTTGTATTACTATCTTGCATTAAGCGATGTCCCAGGCATAGGAAGGGTTTTATATAAAAGGCTGATTGATGCGTTTGCCTCTCCTGAGGCTGTCTTCTCTGCATCGCCGTCAAAATTAAGGGATGTTGAAGGGATAAATGATAAAATCATAAAGGAATTGAAGGATTTCAGGCCAGATGATGAAAAGATAAATAATGAACTGGCCAAGATAAAAGATTCCGGGATAAGGCTTATTACTTTAAATGATGATTCCTATCCTCAAAATCTTAAAGCTATATACGACCCGCCGCCGTATTTGTATGTCAAAGGAGGGTTTAAGAACGAGGACAGATTATCAGTTGCAATAATAGGCTCAAGAAGCGCCACTAATTACGGAAGACAGATAACAGAAACAATCAGCAAAGAGCTGTCATCACTCGGCATAACCATTGTAAGCGGAATGGCAAGGGGCATAGACAGCTTTGCCCATCAATCAACGCTTGATGCAGGAGGAAGGACAATAGCAGTGCTTGGATGCGGAATAGATATTGCCTATCCGCCTGAGAATAAGGCTCTAATGGAGCGCATCAGAAATTCAGGCGCAATAATTTCTGAATTTCCCTTTGGCGCGCCGCCTGAGGCAGTGAATTTTCCTCAGAGGAACAGGATTATCAGCGGGCTTTCGCTCGGCACAGTTGTTATAGAGGCAGCAGATGACAGCGGCTCTCTGATTACAGCAAACTATGCAGTTGAGCAGGGCAGAGAGCTCTTTGCTGTACCGGGAAACATCACATCAAAGATGAGCAAAGGCTCAAACAGCCTGATTAAAAAAGGCGCAAAGCTTGTCAATTCGGCAGATGATATTATTGAAGAGCTCATCCCGCGATTAAAGGGTGAATTGAAGGATATAAGGTCATTGAAAAATAGCGCAGCAATTGCAAATCTTTCAGATGAAGAGAGGCTGGTATTTGATAATATATCGCTTGAGCCAAAACACATAGACAAGCTGACTATTGAAAGCAAAATGCCGACAAACAAGACATCAGCGCTTTTATTAAACATGGAGTTAAAGGGCGCTGTTAAAAGATTATCTGGAAATATGTTTATAAGGAGCTGTTAAGAAGAATATGGCTAAATCATTGGTAATTGTAGAATCCCCTGCTAAGGCGAAAACCATTGAGAAATTTCTCGGGAAGGGATTCACGGTAAAGTCATCCATCGGGCATATCCGTGATTTGGTGCATAAGGGGATAGGGGTAGACGTAAAAAATAATTTTCAGCCTATGTATGAAATTCCAGCCGAAAAGAGAAAAGTGGTTGCCGAACTGAAAAAACTTTCTAAGGGTGCGGATATTGTGTGGCTCGCAACGGACGAAGATCGCGAAGGGGAAGCCATCGCGTGGCACTTATCAGAGGCGCTGGATTTAAGCAGCGCTAAAACAAAACGGATAACCTACTCTGAAATTACAAAAGACGCGATTCAGAAAGCGATTGAAAATCCGAGAACAATTGATAAAGATTTGGTTAACGCTCAACAGGCTCGCAGGGTTCTGGACAGATTGGTCGGTTATGAGATTTCGCCGATCCTCTGGAGAAAAGTAAAGCCGTCGCTCTCAGCAGGAAGGGTGCAAAGCGTTGCCGTGAGATTGATTGTTGACCGTGAAAGAGAGATACAAGATTTCAAGTCTGTATCCTCCTACAAGGTATCGGCTGTTTTTCTGAATGAGAAAGAAGAAATAGTAAAAGCGGAGCTGCCAAAAAAGTTTTCAACAAAAGAAGAAGCAAAGGCATTTTTGGAAAAATGTAAAGAGGCGGAGTTTGTTGTCGCCAATATTGAAACAAAACCCGCAAAGAAATCTCCATCCGCGCCCTTCACCACTTCAACGCTTCAACAGGAAGCAGGAAGAAAATTTGGATACCCTGTTGCTCAAACAATGAGAATAGCGCAGAGTCTTTACGAAAGCGGAAAGATAACCTATATGCGTACGGATTCGGTGAATCTTTCCGGCGCCGCTCTGGATCAGGCTAAGGACGAGATTGAGAAATTGTACGGAAAAGATTTCCTTGCCATCCGTCATTACAAAACAAAGAGCAAAGGCGCTCAGGAGGCCCACGAGGCCATTCGCCCGACTGAGCTGAACATCCATGAGATTACAGGCGATGTGCAGGAACTCCGCATTTACGATCTAATCTGGAAAAGAACCATTGCGTCGCAGATGAGCGACGCGCTGATAGAGAAAACAAACGCTGTAATCCGCATATCAACGGCTGAAGAAAACTTTGTCGCACAAGGCGAGGTTTTGAAATTTGAAGGGTTTCTGAAGGTTTATCTTGAAGCAAGAGACGATGAAGATGAGGCAAATGCAGAAGGGATTCTGCCTCCCTTAAGAATCGGAGAGAAGCTCACGAACAGAGAAATAATTACCACTGAACGTTTCACACATCACCCGCCCAGGTATACCGAAGCCACGCTTGTGCGCAAGATGGAAGAACTCGGCATTGGAAGGCCTTCAACATATGCCCCCACTATCAGCACCATTCAAAAAAGAAATTATGTGGTAAAGGAAGACCGCGAAGGGGTGAAAAGGAATTTTAATCAGTTTATGTTGAAGAATAAACAAATCATAGAGGAAGTTAAATCCGAAAATACCGGAGCGGAGAAGGCGAAGCTGTTTCCCACTGACATCGGAATGCTGGTGAATGATTTTCTGATGAATAATTTTAAAGACATTATGGATTTCAATTTCACGGCAAAGGTGGAGGAGGAGTTTGACGAAATTGCCGGTGGAAAATTAGTCTGGACAAAGATGCTGTCTGGATTTTACAAGCCATTTCATAAAACTGTAGAGCACACTGCCGAAACATCTCAAAGACAAAGCGGCGAGCGCATGCTCGGCAAAGACCCGAAGACAGGAAAGCAGGTGATAGTTCGCCTTGGAAAGTTTGGCCCTATAGTTCAAATCGGGCATCAGGATGACGAGGAGAAACCGCGATATGCCCCGCTTCTCAAAAACCAGCGCATGGATAACATCACATTTGAACAGGCAATGAATCTTTTTAAGCTGCCCCGCAATCTCGGAGCGTACGAAGGCAATGAGGTGATAGTTAGCATCGGACGTTTTGGCCCGTATATAAAATATGAAAATGCGTATGTGTCGCTCCCGAAAGGCGAAGACCCGTACACGATTTCGCTTGAAAGGGTAAAAGAAATCCTAAGCTGCCCCCGTCTGCCCAAAGCGCTGGGCAAGTTTCGGGATGAAGATATCAGTGTGGCTAACGGAAGATTCGGCCCTTATGTGAAATACAAAAATATTTTTGCGTCCTTGAGCAAAGGGGAAGACCCATTTAGTGTAACTCTGGAGCGCGCCATTGAGCTTGTGTCAGCTAAGGAGAAGAAAGAACTGGAGAAAATGATAAAATGCTGGGACGAGGACGCCCGCGTGCGCGTCGTAAACAGCAGATACGGCCCATGCATTCAGGCGGGAAAAAAGTTTTTCCGCATCCCAGCGGACAAGCAGCCGCAGGAGCTTACGCTAAATGAATGTCTTTCCATAGCAGGGTTTAGAAACGAAGGGGAAAAGCCCAAGGCTGCAAGTGCGAAGCTAAAATCTAAAACTAAGAGCAGAAAGCCCAAAATCTCCAAGGCTGGTTAAGCCTTGCGAAGCCCAATCTCCTTTTTTTCAAAACACTTTCGTAATGCGGCTATTTTATTTATCCAGCGCCTCTCTCACCTTTCTTAAAAGCTCCTGCGGTGAAACAGGCTTCAGGAGAAAATCTATCCCTTCTTCAAGGATCCCCTTCTTCTGGATAATATTCGCAGTGTAGCCGCTTGAAAAGATTACCTTTGCATCTGGCTTTAATTCCATTATCTCATCATAGACCTGCTTGCCGTTCTTCTTCGGCATTATTACATCAAGGATAAGCAATTGTATCTTGTCTTTATTCTCTTTAAATTTCTTTACAGCATCCTCCCCATCTATTGCCTCTATCACAGTGTATCCGAATTTCTCCAGAACCTCTTTCATAAGCATCCTTACGCCTGCGTCATCTTCAGCTAAAAGTATAACCTCCGTGCCTCCGCATGGAGGCGCAGCCCCAGCAGCCTTTGCCTCTTTTACCTCTGCTTTAATAAGCGGAAGATATATCTTGAATGTTGTGCCCCTTTTAGGCTCGCTATAGACATTGATATAACCGTCGTGCTGTCTGACAATTCCGTAAACCATTGCAAGCCCAAGGCCTGTCCCCTTGCCAACCTCTTTTGTTGTAAAGAACGGCTCAAATATCCTCTCCTTGGTTTTTTCATCCATTCCAGCGCCTGTATCAGAAACAGAGAGGAGAACATATTTGCCCTCTTTGCCGTAGCCATGCCTCTTTACATATTCGCTGTCCATTTCTACTGTCTCAGTCTCTATGGTTAAAATCCCGCCATCAGGCATTGCATCCTTTGCATTTGTGCAGAGGTTCATTATTACCTGCTCTATCTGCCCCGGATCAATCATAGCGATTACATCCTTATGGGAAAGCATTGCCTTTAGCTCAATATCCTCGCCAATAATCCTTAACAAAAGCCTTTCTATGCTCCTTACAATCTCATTTATATTTACTGCTCTGGGATTGATTATCTGTTTTCTGCTGAATGCAAGGAGTCCTTGTGTAAGCTGCGCTGCCCTCTCTGATGCAGCAAGAATGTCCTCCAAATATCGGCTTGACTGCTCATCCCCACCCAATCTTGTCATCAATAGATTTCCATAACCAATTATTGCAGTGAGGATATTGTTAAAGTCATGGGCAATGCCGCCAGCAAGCTGTCCGATTCCCTTTAACTTCTGGGCATGGCGAAGCTGGTTCTCAAGCGCTGTCCTTTCTGTAATATCATTGATAGTCTCTATGACTGAGATGATATTCCCTTTCGCATCCTTCATGGGATAAGACTTTATCTCTAAGTTAATGGGTGTTTTTTCTTTGCTATAATGATTATGTATGGTTGTAAAGACTTCTCCTGTCTCCAAGGTATGTTTTGCAGGGCACTCAATGCCTGACTCAAAACAGGGGCTTTCACGGCGATGGGCTGCTTTATAGCAGTTTAAACCAATAATATCATTAAGCGGCTTTTTGACCTGTTCACAATATGCTTTATTTGCAGAGATGATTTTGTATTCCGGGTTAATTACAAGAAGCCCTTCTCTAATGGTTTCAAAAACGCTTTTTATCAGCTCCTCTGCCGTCCTGCGCTTGTTCTTCTCTTCAACCTCATGCAATGCCCGCTGAACTACAGGCACAAGCCTTGACAGCTTTTCTTTTAGAACAAAGTCTGTTGCCCCCATTCTTAACGTCTCTGTAGCCTTCTCTTCGCCTATTGAGCCTGAAACAAAGATAAAGGGTATATCTGAATCATGGTTCCGCACTATCTCTAATGCAGAAATGCCGTCAAAGGCGGGAAGACTATAGTCTGCAAGGATGATATGAGGCTTGAATTCAGTGAATTCCTTTACAAAGCTATTTCTTGTTTCCACCCTCTTCAGGGTGAATCTTATCCCTATATTATGCAGCTCATGTTCAACTAATTCTGCATCAACAGGCACATCTTCAAGCATAAGGATACGAAGTTTTTCAGCCATAGCTCCTCCATATTATTTCGGCGGCTTATTCAACAGCATCCAGTAAAGCCCTAATTTCTCAATTGCAGAAACAAATTTTTCAAACTCCACAGGCTTTACAATGTAGCTGTTTACCCCAAGTTTATAACTCTCAACGCGGTCTTGTTCCTCCTGAGATGATGTCAGGACAACAACTGGGATTACCTTCTTTTTTTCATCAGACTTTATCCTGCGTAAAACCTCAAGACCATCCACCTTAGGAAGCTTCAAATCAAGCAATACAAGTTTTGGAATGTTATTGCTTGTTCGGTCTGCATATACGCCAGTGTGAAAAAGGAAATCCAGCGCCTCTGCCCCGTCCTTTACCCATAAAATCTTATTGGCAAGGTTGTGTTTCTTCAGCGACCTGAGCGCAAGCTCTGCATCATTCGGGTTGTCTTCCACTAAAAGGATTTCTACTTCATTTAAACCTACCATTTTTATCCCCTCCTCTCTTTCTTTGGAAGTGTAAAATAAAATGCTGCTCCCTTGTTAACCTCTCCTTCTGCCCATAAACGTCCATCATGTCTCTGGATAATGCGATGGACAATGGCTAAGCCAACGCCTATCCCTTCAAATTCTGATTCGCTATGCAGGCGTTGAAACACGCCAAACAGCTTATTTTTATACTGCATATCAAAACCAACGCCATTATCCTTGACATAATAGATATCCTCATCTCCTTCGCTCCAGCCTCCGACCTCAATGGTTGGCGCATCTTTTGGCCTTGTAAATTTGATAGCATTTGAAATAAGATTGGCAAACACCTGATGAATCAGCGAGCTGTCAGCATAGGCAGGGGAAAGCGCCTTAATATCAAATTGCAGATTTCTCTGGACATCAGACGCCTTAAGTTCATCAAATACATTCCTTGCAAGTTCTGTCATATCAATATCCGATATCTGTATCTCCTTGCGGCCCAGCCGTGAGAGTGTTAGGAGGTCATCTATAAGCTGTCCCATCTTTTGAGTATTGTCTCTAATAACATCCAACTGCCGCCTGCCCTCTTCATCAAGTTTATCATAATAACCCTCCATCACTATCTTTGAAAATCCGTCAATTGCCCTTAGCGGCGACCTCAAGTCGTGGGATACAGAATAACTGAATGCCTCAAGCTCTTTGTTTGCAGCCTCAAGCTGGGCAGTGCGTTGAATAACCCGCTGCTCAAGCTCTCTATTGAGCCTCCTGATTTCATCCTCTGCCTCTTTGCGCTCTATATCTATTTGATACAGCGACCTGCTGTTCCACCAGATAAGGATAATCAAAAGGGTGATGCTTGAAACAGTCATGAGCGCCAAGCCAAATTCAAAACCATAAAACCCTGCCCGCTCTCCCATCAACCGAATATAGCCCACCACTACAGGGATGCTGATAACCGCAGGCAAAAGACGGCGCAATGTAATGCCGCCGGCAGTATCGCTAACAATAATAGCCATTAAGCCGCGTTCAGGCTGCGAAAAAAGTAGTCCAAAAGAAAGAACAACGAATGTTATAGTTGTATGCAATGCCATTGTGCTATAGGGGCTGACAGCATAGAGTGATTTTACCTCATAGAGGTAGGTAGTAAGGGCAATCAGAGAGATAAAGGCTGCTGATAGGGTTAGGAATTGCGCAGCCCAAAAACCTCGTCGGGTCTTTAAAATTATTAGCGCAAGGCCAATGGCGAAAAAGTTTACTGCTGTCATAGAAGCCATTCTCCCGGCTGGAGACTGGCCTGAAGCCGAGTCTTTGAACAAAAGCTGGTCAATGCCAAAAGACCAGCCAAAAAGATATTCGCAAAGCGTAAGGAGGGCGATTAATCCCACTGCGGATGCAAGGCTCTGAGCTATACGCAACGTTCGTTGGCTGATATCAGAGCCTGTCAACAGCAACAGTGATAGACCGCTTAAGATAAAGGCAATGGCAGTGTTAGCCTTCATTGTAGCCAGCCCAGAAAATACACTTTTAAAAATCGCTATGTTCATTATCCAGCCAATGAACACAAGGGCGCCGACAAAAACAGCTATAGCGCCTGCTATTTTTGAAATAGACCTGAACAAGGCGACAAGGCGAGGGTCTGATTGGCATATCATTAAAGTATCCCTAATAACATTCCTCTTTATGTTTTAAGGTTAATTTTACACAGCCTTTTAATTGATATTGGATATTTTCTGTAGAGATGTCTGTAACTTTGAGATGTAGTGAGTTTAAAACAGAGCAACTTGCTGTCAGTGCTTTTGAGTTGTGCATTATCCTCACACAAGCTGAAAAAGCGCTAAGGTTGATGGAAAATAAAACAACTCTTTAAAGGATAGCTATCTGTAGTAAAAGTAACAAAAATAAATCATTTTGTAAAGCAAATTCTATCACCCTCCTTTGCCTTTTAAATGTTTATCCTTTGACACCTATATTTTGTTTGTGGTAAGCTTCTTATCAAATGCCAAAAGTTTTTGTTACAGACGGATACTGGCACAAGACCCTGTCAGTTGTAAGGTCTCTGGGAGAAAAAGGGATTGATGTTGCTGTTGGCGAGTCAACAAGGCTCTCCACTGCCTTGTTTTCAAGATACGCAAAAAGACGCGTAATTTATCCTTCGCCAAAGAGAAGCCCTGATGAGTTTCTTGATTTCCTTGAAAAGGAATTGAAAAAAGAAAGATACGAAGTATTGATAACACCAGAGGAATCTACGCTCCTTCTTATTGCAAAGAACATTAAGAGGTTTAAAGGACTTGCAAGATTTCCCTTTGCAGAGCATGATTTAATTGCGAAGGCATCGGACAAAGCAGAGGTAATAAGGCTTGCAAAGGGCTTAGGTATGCCTGTGCCAGAGACAATCTTCATAGATGACATTGCTGAATTAGGAGATAAAACAGCAAATATAATCTTTCCAGCAGTAATTAAGCCGAGGATGAGTTCAGGCTCTTATGGAATCAGATATGTAAACAACAAGGATGAGCTTCTTTCTGAATACAAAAAAGTCCACATCAAATATCCCTTTCCAATAATTCAGGAATACATCCCGCAAGGCGGCAATGCCTTTGGCGTCTCATGTTTATTTGACAGAGGGGCAAAATTAAAAGCAGTCTTTGTTCATAAAAGATTAAGGGAATATCCCATCACAGGCGGGCCAAGCACATTGCGTGAGTCTGTTGTAAATGATGAGGTGAAAGAGTCGGCTGTGAAACTTCTCTCTTCAATTAAGTGGTATGGCGTTGCAATGGTGGAGTTTAAAGTAGACCCGAGGGACAATAAACCAAAACTTATGGAGATAAACCCGCGCTTCTGGGGCTCGCTTTCGCTTGCAATATATTCTGGCGTGGATTTTCCGTATCTGCTTTATAAAATGGCAATGGGAGAGAACTTTGAACCAGTTACAAAATATAAAACAGGCATCAGGTCGCGTTATCTCCTGCCAGGCGACATAATGCACTTTATATCAAACCCAGAGAGGTTTAAGATGAAACCGAGTTTTTTTAAATTCTTTGATAAAAACACAAAGGATGATATAATCTCTTTTAAAGACCCTTTGCCTACCTTTGGCAGGATACTATCCCTTCTGACCCTCCTCTATAATAAAGACATGCAAAGATATCTAAAGGAAAGGAATTGATAACAGAGAATGAGATTGTGTGTTGTTATACCTGCTTATAATGCAGAAGATACTGTTGGAGATGTTGTCACAGGCGCGAGAAAATATATTCAGGATGTAATTGTAATTGATGACGGCTCTAAAGACAATACATCTGCTGCAGCAGAGGCAGCAGGCGCAGTAGTTATAAAACAAAGCGAGAACCTCGGCAAAGGCGATGCATTAAAAACAGGTTTCAGGTATGCTATTGAAAAAGGTAATGATGCAGTGATTACCATTGATGCAGACGGCCAGCACTATCCTGATGAGATGCCGAAACTCATAGAAAAATATGAAGAGGGCAA
>ERZ1292623.3165-Hain-H51-01um-R1-3165-length-14197-cov-6_pt1 | contig 14197 bp, 16 predicted proteins | sample MGYA00564398_ERZ1292623 | MGnify/ENA primary metagenome ERZ1292623 (study PRJEB36523, sample SAMEA6512633) | groundwater metagenome | collected 2019-01-07 | study: AquaDiva: Metagenomics assemblies of 32 groundwater samples
GCGTTTCTTGAGAATGTTATCGCGCTGGAACGCGAGCGGATAAAAAAAATGGCCGATATCGTGGAGCTCGCCGATTTCTTTTTCCGCGCGCCATCGTACAAACCGGAACTTCTCATATGGAAAAAGAGCACGAAAAAAGAGGTTGCAGAAGTGCTTGCGCTTGTTGCGGATGCGCTTGCGGCCATCCCCACGGATGCGTTTACCGCCGCACACGCCACAGACGCATGTGCGCCGCTCGCGGAGCGTTTCGGCAATGGTACGGTGTACTGGCCGCTGCGCGTTGCGCTCTCGGGGAAAGAATTCTCGCCGGGGCCTTTGGAGATCGCCCAGGTCCTTGGAAAAGAAAAGACACTCGCGCGCGTTGCCGAGGCCCGCGCACAGCTTGGTATATGAGGTGGTTCGCCTTTTTATGTATCGTTGTTGCGGGAGCGGCAGGCTTGTGGGGAGTGCCGGCGACCCACGCTACGCTCATTGACGACCTGAAAAAGCAGATCGAGGAAAAGGCCGCGGAGATCGAAATGCTTGAGCGCCAAAGCGCCGAATATCAGAAGAAGCTTGAGGCAACGAAGGCGCAGGGAACAACGCTCAAGTCGCAAATATCAAAGATAGACGCGGAACTCTTTGACCTTGGCGTTTCTATTAAAAAAACACAGGCAAAAATAACGGAAGCGGAGCTCCGCATTGAAGAGCTCAAAGAGCAGATCAGGGTGAAGGGAGACGAGATAGAAAATGCGCGCAACCATCTGCGTCACGCGATCGTTTTGTTGTACGAGGCCGATCACAACCAGACAGCACTTGCGTTGTTTCTGTCGTCGCGAAGTTTTTCCGATGTGGTGAGTCAACGGCAGTATCTTGCCAATGTTCAGGGAGGGATCAAGCGCAGCCTTGATGATCTCAAGACGTTCAAGAGCGAACTGGAAACGTTCAAACAGGACCAAGAAGTGCATAAGGAGCAGCTTGACGCGCTTTCGGGCGAGTTACGCGATAAGGAAGATATTGTAGGCGATCAAAAAGCCGGCAAGGAAACGCTGTTGCGGCAGACAAAAAATCAGGAAAAAGAATATCAGAAAACCGTTCAGAAACTTGAGGACCAGCGTTCGGCGATAGAGAAAGAGATCGTTATGCTTGAAGCAAAACTTCGCGCGGAGCTGGACCGTGCGCTGTTGCCGGTCGGGCGAGGGATCCTCTCGTGGCCGGTGGATGTTATTCATATTACCCAGGGATACGGGCAGCCGAATTGGAAGGCGGCGTATGACTTTCATAACGGTATTGATTTCCGAGCGCCGACCGGAACTCCCGTTCGCGCGGCGCTTGGCGGCACCGTTATCGGCGTGGGTGATAACGGGCGGTATTCATATGGGCGTTGGATCGCGATCGATCACGGTGACAAGCACCTGGTGACATTGTATGGGCACCTTTCGCTCCAAAAGGTGAAACAGGGACAACGCGTGGAAGCCGGTCAGGTCATTGGGTATTCCGGTTCCACGGGGTACTCCACCGGCCCGCATCTGCATTTCTCCGTATTTGCGGCATCAAGCTACACGCTTCTCCAAAGCACCAAGGTCGCCAATCTCATGATTCCCATCGGAGCATCCATAAACCCATTGGATTATCTACCTTAACTCTGTGTATAACTAAGATGAAGGAAAGCAAAAAACCCTTTTTAAAAAGGGTTTTTTGCTTGTCTGCAAGGTGTAGACAAGTGGTTTGACATGGTTGATAGGTGGTGTATAATGGAACTAAAGTGGTGATAAGTGGATAAAAGTGGGGATAACGTATAAAAACTGTGGATAACTTTAGCGCGGCAAACAGCTATGTTTATCGGAGAATACAAGCATTCTATTGATGAAAAAGGAAGGATCGCAATTCCGGCAAAATTCCGCAAGGCGCTCGAAAAGGGTGCAGTCGTAACGCGGGGATTGGACAACTGTTTGTTCGTGTATCCGGCAAAAGAATGGCAGGAACAGGCGGCACGGATCGCGTCGCTACAAATTTACAAGTCGGACCATCGCGCGTTCAATCGGCATATGTTGTCGGGGGCGATGGAGCTTGAAGTGGACAAACAGGGGCGGGCGGTGATCCCGGATTATCTGCGGAAATTTGCCGGCATTACGAAGAAGGTAGTGGTTGCGGGATTGTACAACCGGATAGAAGTATGGAACGAGGATGCGTGGGAGAAGTATAAGCAAGCAACGGAAACGGAAAGCAATGCGATCGCGGAACGGATGGGAGAGCTGCACATGGAGCAATGAAGGAGTTGACCGATACGATCCATACGCCAGTTCTTTTACACGAAGTGTTGGAAGTATGCGCGCCGCAGGCAGGCGCATGCGTTATTGATGCGACGGCAAACGGAGGCGGGTACACATTCGCGCTGTGGGAGCGCGTCGCGCCGTCCGGATGCGTCATTGCGATCGACAAGGACCGCGACTTGGTAACGGCGCTTGAGCGTCGTGCCCGCGCGGAACACGCACGGATCGTTCCGATATGCGGAAGTTATCGCGACCTTGCGGCAATTGCGCACGCGCATGCCTGCGGACCAGTTCGGGGCATAGTGTTTGATCTCGGATATTCTTCCCATCATATTGAACGGTCGGGCCGTGGGTTCTCGTTCCAAAAGGACGAACCCTTGCTGATGCGGTATGAAACCAACAGCGACTTAGGAGACGGCCTGACTGCGTATGATGTGGTGAATCAAAGTTCCGAGTACGAGCTTGCCGATATCATATGGCGGTTTGGCGAGGAGCGGCGTTCGCGGGCGATTGCGCGCGCCGTATGCGCGGCGCGGAAAAAGCAGCCCATCCGCACGACCGGAGAACTTGCCGCGGTGGTACGCTCCGCATATCCCGCCCGGCATATGCGCATCCATCCGGCGACACGAACATTTCAGGCCCTACGGATCTTCGTGAACGAAGAGCTGACGGAATTGGAAGCGGCATTGCCCGAAGCGCTGCGAATCCTGGCGCCGGGAGGCGTATGCGCCGTTGTATCGTTTCATTCCTTGGAAGACCGGATCGTAAAGCAATGTTTTAAAGCGGCCGCCCAAGAACATCGTGTCGCATTAGCGACAAAAAAACCTATGGTACCATCCCGCGCGGAACTTCATGAGAATCCGCGGGCGCGATCGGCAAAACTTCGCGCCGTGATAAAAAATCTTTAAGCGATATGCAAAATTATATAGGAGTACAATCATATCATCGTGAACGCATTGCTGTCCTTCCCTGGGACGGTGTTTCCGCCGGAAAATATATGGCGTTGGCGAGCGCTTTGTTTATCACGCTCTCTTTTTTATACGTGATGGAACGCAACGCCATTATGAACGTTCAGCGCTCGCTCATCCAGCAGGAAGCGACGCTTGCGGCCACGGAGAAAGAGGCGGGACACCTTGAAATACAGACGGTTGAACTGGTATCCCATACTGCGCTCAAAGCGATCGCGTTTGAGGATAGTCTTATCGCCGCGCCGGCGGTCCGGTATGTGGCGGTCGGCGAGGATGCTGCCGTTGCGTTTGTACGGTAGCGGCTTTATAGTATGATAGTATGAGTGACGCTCGGATCGGACAAGGGAAGAAACATGCGTCTGTGAGGATAAACATACTGTTTGTCCTTTTTTTGTGCGCGGCGCTTGCCATTGCGGGAAAGCTTGCCATGGTACAGATCCCCGAGTATGTCCAGCGGGCGGCAACAGCGGTCGGGAGCGGTGAGCGCGAAGAAAATCCGTTAGAGCGCGGGGAGTTCTTTCTTACCGACCGGCACGGAACATTGACGCCGCTTGCCGCTAATACCGACCTTTTTACGATTTTTGTTGATCCGCGCATGATGAGCGATGAGGCTACGGTGGCACATGCTCTTGCCGAAGCGTTGCACATTCCCGCGGATACGATCGCGGCAAAGATCGCCAAGCGGGATGACCCCTATGAAGTTATTGCAACCCGCGTTCCGGAAAATGTTGCGGATGGTATTCGCGCGCGGAACATTTCCGGTGTTGGATTCACGGCCGAGCGCGGACGCTCGTATCCCTATCGTGCCGCCGCCGCGCACCTGTCCGGATTTTTAAACCTCGGGTTTGATCCGCCGCGCGGCCAGTATGGTTTGGAAGAGTGGTACAACGACGCATTGGGAAGAGTTTCGGGGAGCAGGCGTGTTGAGCAGATGGTGTTGTCGGTGGATCCTGACGTGCAGTTTGTCGTTACGGATGCGCTGACTGATGTCGTTGCCCGCTTCCAGGCGACAGGAGGGTCTGGTATTGTCCTGGAGCCCGCCACCGGCAGGGTCCTGGGCATGGCCAACGTTCCCAGTTACGACCCGAACGCATACGGGGAAGTTGCCGATATTGGGGTGTTTCGCAACGCGGCGGTTGCAAGCCAGTACGAGCTGGGATCCGTATTCAAGCCGATCACGATGGCAATCGGCCTGAATGAAAAAGTGATCACACCCGACACGACCTACACCGACACGGGACAGGTTGTGTTCGGAAGTTATGTCATTTCAAACTTTGACGGCAAGGCGCATGGGGTGAACACCATGACCCAGGTTCTGGAGCATTCGCTGAACACAGGCGTGGTATTTGTGGAGCAACAGCTTGCCAAAGATACCATCCGCGCGTATATTAGAAATTTCGGTTTCGGGGCAACGACCGGCATTGATCTCGCGGGAGAGGTTGCGGGGAATACGAGCAATCTCAACAAAGACAAGGACCTGGAATTCGCGAATGCGTCGTTCGGGCAGGGGATCGCGGTAACGCCGCTCCAGCTTGCCACCGCGATCGCCGCGATCGCAAACGGCGGCACGCTTATGACCCCGCATGTGGTGGATACAATACGGTACGTGGACGGTTCCGTAGAAGTCATCACGCCGCATACAGTGCGGCGCGTCATCACACCCGCAACGGCGCGGCAGCTGACACAGATGATGGTTTCAACCGTCGAACAGGGGTATGATACAGTAACGATCAAGGATTATTTTGTTGCCGGCAAAACGGGTACCGCGCAGATCCCCGATCCGGAGCGGCGCGGCTATTCGGAGGATGCCATCCATTCATTTGTTGGGTTTGCACCCGCCTATCGGCCGCGGTTTGTCGTGCTTTTGACCATGCAGCGGCCGCAAGGGATCCGCTTTGCGTCGGAATCCCTCGCTCCCGTTTTTTCCGATGTTATGTCGTACCTGTTAACCCACTACGAAGTGCCTCCCGATATTAAAAATCCATGATCATGCGAAATACGCTGATTATTATTCTTGCTGTACTTGCCCGTCTCACCCTTGTACGTTACAAACCAAAAGTGGTGTGCGTAACGGGCAATGTCGGAAAAACAAGCGCAAAAGACGCCATTACCGCTGTTGTAGCCGCGCGGTTCTTCGTCCGCAAAAGCGAGAAAAATTATAACACCGAGGTCGGCATCCCGATGACCATTCTAGGCATGCGCCCATGGGGAAGGAATGCTCCAGGGTGGCTCTGGGATGCGCTGCGTGCTCTGTTCCGTCTGGTATGGACGCGGTATCCCGAAGTGTTGGTCCTTGAAATGGGGGTTGACCGTCCCGGCGAGATGGATCGGCTGGTAAAGATCGTTGCGCCCGACATCGCGGTGTTTACGGCAAGCGGGGGCGATATGCCGGTGCATGTTGAGTTTTTTGAACATCCCGATGCGCTGCATGCGGAAAAGCGCAAGCTCGCCGCGGCGGTGAAGCAGGGTGGGACGGTTGTGGTGAATGCCGACGAAGCCGCATGGAAACCGCTGCGAGGGAAAGCCGATGGCATGCGCCGCATCGCGTACGGGTTTTCCCGCGATGCGGATGTGGTGCTCGCGCAGCCGGACGTTCGGTTTGACGCGACCCGCGAGCCCCACATTCCTCTTGGCATCACGGTGAAAGTACAGTATAACGGGAGTGTTCTTCCGATGCGTTTGGATGGTACCGTAGGGGCGCATGGCGCGTACGCAGCCGGCGCTGCATGCGGAGTTGGGCTTGTGTTCGGTATAAACCTTGCCGACATTGCGCAGGCACTGGGACGGTTCGTTCCTCCACAGGGACGACTTTCGGTTCTCGCGGGCGTGAAAGGAACGGTGATACTTGACGATACGTATAACGCCTCGCCCGCATCAACCCAGGTTGCACTCGACACGCTCCGGTCGTTGCCGGGCACGCGCAAACTTGCGGTACTGGGAGATATGCGTGAGCTGGGAGGGTTTTCGGAAGAAGCGCATCGTACTGTCGGAAAGTGTGTTTCCGATGTGTGCGATGTTGCAGTGTTGGTCGGCGCGCACATGAAGTTTGCCGAAGACGAGCTTGTAAAACAGGGGTTCGTGCAAGGACAAAATCTTTTTTGGTACGATACGTCTGCTGTCGCAGGGGAAATGCTCGTGCGCATCATCAAGGAGGGGGATGTTATTTTGGTAAAAGGTTCGCACAGCATGCACATGGAGAAAGTCGTTGAACGCATTCGGGCCGCCATCGTCTAGTCCGGTCCAGGACGCGTGGTTCTTTCACCCGCCTAAATTTTCACACGAGGCGCATTCGTCTAGTGGTTAGGACACTTGGTTCTCAGCCAGGTAACAGGGGTTCGATTCCCCTATGCGCTACTAGTTAAAATTTTGGCGGGCAAGTCCACATAACACGGGTTCCCGCCCAGCTTAGCTGGGCGGGGCTCGCCCCGATTACAATCGGGGCGGCGAATCCCCTTGGCGGTGCATAAACGCAAGAAATTTGACGAATTGTTACTACAGTATTACGCGACCGCGCATGACTGTAGTAGGCGGTTCAAAACTATTGAACCACAGCAAGCCCTTGACTTCCGGCAGAAAATGATGTACAAAAGAGGTGTAGGCATTCAATGAGGGAAGCAGAGGAAAGTGGCTGTTTGACAATGGAATAAAACCAAAGAAAGGATGGTGAGTGATTTGAACAGCAATGCGGAGACGAAGACAGCCGAAGGCAGCAGAGAGATGAACAGAGTTCCGGTGTGCCCCGTATGCCTGGAAATCAGGCCGACGGAGGGTTTCACATTTCTGCCCATGCAATGCGGGCACGAGGGAGATGTTAAGGCGCTACCCGCGGTCTTTAAGGAGGGAGACAAATACATCTGCGGCAACTGCGACCTCAACCGACCGGGTAATTGGGAGGATAGACTCAGACCGTTGGGAGGCAAAGAAGGAATCATTCTCCACATGAAGGAACACCAGGAGGCAAACAACATACGTGCTCACGGCGCCATTGTGAAAGAAGAAACATATGCCACTGAGTTTGGACACGGGATTTACAGCTCGGTAGGAATGGCCACCGAAAGAACGTGGGGACTTGCCGGAAGGTTCTGCACAGACAAAATAAGAGCCAGCGAAGAAAATTCGTCCAAAGGTAGATTTCTCAGCGTGTGGGGAGCACTGGTTTACGAGAGCAGTACCATGCTGGAACAGCTTGCCGCCGAGAGAGCCGAAACGCTTCAGAAAATAGAAGCCCTTGAAAGAGATATCGTGCTCCCGCTTTCTCCCCTCGGCAGAGAAATGGTTAACGATGCCCTTGATAAGTTCCGCAAAAGAGTGGCCGCAATTCAGAGGGCTTTGTCATAATTGCTTTCTGTCGCCCGCTCTTTACAACAATCAGCCCGTTACGTGTCCTCGGACATGTAGCGGGCCTTTTCTTTTTATCCTTGACTTCTAGTAAAAAATGATGTAAGGAAGAGGTATAAGTATCGAATGAGAAGTTGCTGTTTGACAATGGAATAAAGCATATAAAGAAAGGATGGGTGTATATTATGAGTATTAAGCGAAGGCTCAAAGCGCTCCAAAAAGAATGCGCCAAGACAAGTCAGGGTCATTCTTTCACACATGTTCATTCTTGGCCTGACCCATACGACACGGGGAACTCTGGAAATGATCGCTCTCTCTATAGCTGTATAGAATGCAAATATGAAGTGCTGATTTTAGGAAACGACAGCAGGCAAAAGCTTGAAAAACATCACCACTCGTTCAAATAAAAAGTGGCTGTTTGACAACGGAATAAACTTGGAAGAAAAGGGAGGAGGAAAGATGTCTAATCCACAATTGGATGCAGTGTTTGAAATTCAGCGGCAGAAATTCACGGAGCTGAACAAAGTAGCCGACGAGGAAGATCGGTTGAGCAAGGTATGCTATGTACTCGCGCGCACGCCTTTTACTGAATTCAACTGGCGGTGGAAAGAACAAATGTTTGATAGGTACGAAAGCGCGAAAAAACGGACCCATCAAGCATTCGATGCGTTGGCGGCGGTAGAGGCAGACATTGTCCGATTGCTTACAGAGAGCGGCGGACAAGAAAGAACGAACTAACCATCGCGCAGCGGATGCGCACCTATGTCCAGGAGATGCAACAAAGAAAGGATAATTCATACATCAGTTACCCTTGGCACGTAAATGGGCCGGATGGAAACAACCATCCGGCCATTTTTATTACTCACTATCTTCCGAATGAATATGATATAATGCGTTCATGGTAACCTTGAGAAAGTTTTCCATGTGGAGCATTGCGGCGGCTCTGTTCATGCCGCTGTTTGCGTCTGCGCACGTGAAATGGTTTGTGGATGTTGCGCACACTGCCCCGATTCGATCCTACAGTATTACGGATGGTCCGGTGCTCGCATGGATTGCGATAGCCGTGGTGATAGTGGGTATCGCTATACTGCTTGAGAAAAAACTTCCGTCATTGCGCAGCTTTTCTCATCCGTTCTTTGACTATATCGATCCGGCGGTCATCTCACTGTTCAGCATCATCATCGGGTTCGGGCTTGTCGTATTTTCGTGGGAGGGATATGGTTTTGCGCCAAATCTCATTTCCACGACCATCTTGGGAGAGCTTATGTTGGCATTTCAGGCAACCATTGGCTTTGCTCTCGTGCTTGGAGTATTCGTGAAGCTTGCTTCGGTCGGCTTGCTTGCGCTTTTTTTTACGGCCATGCTCCATTTCGGGTTTGGGGAGTTGAGCGACGCCTTTGAGGTTGTTGGCATCGCACTGATACTGCTGTTGTTCGGGAGGCCGCACTGGACGCTGTTTGACGCGGCGCGTCTTCATGCGCTTGCGGAACGCTATCGTGACTATGCGGTTCCGCTGTTGCGCGTATTTACCGGCGTGAACCTTGTTATTCTTGGTTTTTCCGAAAAAATATTACACCCGGAGCTTGGGATGGCATTTCTTGCCGAGTATCATTGGAACTTCATGCAGATGCTCGGGTTTGAAAACTTTACCGATTATTGGTTCGTGCTGTCTGCCGGAACGGTGGAAGCGTTGTTTGGAGTGATGTTCATCCTCGGTTTAGTGACGCGCCTTACCGCCGTTTTTCTATTACCATTTTTCTTTGCTACGCTGATATTGATGGGTCCGGTGGAACTTTTTGCGCATATCTTGCACTTTGCCATTTTGCTGACACTCCTGGTCTTTGGCTCCGGCAGGAGACTCAAATTTATCAGAACACGACTTGACAATACCTCCATCGTTTGATACCCTGGCGTTATGACTAACGTATCCGCACAGCGTATCCTTTTTGGGGTCCTGCTCCTCGGCTTTCATCGCGGAAAGTTAGGTTTAAGTTCATAAGATTTACAAGAATTTAAAAACCAGCTTTCCGTAACGGGAAAGCTGGTTTTGTTTTGAGAGGCCCGCCCCCACACTTACTTTTGAGTCCAGTGCGACGGTATTCTTCCGAAAGTAAGTGTGGGGGCCCGCAAGCTCTAGGGAGCGCTCCGTAACAACGGAGAGGTCGCCGTTCAATTCGGCTCGGGCCATCATCTGCAATTTAACAATTTCATCATACCAAGGAGGATGGCATGGAGAATAGTGATTCACAAAACACAGGAAGATGTGTGAGCTGTGGCACGCAAGAGATCGACGGTAGTTCAAATGTGTGTAAGAAATGCCGAGGCCTTTTTGACCGCCTGGTGGCAAGAAACGGTTTTGCCTTTGCCATGGGCATTATGCCGGGCATTAAATTCGGGAAGGAGGATACAGGTGAAAAAATCGCTCCTTACTAAGGGAAAACCCACACGGCAAAAAATTGTCTACTGTCCGCAATGTTGCAAAATATCCGACAATGGGAAAGAAGGCGAACCGTGCCGCAATGAAGGCTGTTTCGGTGTCCTTATAATTGCAAAGTGATAGTATAACCCCCATTTCCCCACATGTTGGAAATGGGGGTTTACTTTTCTTTTTTGTTATGATAAACTCTTTTTTATGTTCAGCGTTATTGAAACCGGCGGCAAGCAATACTTTGCGGCTGTCGGCAAAAAAATAAAGGTGGAAAAGCTGCCAGGCGCGGTGGGGGATATGGTCGTATTCGACCGGGTTCTCCTGACCGCATCATCGGACGATGACGCGGAGTTCGGTGTCCCGTATATTGCAAAAACAAAAGTACAGGGAGAGATCATCGAACAGGGCAAGGCGGAAAAGGTTATTGTTTTTAGATATAAAGCGAAGAAACGCCAACACACAAAAAAGGGCCATCGGCAGCCCTATACCGAAGTGAAGATCACGGATATTAAAGCATAAAACCCCTCACGCGAGGGGTTTTCTGTTGGCAACGGCGTCTTTGATGGTTTGTTGGTCGGCGTATTCAAGTTCCGCGCCCGACGCAAGTCCCCGTCCGAGGCGCGTGATGCGTACCGAGAGCGGCCGCATCAGTTTTTCAAGATACAGTGACAACGCGTCGCCCTCTACTGTTGCATTTGTGGCGAGTATGACTTCCATGATCTCGCGTTTTTTGGGCGGAATTTGACGTACGATGAACGCGATCCTTTCCAGAAGTTTCCGGATGGCCTGCGGCGTTGTTTTGGCAAGCAGGTCTGAATCGTGGCCGATAACATGATAAATGCCGCGGAACGCGCCGGTTTTTTCTATCGGGTCAATGTCGGTTTCCTGTTCCACGACACAGATGGTCGTTTTGATGCGTTTCGGGTCGGCGCATATCGAGCATGTTTTTTGCGGCGCGCTTGCGGGCTCGAAACTGCGCGCACACAGCGGGCATGTCCGCACGCGTTTACCGAGCGCGGCGACAGATGCGATAAGGTGCTGCCGTTCGGGCGCAGGCATGCGGATAAGGTAAAACACGATACGCTGCGCCTGGCGAGGTCCGATGCCGGGGAACCGTGCTATCGTTTCTATAAGATCATGGATGAGTTTCATCGCTAAAATATATCCGGCAGCGCCGATCCTTCGGAAAACTGCGTTGTGGGCGTTTCAAAGCTTGCGCGTTGTTCATCAAAATATAGTTCCACGCTTCCCAAGGGGCCGTTGCGGTGTTTGGCGACGATAATATCCGCCATATTTTTGCGATCCGTGTTTTCCTTGTCGCGGTCTTCGCGGTAAATAAACATCACAACGTCGGCATCCTGCTCAATACTGCCCGACTCGCGCAGATCGGACAATTTCGGCTTACGTATCGTCCGCTGCTCAACGGCACGCGACAACTGTGAAATCGCAAGCACGGGAACATTCAGTTCTTTCGCGAGGCCTTTTAGTGAGCGTGAAATTTCAGTGATAGCTTGTACGGGGGATTCATACGAGTTGCGCGGCTGAATGAGCTGCAGGTAGTCAACGACCAACAGCCCGAGACCATGTTCCGCTTGCAGACGGCGCGCCATGGTGCGGATCTGCATGATGTTCAGCGCGGAAGAGTCTTCAATAAAAATAGGCGCTTCGGACAGCGTGGCGAGTGCGTCGCGAATGCGGGCAAAATCATTGTACTCGCCGCTGTCGGACAGCCTGCCGGTGCGCAGGTTCCAGGAGTTCACATGCGCTTCTGCGGCGATAAAGCGGTCCACCAACTGTTCGCGTGCCATTTCGAGACTGAAAATACCGACGGGAATTTTCGCCTTGACGGCAACATTGCGCGCGATATCAAGCGCAAACGCCGTTTTCCCCAGACTGGGCCGCGCCGCGAGAATAATAAGGTCCGAACGCTGCAGGCCGGCAAGAAGCGTGTCCAGACGGGGGTACCCTGTGGGAACGCCGCGAATGTCATTTTTGTTCTGGTGAAGCCGCTCAATGCGCTCGAATGCTTCTTCAAGCGCGCTGCCGATCGTGGTGAAGTTCTGCGAGAGCATGTCCTGCGAGATGGCAAATATTTTCTGCTCAGCTTCGTCGAGCAATATATCGGTGTCTTCGTCCTCGCGGTGCCCGAGCGACGATATTTCGTACGATACCGAGATGAGGTCGCGCAGGATGCGCTTCTGGCGGATGATCTTTGCGTGCGACGCGATATGCGCTGGCGTGGAAACCGCGTTCAAAAGGCCGGTCAGATAGCTCGTTCCGCCGATGTTTTCAAGCGCTTCCACGGCTTTGAGGCGGTTTGTCAGGTTGACCAAGTCGATGGGCTCGCGGTTCTGGTACAGATGCAGCATCGCCTCATAGATAAGCTGGTGCGTCCGCTGGTAAAAGTCTTTCGGTGTGAGAACATCGGCGATTTTGAATATCGCTTCTTTATCCAACAGCAATGCGCCCAACACGGAGCGTTCCGCTTCGGTGCTTTGCGGGTTGGTGGCGAGTGCGTCTGGTGTGCGTTGTGCCATAAGAGGTAAGTGTTACTACTGTAAATCATTGCACGCTGTCGCGCAATTGCGTAAACAGGGAGTAGATGGGGAAACCCTGTGCATAAGGGTCCTTGAATCAGAAAATGGGGGTGCGAGCCTGCCTTTACAAATTGATTATTTTATGATATATAGCGAGTATAGTTCCTTACCATAGATTTGTCTGGGGTTCCGACATTGGGCGGAATGAGGGGCGAATCAAAACAAGGAGGTCTACCATGGGTAGTAAAAGAAGCAAAGATAAGCTAGCAAGTCTTGAAAGCGGTATGGGAGTAGCGATGGACATTTGGTCAAAACTGCTCCAGAAGGTAAGACAGCGCGAACTCCCTGTCGGAGCAATTCATCAGCTTTCCACACCGGAAGGCGATACAATTCTCGACAAGTTCGTGGATATTTTGGCGGGCGGCACAAAATCTATCTTTATCATCACCCTCAACCACACCCTATCCCTCACCGATATGATCGCCGCCGGCCATTACGACTGGGTTAACGATGACATCACCGCGGAGCACTTTCCCGTGAAAGGGAAGGGCGCCGCAGAGCTCGCTGTGGAGCTTGTCCATTTTGATCGCAGCATCAGTTCTGGTGATGCGGTGAAAGAAATGGAGAAGATGGGCTTGCGTCCTGCAACCCACGAAGAACTCTTAGCATTCGGGGCAAAATACCCCGATATACAGCGTGAATTTCCCATCGTTGCCCTCGGTTCTTCGGCGCAGATCCACGGCAGGCGCTTTGTGCTGTTCCTCTTCAGGTACGGTTCCGAGCGGTTCCTCAGCCTCTTTTGGTGGGACAGCTTCTGGGGTGCCGACTATCGCTTCCTCGGTGTCCGCAACTAAGTCCTCCGAATCTTGGTTCCTTGGCACAAAGTCCTTGGAACCTTTGACCTTGCCCCGTGAATGCTTGAAGCATTCACGGGGATTTTTTTTGATTATTTTTTTAAATTATACGCTACCTGGAAATGAGTTCGTATCCCTCTTTTGTGTCCCGTACTTCGTAGCCCTGTGCCGCTATTTTTGTGCGCACAGCGTCTGCCTCGGCCCATTTCCCGGCTTTTCGTAGCCGGTGCCGTTCGTTGGCAAGCGCTACAATGGCGGCGGTGATTTTCTTGGTTTTTGGGGTTGCAAACGAAACGCCAAAAACACGTTCCACGGTTTTTAAGAAAGCAAGAACCTTTTGCGCGTCTGTTCGCGAAAGGATTTTTTTTGCTATGGCGGTGTTTGCCGCGCGCACGAGTGAAAATATGGCGGCAAGCGCACGCGGCGTATTAAAATCGTCGTCCATCGCTTCCGCAAATATTTTTGCAAAGCGCGCAAACGGAAAGGCCGCCGAGCGGCGGCCAGCCGCTTTTCGCAGAGCGGCTGTGCACGCGCGGATAGAGGCGAGGTTTGCGGCGGCCTGCGCCATAAGTTTCTCGGTGTAGTGGATAGGGGAGCGGTAATGCGCGGATAATATCAAAAAACGGAATGCATCCGGCTCATGCGCGGCGACCATGTCACTCCCCGAAACAAAGTTGCCAAAAGACTTGGACATTTTTTCGCCGCCGATATTCAGGATGCCCGCGTGCACCCAGTATTTGACGAACGGCCTTTTGCCCGACGCGCTTTCTTGCTGGGCTATCTCCGCTTCGTGGTGGGGGAATTTCAATTCCGTCGCGCC
>ERZ1292623.3166-Hain-H51-01um-R1-3166-length-14197-cov-4_pt1 | contig 14197 bp, 10 predicted proteins | sample MGYA00564398_ERZ1292623 | MGnify/ENA primary metagenome ERZ1292623 (study PRJEB36523, sample SAMEA6512633) | groundwater metagenome | collected 2019-01-07 | study: AquaDiva: Metagenomics assemblies of 32 groundwater samples
AATTTGCCGCTTAAGTATTTGTAATCCATATTTTTATTGATCATGAAATATTGGTACTCTTCTCTCTTAAGGAAGGAATATAATTCTTCCTGATTCCGATTTAAAATATCTTTCCTGAAATCAATAACTTCTTTACACCAAGCGCAACTAAACATGCCATATCCAAACACCACTTTATCGCGAGGAGCATATAAAAAAACCTTGGAATTAAGAGGAAGCTGTTTGAATAACTCCCCATACAAGAATGGCTCTTGCATGTTAGAAAAGGATCCCGAAGTAGGCCAGATCGAGGTATTAACATCATATTTTTGAATACCAGAAGTTACAATAACCCCTACTAATAGTAATACGGTTAGAGAGATCTGCACCAATTTTTTTTTTCTAAAGGTGTTGACAAAAACATACGCTCCCTCCGCCGCGATGATAGAAACAGGAATAGCAAGTAAAAACCAGCTTCTGAAAGCATCTCGCGCTATTGATATGGGAAAAGTTACCCCATTTACTACCCAAAACGTGTATACTAGCCAAAATAAAATCACCATTCTCCAGGCGTTTTCTGTTGCTGCTAAAGAAGAACGATATTTGAAAATAAGGTACACCACTCCTAGTAAGGCTAAGAGAGTAAGGACTATGCCAATCCCGATGGGGGCATTTATCAAATTAGATGACTTGGCTACAAAGAAATCGCTAAATGTATACGCTCTTGAACTTGTTCCTCCCGGATTAGTGATAGTTCTCATTATAGAAAGAAGGCTGCCTAGGACAGCATTTTGGTTAGCCGCCACTTCTTTGATAAGATTAGGTGTCCACGCCCCCACAAACCCTTTCAGGCCGTATTTATGGACCATGGCCATCCACCAAAACTGGCTAAGTGCCATCCCGCCAAAAATTCCTGCGAAATGATATTTTAAAAAACGAGAATGCAGAACCGAAGCCACAACTGCATAAACTAAAAGCAAAGTTGTAATCTTAATAGGTTGAGAAAGGTTTTGAGTAACCCAGATTCCAGCCGTGACTACTGCCAATACGATAGCCCATTTTTTCTCTTCAAAAATTTTTATAAACGCATACAGGGCAGGAAAAATAAGCGTAATAGTCATTGAATGAGCCCAAATGAAATGGGAAAGATAACTGGGAATAACTGCCAGAAAAAAAGTAGCCACTAAAGCCTTTGTTTTATGTTGCACCAGAGTATTTGCAAAAAAATAAAAAAATAAAAATCCCAAGGAAATGATGAGCGCATTAAAGAATTTTAAAGTCCAGTTTAGATCAGCCGAAGTTTGATGTAGGACTCCTAAGAGGACGTCATACGCTGGAGGATAAGGGTCTATATACGAAAGAACTAATCCGCCTCCTTGAACAACATCGCCAGAGATTGGATCATACGCATCTTTGTTAAGAGCAACATATTTCACTCCGATAGAATGCCCCCAAGGATCCTCATCTTCAAGATAAGGATAAGCAAAAGCTCCAGAAGCATAAACATACAGAGAAACTGCAAAAATAAACACCGCCGCAAAGACAAATAAATTACTTTTGGTCAAGACCAACTTTGGAGATGTGGTTGACAATCTAAAACCCTTCTTTTTTAAAATGGCAAATCCTGCATAGGCAGGGACAATCAAGCTCAATAATAGAAAAATTTTCCAATCTAACGGAATACGAAAGAAATTAAGGATTATGGAAAGGATAGCAAAAACGCCCAAACCAATACCTACATTCATAATCTCTCGTTCCCAAAAATCAGGTTTCAACGAAGATTTTAAGTAGATGAAATAGGTAAGAGAAAAGCCAAAACCCCAAAGATAAATAAAAAACAGTAAAATAGTAACAATACTGATCATGCATTCACTGGTTCTCTCTTCTTTTTAAGTTTATCTGTCGTCAACATCTCATATTCCCCATCTAAAAATATTCTGCACCACAACTCGATGTTAAGGAGGGACCAGATTCTCGCCGCATTGACCAGATCCATTAAACCGTCTTTGCTGCGCCGGCAATGGGTGTCCAGGAGATTTTTGACATATTCTTGATTAAATATCTCCCTTTGCTTAGTTCTTTCGCTGAGCAGGATTGAATAAACATACTCCTTCACATCCTTGCGCAGCCACAATGAGAACGGAGTGGGATACCCTTTCTTGGGCTGCTGGTAATGTATCGGAGGAAGATCTCCTTTCATGCTCTGCTTTATGATATGTTTAAGTTCATGGTTGTACAGTTTGAATTGCAGCGGGATAGAATTAGCAAAATCAACCATCTCGTTGTCGCAGAAAGGCACCCGAGCTTCTATAGAATGAGCCATCCCCATCTTATCTTCACAAACGAGGAGAGATGGAAGATAGGTCTTCAGATAAAGATATTGGATTTTATCGGTAGAGCAGGTTATGTCTTTGCGCTGAAATTGTTTAAGGACGGAAGTAACCTTCTTGTTGGGTATACTCTCATAAAATTCTGGAGACAATGCCTTCCTACGTTGTCTTTGATTAAACATGATGAACAAGCCATGCCTGACTTCCTGGTCGAAAAGAGGAAAAAACATAAAATAAAGGCTGCGCGGGATTTCGCTCCAGCTGAAAAAAGAAAAGAAGCGCAGCGCCTGAAAAGGATTTTTCTTCACCAAGTCTTTGAAGTAGCTCACTTTGTAGATCGGATAACCGGCAAATAATTCGTCCCCAGCATGCCCAGTCAGCACCACCTTGACATGCTCCGATGCCAATTTTGAGACTACGTATTGGGAAATAACCGGTATTCCCGTCTTAGGCTCGTCAAGATGATATATGATTTTCTCGATGGAAGATAAAAAATCTTGAGAAGATACGGTCGCTTCATGAACTACTGCATTGATCTTTTGAGCCGCCAACCTCGAACCTTTTGTTTCGTCATACCTCCCGCCTTCTTTAAAAGTTCCGGTAAACGTTTCTATCTTTTTTTTGCTTTTTCCCGCCGCAAACGTAGCGATCGAACCAGAATCGAATCCCCCGCTTAGATAACTTCCTAAAGGAACATCGCTTACCATGTGCCGAGCTACTGAGCTTGACAATATTGATCTAAAATCAGTATAATAATCTCCAATGTTCCGTTTACCGCTCTTCACATAAGAAGCGTCCCAATATTGTTTTATAATCACTTTCCCTTCTTGTACAACAATATAATGCCCGGGAAGAAGCATCTTCACCCCTTCAAAAAAGGTTTTGTCATCCATAATATTTTGAAAGGCGAGATATTCTGCGACTGCCTGGGGATTTAAGATTCGAGGAAATTGCTTATCGGCGAGAAAAGCTTTGATCTCAGAAGCAAACATAAACCGTCCTGCATTCTTACAATAATACAACGGCTTAACTCCAATCCTATCCCGCGCAAGAAAAAGAAGATCTTTTTTGGCGTCCCAAATTGCAAATGCAAACATGCCATTAAACTGTTGCACGCATTCAGGACCATGCTCCTCATAAGCTCGCAAGATCACTTCAGTATCGCTCTTTGTTTTAAACTTATATTTTGCCTCAAGCTTTTTTCGTATTTCTTTGTAATTATAAATTTCCCCATTGAACACGATAACTGCAGATTTATCATCATTGTACATCGGCTGCTGGCCAGTTTTTAGATCAATAATACTCAGCCGCTTATGGCCTAACGAAATATTTGTGTCGACAAAAAAGCCTTCTCCGTCTGGGCCGCGATGATCTAAAAAAGAAGTCATCTCTCGCAACAATTTTGTATCCCTTGGTCCATACCATCCAGAAATCCCGCACATATTTTATTCTTACCTCTGCTAAACTACTCAGCTGTTTTTTCGTTTCTGCTTCTCGGTATGAGAAACCATCAGCTCGCTAACAAATCCCAATCCGAAGAGCTGCAAACCGGTCAGGAATAAAAAAACCGTCAGTAAGACTAAAGGCACACGGGTACCTACTGCCTCTAAGGCTACAAAATTAAGATATAACACATAAAGGCCGCATATTGATCCCAACGCGGTCAAGAAAGCTCCAAGAGTGCCAAACATGCGCATCGGCCTTTTGGAAAAAGAGATGAGAAATTTAATCACCAGCAGATCTAAAAAACCACCGGGTATCCGTTTCAGGCCGATTCGGCCGTATTTAGATTTTCCAGACTTGCGATGGTAGAATCTTAAGGGCACTTCCTTTACTTTATATCCCTGTTGCGCGGCTAAAATGACAAAATACCTGTGCCAATCAGAGCGCATAGATTCAATATTATAATACACTTCTTTGCGAAATGCCCGCACCCAGCCCACGTCGCGGAATTTAACCTTGAATAACAATCTCACTACTGCATTAAAGCTTTTAGAAAGAAGAGTCTTCAAAAAACCCTGCCGCTTATTGGTTCTCCAGCCGATGGCCACGTCATACCCTTGGTCCAAGGCAGCGATCAGTTTGGGAAGATCTTCCCTGGTATGTGATTCCAGATCGGAAGAAGTAAAAAAAATAGTATCATGGCCAGCATTTTCAATGCCGGTCATCATGGAAGAAGTCAATCCTCTGTTTCTCCGATGTGAAATGACCCTTAAGCGCGGAAACTTTTTCTGTATGGAGAGTAAGATAGGCAAAGTATTGTCTCTGCTGGCATCGTTGATCACGATGATTTCACCAGAATATCCATTCTCCTGGAAAGCAAGATCCGCTTGAGTTACAAACTCTTCAATGCATCCTTGTTCGTTGTAAGCCGGGGCAACAATGCTGATCCCTGGTTTTGCTTTCAATTCTGAAGATTCGGTAGAACTTTTCATTCCACTTCAATCCTCCTTAGAACCGCATATAAACTTTGTGATTATGGGGTACATTTGTAAGGACTTATCCAAGAAATTACGTAGGAATCATTTCCCAAGCCGAGTGGCGATCCATTGCTTGGTTCTTTCCAACCCTTGGTCGAAAGTTACCGACTCTTTGAACCCTATATTTTCTATCTTTTTAGTGCTAGGTATAGGTTTAAGATTTTCTCCCAAACGAGGAGCTATAAACTCTGGTTTCATGCCTGGAGGACCGTACTTGGATATAACCTGATCGGCCAGCTGAAGCACACTGACTCTATTCCTCGACGCCACGTTGTAGTCTTGCCCAATCGAACTATTATTTTTATATAATAAAAAATTAGCATCAACTGCATCATTGACAAAGGTGAAACATCTGACTGCTTCTCCGGTGCCGCAGACTTGTGGAGGTGATCCTTTCAGAACTCTTGATACAAAAATTCCTACTACTCCTGCTTCACCGGTAAAATCCTGTCGCGGCCCAAAGACATGGAAATAGCGCAACACCGTCGCTTTCAAGCCGTAAAGCCGATGGTACAACAAGAAATATTTTTCTGCCGCCAATTTGCTTATGCCATACACGGTAGAAGGATTTGTCGGATCCGTCTCCTCAAACGGCTTTTCACTGCTGCCAAACACCGATCCTGTGGAAGCATGTATTATCCTGGCGTCGCTCTCGCTTTTTCTCATAATTTCCGCGATATTAAAATTTCCCACCACATTGGTTTGGATATCGACGGCCGGATCTTTTAAACTGACCACTAATTTCGAAGCCGCTTCATTAAAGATAACATCGCTCTCTTCGACAAATGGCTTTATTTCTTGATAATTTTTAATATCTGCCTTGATAAAGGTAAATCTTGGTTCAGCGCGTAGATGCGCTAGATTGTGTAAGCTATTATTGGTACCAATTAAATTATCATAACAGATTACTTTCTCCGCACCAAATTCCAGTGCTTTATCTACTAAATGGCTGCCTATAAATCCAGCTCCCCCTGTTACCAGGACTACTTTATTTTTGAATAGCTCTTTATTCATGGCTTTATTCATGGTATATTCCATAGTTAATGCCCTTCACGATCCATAGTATGGATTCATAGTTTCCATAGTCATATATTCATTAACTTTATCGGCCACATATTTAATTTGTTCTTCGCTCAATTCAGGATACATTGGCAATGATAGTATCTCTTTGGTTACAACCTCAGCGACGGGAAAATCCCCTTCTCGATGTCCTAAAGAAGCATACGCCGGCTGTAAGTGCAATGGAGTAGGATAATTTATGCCGGAACTAATCCCTTTTTTTTTAAAAAAAGTAATTAATTTATACCTATTTTTGATTCTGATAGGAAATTGATGATAAACGTGTTTATACTTATCTGAAACAAATGGCAAAATAATTCTAGGATCTAAATAATTTTTGTACAACTGTGCATTTTTGATCCTTTGTTCATTCCATTCCCGAAGATACTTCAGCTTCACCAGCAGCACTGCCGCCTGAAGGCCGTCCATTCTCTCATTGTACCCCTCGATTTCATGCTTGTATTTTTCTCCAGGTTTTCTGCCATGGTTGCGCAACATCAATATTTTTTCCGCAAGGTGATCATGGTTAGTGATGACTGCTCCCGCGTCACCGAAAGCGCCTAAATTTTTTCCTGGATAGAAACTAAACGTTGCCGCATCACTGTAAAATCCGGGAGGATGATCATTGCACCGCGCACCATGCGCCTGTGCCGCATCCTCAATTATTTTTAGATTGTATTTATCAGCGATCTCCCGTATCTTTTCCATATCGCACATCAAACCGTTCAAGTGAACCGGGATGATAGCTTTAGTTTTTTCTGTAATTGCTGCTTCTATTTTAGTAACATCGATCAGATGAGTTTTTTCTTCAATATCCACAAACTTTATTTTTGCTTCTACTTTTGATATCGCTTCCGTCGTTGCTATAAAAGTATGAGGGGTAGTTATTACTTCGTCTCCATCACCGATCCCGCAGGCTTCCAAGGCCAGGGAGATAGCACTGGTGCCATTACTTACTCCTATGGCATGCTTGGCTTGACAGAATTCGGCAAAATAATTTTCAAAATTGCTGACTTGTTCCGACATAATAAAAGAACAATCATCAAGCACTTTCTTGATCGCCGCGTCTAGATCATCACGTATTTTTGCATGCTGTAATTTTAAATCTGCTAAAGGCACCTTCATCACCTTAACTTCTTTTTGGGTCGTAGGAAGATACCGGACAATTTGCGCAGGATTTCCCGCAACAACGCAGTTATCAGGAACATCCTTAGTAACGACTGCTCCGGCACCGACGATGGAATTTTCCCCTACTGTTACCGGCATCAGCGTAGCATTGCTGCCGATGACTGCATTTTTTTTAATTAAGGTTGGCTTCCATCCAGCATCAGTCCCGGTCCTTCTTTTAGAAGGCGGATATACATCATTGATGGTCATAACCCCGTGGCCGATAAACACGTTATCTTCTATCGTAACTAAAGAGCAAATAAATGAGTGAGAAGAAACAACTACATTCTCCCCAATAACCGTATTCTTTTGCACTTCTACATACGACCCTATCTTAGTATTTTTTCCGATCTTTGCTCCGTAGACATTCGCAAACTCCCAGATCTGTGCTCCTTCACCGATGAACGAATCCTTGACCATGGCCGTGGAAGCGATTGTTACTTTTTCCATAGTTTTTCCATCTTCATTCGATGAGATGAACCTCATTCTCTTGCGCAGATTGTATGGCTAAAATACACATTTTTGTAGTAAGAAGATTCTCAGCAGAAAGATTAGAATGAACCTCTTCTCCCATATTTACCTTATTGCAGAGATGGACAAAATATTTCAGCTCTTCGTATAAAGGCTGGTTTTTTCCGACCTGGGGATCACGGAACGCCTCTTTCTTCTCAGTTTTATCTTCATCTACGATTAAAGGATGCCTTTCAATTACTTGATCTAAAAAATCCAAATAAAGCTTTTCTTTAGAAGCAATGATCCACATATCTCTCTTCTTTAAGGGATGGCAGCAGCTGACTTCGAGATGAGCGCTAAAGTTGCCGTAATCGATAGTGACAAAAGAAGAATCTTCATTCTGTTTGGAGATCAGATGCGAGTTCCGAGCATAGATTTTTTGAGGTGCCGGTGAAAGAAGAGCATTCAAGAAATCGATAAGGTGCACCGCAAGGTTAAAAATCGCTCCGGAATCTTTCCGCGGCGGGACAGTAGAATGGATGTATCTGCCGTAGATATAATGTATATCGCCGATTTCCGGCAACAATTCCTTTAACCTGCTCATCAAGGGATTAAAACGAAAGACATATCCCACCGAAAGGATCAATCTCTTTTCTTTTGCCAGATCCACCAATTCCCGAGCCTGACCGTGATCAAAACAGAGCGGTTTTTCCACAAAAACGTGCTTTCCTTGAAGAAGACAATCTTTAGCCATAGCATAATGAAGTGTTGTTGGCGTCACTACCGTCACTGCATCCACATAAGGAAGCATGTCCTTATAATCAGTAAAAAACATAACCCCATGCTTTGCTGCCAGTTCCTTTTTACGCTCGTCGACATCAGCGAGGCCTACCAGGTGGCAGGACGATATTTTAGAAAAATCCCTGAGATGATTTTCACCCCATTTTCCAGAACCTATAACTCCAATTCTAACCACTCACAACCACGTACCTTTTCCCCTCCTTCCATTTAAATAGATTATGATTCTGAGACCTCATATTTGTAAATGGTCACTCCTATGAACTTCTTCTTCTCCTTAAATTCGTAGAGAGAATCGAGTTTTTGTTTAAAATAATCTTTGGTATGATAATTATGGCTTAAGATCAGATAGGCATCTCTTTTTCCTGAAGTTCGTTCGGTCAGAAGATAGTCATCGTGGCCCGGAGTTATCAATCGTTCTTCCTCAACATTGCCTGAATAGTAGTAATCGAAACAGAGCTTAGCTATAGTTGCGCGGTGCAGGAACAAAACATCCGCTGCAGAAGCGTGGTTTTCGATGTACTCCGCAGCCTCTCGAAATTGTTCCTTGGAATCTAGATGGTAATATGCGTAAAGCTCCAGCGAAGTGCTGATGAGAAAGAGAGCAAAAATGATGTTGGCAAGATAATTTCTTCTCATCCGCAGCAAAATGCGCGAAAGCAAAATGTATCCTAAAGGAAGCAAGAAAAAACTAAAACGAATTATGTGCACAGACGAAAAAAAGTACCGGCTCGCCAGAAAATCAAACAGTATCAAGAATAACAGCAATACAAAGATAATTTTGTCATGGTTAAAGAAAGAAAAGAGACGTTTGCTCCCAGAGTAGAATTTGTCGAGATTAATTTTATTCTTAAGATAAAAATATAAGCCTGCAAAGGAAAGCAAACCAAGAATTACTGCTGCTGCAGAAAAAAATGGAAGCAGATTGATCCCTAACTTCTCTACAAATTTTTCTCCCAGAGATTGATACAGACGTGGAAGCTGGTAAAGCATCAATATTTTGAACCATGGCAGGTATAATAGAAAAACCAGCAGCAATGCTAAAAAAAACCTTCTGGAAAAAAAAATATTTTGCAGGAATGAAGGAGTTTGTGAAACTCTATCGGTCTTTTTATACTTAAACAGATAACCGGTAAAATAAAATAAGATAAAACATGCTAGGATGATCAAGCCGATTATATGGGTATACAGCAGCAATGCTATGGAAAAAGAAAAAAACAATAGATTGAGATAAGAAGGCCTTTCCAAAAATCTAATAAAAGAAATCAGAGAAAGAAGGAAAAATGCTCCAAACATGCTATACATCTTCGCTTCCTGAGAATAAAGGATAGAAGTGTAAGAGATCGCCATAAAAAAAGCAGCCAACAACCCTTCTTTCCAGGAAAAGAACTTTTTTCCCAGCAGATATGTTAAATATATGGAAAGCACCCCAAAAAATACTGATAAGATCCGCAAACTTATTTCTCCAGTACCAAAGTAATCTATCAAAATATGCTGGGGAAGGTAATACCCAATAGGATGTACATCTTTTTTTAGAGTTTCCGCCAGATCATCGATGGGCTGGGAGCTGTAATCAAGGGTGAAACATTCATCTAACCACAAACTTTCTTCGCTTAAGTCATACAGCCGGAGGACAGCTGCGCCGAGAAGGATGGCTGCTAAAATCAAGACTATTATGGGTTTGCCTCTCAAGTTCCTCTTCATATTGAGCATTTTTGGAAGATGGTTTAAAAGATTTCTGAAAGAAGAGATAATAAAGCTACGGATTCATAAAATATTTAAGCTCAACTTTAGCTGGTAAAGAGATGAAAAGTATTACCAATAAGCTTACCAAACCTAAAAGTTCCTACATCATCATCTCTATCCCTGCCTACAACGAAGAAAGAGATATCGGAAGAACCATCAGCGACATCAAGGAAGCGCTTAAAGATACTTCTTACAACTATAAAATCTTGGTATTGGACGATGGAAGCAAAGACCATACCGCAAAAATCGCGGAAGAGCAAGGCGCGATCGTTATCTCCCATCGGCGCAACAAAGGATTGGCAGAAACTTTTCGTACAGAGATGAAGGAGTGCTTAGGAAGAAAGGCAGACATTATCGTGCATACTGATGCCGACGGCCAATATGATCCAAAGCATATTACTCAGCTTATCGAGAAAGTACGGGAAGGTTATGACTTAGTTCTCGGCAGCAGATTTAGAGGAAAAAGGATGCAGCACATGCCTTTCACCAAACGTTTTGGAAATATTCTCTTCTCCAAAGTGCTAAGTTCTTTGACCAAAGTAAAAATCACTGATTCTACCACCGGGTATAGAGCTTTCACCTCGGAGATAGCCAGAGAGATAGATTTCATCAACACGTTCACTTACACTCAAGAACAGATCATCAAGGCAGCCAAACAAGGGTTCAAGATTACTGAAATCCCCATCAACTCCCGAAGAACAAGAAAAAGCCGGCTGTTCAAAAGCCCTCTGCAATATGCGATAAAAGCCTGGATCAATATCTTCAGGATCTATCGAAATTACGAGCCCTTGCAATTCTTCGGAAAAATAGGATTAGCTTTCTTCTGTCTTGGCGCGGCCCTCGGAGCCTGGCTGGTGTATCGCTTCATCGTCCTTGGTGTGGTCGGAAAACTTCCCACCACGGTATTAAGCGCCCTGCTGATGTTAGTGGGTGTGCAGACCATCCTTTTCGGCTTTTTAGCAGACATGATCAATGATAGAAAGATTTAACCCCTTTCTACTTCTGTCTAAATAAAAATTCAATCATCCGCCTTCTGCAGTTTTATAAGCGTCGTAGCCAGTTTCTTCACCATCTCTACTGTGTGCAGCACTGCATAACAACCTAAACCGATAAATGGTTGATTGAGTAAGATGGTAAAAAACATTAGATTAAGCGGATGCTCGATCCTTACAAACCCAAATATAAAAATAGTAAATTTGCTTCTCTTTCTGGGATTGAGCTGAGTCATAATTTCAGCTACTCTTTCCCGTTGTTCACCCTTGTAGGAGATTAAATTAAGATTGAAAAGCTTGGCGAATACAAAAGCACCGACAGCGACCCCTCCGACATACAACGAACGAACATCATTAGTTATCTTAAAAGTCCCAACTGTCAAGCCACATAATACTGAAATGATAGTTATGTGATGCGCGATCTGCTCCAGATATTGTCCCTTCAAGGTGGATTTATTACGATACCTTGCTAAATTACCATCCACGCAATCAAAAAAATGCCCTAAATGGTAAACAATGATACCTAATAGCATCCATCTATAAGCGCCCGTCGATAACAGTACCGCTCCCACTAATCCCAAAAAGAGCCAAAACAACGTAACCTGATTGGAAGTAATGGGCGTGTTGATGAACGGTTTAGTGAAATAAAATCCCACTTCATGAACTAGCCTGTTGGAGAAACCCCAATACTCCTTCTTGCACTTTTCTCGAATTTCTTGGATGGTGACCATGATTTTTCCTATTTCTTATTTAACTTTTCAGGGAAGTTATTAAGATTATCGATCATCTCATTCTTTTTAGTGATGTAATACCACATCACGATAGCATCCTGTTCCCCGCTGGGGCTTTCCGAGTTATCATATATTATAGCATCTTTTGCTTTGGCTAATGGACCGATTGTTCTAGTTCGATCCCGCGCATCTATCTCTTCAATGATTTTGCGGACTTCGTCGGGAGTGCGGCTTGTTTTCTCCTCTGCTGAAAGCATCTTAAAATATCGTTTTACTTTTATCTCCATTGAAGCGTCTAAAAAGAATTTCCAATCCGCGTCAGGAAAAACCGCTGTGCCGGTATCCCGTCCTTCCACAACAAATCCACCCTCAGCAGCAATATGCCGCTGCAGTTGAAGAAGTTTCTCCCGAACTGCAGGAATATCGGCTATCTTTGAGGCCAAGTACACAACTTCATTATTGGTGATCTGCTCATTCACATCTTCACCATTCAAAAATAAACGGCTCTCTCCCTGAACCAGCCTAAATTCCATGGTTATGTCCTTGATTGCATTGATGACATCTCTTTCTTCGGTTAAGCCCTTTTTCTTCAAGAAATATCCGATCGCCCGAAACATCGCCCCAGTATTTAGATACTGATACCCTAACATCTTTGCCAGAGCTTTCGCGGAACTTGATTTTCCGGTCCAGGAAGACCCATCGATAGTGATGACCATCTTTTCTCTTTTCTTTCCCACCATCATAAAAATTAATACATAAGCGATTTAAGAAAGTTATGGAATTAGGTTTTAAGATCAGGAGTCAGTTTAACTTATCCTTCTCAAAATATCTCTCAGCGCTTCCTCAGTCAGCTCCCTGGGATTGTTCCTTACTCGTTCTGGATTAAATCCGTTAGCAACGATGATGTCATGATGCTCAAGAGAAGTTATATCCAGATCAGCCAAGCTTCTGGCAAGGCCGATCTCATCCATCAGCTTGTCTATCTTCTGCTGAAGCTGCCGTGCATCATCTACCTTAAAGAGAGAGCACAGGTCTTGCATGGTCTTCTGGACATATCCTGCACCCCGCAGATCCAAGCACTCCTTCTCAGATATTCCTGCGTTATAGACCGACATCTCTCCTAACGTCAACGCACAGGCATGGCCGTGTGAGACGCCGAAATGAGCGGTCATCGGATAAGATACGGAATGACAGGCAGTAGTTTTGGAGATATTTATCGCTTTCCCGGCTAGATTGGCACCTAGCAGCATCGCTTCCCGATTCAGCGGAGATGGCCTGTTCACTGCTTCCTCAAGATTTCCTAACACCAACCTAATCGCCTGCCGTGCATATCCTTTAGATTCTTCCGTCGAGAGGGTAGACCAATATGATTCCATGGCCTGGCATAATGCATCTATGCCGGTTGAAGCAGTGATATATTCAGGAAGATCTAAGGTTAGAGTTGGATCAAGAAATACATACTCAGGCAGCATCCATTCCTGATGGCCAAGAGAATATTTTGTTTTTCCGATGTATACGACGGCAAAATGAGTTGCTTCCGAACCCGTCCCGGCCGTGGTAGGGACAACTACCAGCGGTTTTGGTTCATGCACCGCAACAATTTCTTTTCTGATATACTTTTCCGGCTCTTCGGGCTGGGCAGCGAGAAAGGAAACTGATTTCCCCATGTCGATAGCACTTCCGCCTCCCACAGCGATTACCAGATCGCATCGTTTCTGGCGAAACAGCCGTATTCCGCGCTTTACATCTTCTATCTGGGGATTGACGGAAAAGTCGGAGAATAAAGTTACCAGGTACGGATGCAGAAGCGGTTCCAACACTTTTTGTGCACCGCATTGTCTATATGAATTTTTACCAGTCACCAGGAATATTGAAGACGGTTTCTCCCGCTCTAACACTTCATCAAGACGGGCCAGGCTGCCAGCACCAAAATATTCCTGTTGTTTTTCCGATGGTATTTGCATCTTATTCACCTAAATTATTCATCTGATAAATTCCATGAATTGCTTTTTATTTTCCAGAGGAGATTGAGTTGGCCTTCCCAAATCCTTACGCGCTCCTTTATTACAACGGACCTCTAGCAATGTTGGGCCATCAATATTCTTCATCTTTAATAAACAATTTCTAATCTCGTCCGCCGTTTGCGCTTGAAATGTTTCCTTGTATCCATTTGCTCTTGCCAAAGCAGGAATATCAATCACATCTGCAGCAGTTGGCTGCCCGCCGACGGAATCGTGCGCAAAATTGTTGAAAATGATATGATAAAAATTAGAAGGCTGCAATTTTCCTACGGTAGAAAGGATGCCCATGTGCATGATCAACGCGCCATCACCATCGAAGCAATATACTTTCTTATTCCATTTCTGCAAAGCGATGCCTAAAGCTATGGCTGACGAATGCCCCATCGAGCCGACCGTCAGGAAATCTTGGTGATGGCCGTATCCTGCCGCTTTACGAAATTC
>ERZ1292623.2645-Hain-H51-01um-R1-2645-length-15806-cov-13_pt1 | contig 14195 bp, 15 predicted proteins | sample MGYA00564398_ERZ1292623 | MGnify/ENA primary metagenome ERZ1292623 (study PRJEB36523, sample SAMEA6512633) | groundwater metagenome | collected 2019-01-07 | study: AquaDiva: Metagenomics assemblies of 32 groundwater samples
GCTAACCTGTGCCTTCGCAAGAGGGCCCGTGGGTTCGAATCCCACTCTCTCCGCCCCTGTTTTATTATGAATATTCGCTTTTATTTTCAGGAGATTGATAAGGGTAGCCAAGAGAAATTAAGAAATTATCTAACCGATAAAAAGTTGAGCCGTTTAACCCGTTTGCTTCAGCATGGTAATTTAGCACTGGCCAAATTCGTCTTGAACGCTAAATACCACCGGCATCACGATATTTTTTTGGTGAGACTAGGATTGAAGGTAGCTAAAAAAGATTTAAATTCAGAAGAGGGAAGCCAAAATTTATTGGAGGCGTTTGATTTGGCTCTTGATAAGTTGATTAACCAATTGAGAAGATTAGAATCTTTAAAGCAGAACGCTTAACATAAGGTGGGTTGCGTTGAATAGAAGATGTTTATATGAGTAATGTACAGCAAACAATAGGTTTTGGTTCGCTGGGGATCGCGCCGGCGATTTTGGTTAAGTTGGAAAAACTGGGATACAAAACTCCGACGCCGATTCAACAGCAGGCGATTCCTGTCGCCGTTCAGGGCAAGGATCTGGTAGGTGTCGCGCAGACCGGCACTGGCAAGACTCTGGCTTTTGGTATTCCGATGATTCAGCGGCTTTACAACACTAAGAATCGGGGACTAATTATTTTGCCAACCCGCGAGCTGGCTCTCCAAGTGGATGAGGCTTTGGGGAAAGTCGGTTCGGATATGGGAATTCGCACGGTGGTGCTGATCGGCGGCGCCGCGATGTGGCCGCAAAAAAAGGATCTCATGAGAAACCCGCGCGTGATTATCGCCACTCCCGGAAGACTAATGGATCATATGGAACAAAAAACTTTGCGTTTGGACGAAGTGAATATTGTGGTCCTGGACGAAGCGGATCGGATGTTGGATATGGGATTCGCGCCGAAGATCCGGCAGATTTTTCAGGCGCTCCCGCGCGAACGGCAGACGATGCTTTTCTCCGCCACTTTGCCGCCGGCAATTATGAAGGTGGCGACCGCTTATATGAAGCTTCCGATTCGGGTGGAGGTGGCGCCCTCTGGCACGATCGTGGAAAAAGTAACGCAGGAGATTTTTATTATTTCCAAAGAATCCAAAGTCCAGTTGGTGGAGAAATTACTTCAGCAGTATCTTGGCTCCACGCTAATTTTCACCCGCACCAAGTTCGGAGCGAAAAAATTGAGCCGTTTGGTTCGCGATATGGGCCACACCGCTGCCGAACTTCACTCTAATCGTTCGTTAAGTCAGCGCAAAGACGCGCTGGATGGTTTTAAATTCGGACGCTATCGTGTTCTTATCGCGACCGACATCGCCTCGCGAGGTATTGATGTTGTGGGAATCGCGCTTGTAATAAATTTTGATTTACCGATGAATTCAGAGGATTACGTGCATCGCATCGGTCGTACCGCCCGAGCCGGCGCCGGTGGCCACGCCATTTCTTTAGCTACTCCCGATCAGCGGCATGAGCTGCGCGATATTGAAAGACTGGTCAGAAAAACCTTGCCGATTTCGCAAGTTCCAGAACTTCCTCCGGCCCGCGTTCCAAAATTCGTTCCGCAAGATTCCCGGCCGCCGTATCATGGCGGTCAGCGTTCTGTTTCCGGGCGCACTCGTCCTTATCAACACCGCAGGGGTGGTTATAGTCATGGCCGCCGTTCTTTTCTTAGCGGCCGCGGCTCAGGTAGATTTCATGGAAGGTAGATGTCAAAATTTTAGAAACGAAAGTTGAGGAAGTTACTAAAGAACACAAAAATCCGCGGATACACTTTAATGGAAAATTTTATTTTAGAAAACACTTGGATTATTTTCTTAATTTTCCTTTGGATTATTCCTTGGAAAGGAGTAGCTCTTTGGAAATCAGCCCGTCATGGTCAAAAGGGGTGGTTTATAGTAATTTTAATTATAAACACATTCGCTATTTTAGAAATTCTTTATATTTTTTTCTTTAGTAAATCAAAAAAACCCGTAAAGAAAGTATTGTAAGGCTTACAAATAGTTAGCAAATAAGATTTTATTGATTGTGCTAAGTAAAAGTTCTATAATTCAACACTTAATAAGTGTTTCTATAGATTTTAGTTTCAGGAAAAACCTGAAATTATTTTTTCTGCTTTAGGTTATACCCTTGTTGGTCTTGCTATAATTTTCAATATATATTACTATCTTTATATGGTCATGTGTAAAAATCAGAAATCAAAAAAACCTGTAAAAAAAGAATTCCTGCTAAAGGGGTCTGATTTTTGCGCTGTAAAATGGATAAAATAACTCATCTATAAATTAGAACGCAAACACCAGCCCTCTCAGGCTGGTGTTGTTCTTTAACTAACCAAGAAAAGAAGGAAGGAGTATGCGCAATGGAAATAGTTTGGTGTTTTGATGTTAGCACCGCCAAGCAATATGATTTTAACTTGAACGGGGTTTTTTCAAAGATCGCTGATGCTTTTCCTAAAGAACTGCATCTATTGAAGGTTACTTCTCAAGATTTAAAAGACAGCTTTTTGCAAGGATTTTCTGTTATTGGATTTATTGATGGCGAAGCAGTTTGCCATACTCGATTGATACATTTGATTGATAATTGGTTTGAGCTTGGAGGCACTTACGTTTGTCCTGAGCATAGAAACCAACAGATTAATCATAAGATGTATCGTATCTTTCTTCCGAAACACTCAGAGAAAGATATAATTGCTACTACGACTAATCCCGCGTCTCTAAGGGTTGGACAAGATATCGGCTTCGTGACTATCCAGCGGAAACGTTTACCAGAAGAGGTTTGGCGGGCAAGCTGCACTTGCCCGGCAAAAAAGATTGGCACTAACAATCCCGAATTTTGTAAGCTTGCATTTGGCAAATCAACAAGGGAGACAGGGCTGTGTTATTTTCGGGTTACCCCAGAGACAGCAGAGCGCCATAATCTGGGGTAAAACTTTCTTGGGAAAGGATAAGTACAGGGTTGACCGTCAGCTAAAATTTGACGGTCAGCCTTACTTCATTAAATTTTAAAATTAATATAGTATAATTTTATGATTAAAATACATGAATATAGTTCGTTAAAGGACGGTCCAGCATTGGTTGTTTTTGGCGCTATTCATGGCAATGAAGTTTGCGGACCAAAAGCAATAGGAAGCATCATCAAAAAATTTAATACCCAAAAACTAATTCTTTTAAAAGGGCGAGTAATTTTTGTGCCAATAAGCAATCCTTTAGCTTTCAGTAAAAATAAAAGATATATTCATGAGGATTTAAATAGAGTTTTTACTAAAAATCGTCAACCAAAAACTTACGAACAAAAACTGGCTAACGTTCTTTGTGATCTTATTAATCGTTCTGATGTTCTACTTGATTTGCATTCAAGCGGAGCAAAAGGCCCCCCCGCCTTGTTTCTTGATTTTTTAACTAAAGCCAATATGAATCTTGCCAAATCAACCGGTATTAATTTAGCAATTGTTGGATGGCCAAAATTGTATAAAAACGATAAAAGGTTGATTTCAGAAGATACGACAAACTACGCTCATAGCAAAAATAAAGATTGTATCTTGGTTGAATGCGGGCAACATAAAGATCCCAACGCCCCAAATGTAGCTGCAAAAGTAATTAGTCGCATTCTCCAATATTATGGGATGATATCCAAAAAACCTATTTTTGCTAAATCTAAAAAATTAGAAATGATTGAAATGACGGATTTATTTATAAAAGAAAATGAGAATGATTCTTTTTCTCGTCAATGGAAGCACCTGGAGATAATTAAAAGGGGAGACGTGATTGGTAAAAGACAATCAGGAAAGTTGATTATAGCTAAGGATAATTGCGTGATGATTTTGCCAAAATACAACCCGCTGGTTGGCAAAGAATGGTTCTATTTGGGGGTTCAGAAGAGATAACTTTATTTTTGTGAAAGATTTATGATTGCTTGGTTCAAGTTTTTTGGATAAAATGAGTTATAGTTGAATCGTATAAACGCGACGATTAATAAATTTTTTTGGAGACGTGGCAGAATGGCTAATGCACCGGTTTTGAAAACCGGCGCCCGCAAGGGCTTGGAGGTTCGAGTCCTCCCGTCTCCGCTAATTTGCAAAAATGGAAACTTCAATTTTTCTCGCAAAAGTTATCGGGCTCCTGAGCGTGATAAGCACCTTAGCCATACTTATTCGATACAAAAAATCCATTGCGTTTGAGGAAGAGTTGGTTAAAAATCCATCGAATGTCTATATCAGCGGATTTGTTTTTCTTTTTCTTGGCGTATTGATTATCATTAGCCATCCTGTTTGGACGTTTGATTGGAGAGTGATTGTTACTATTATAGGCTGGTTGATTTTTTTGAAAGGAGTTGGCCGTATTTTTTTTCCTGAAGCGGTTAAACGATTGATTGAAAAGAAAAAGGGAAGCCGCAAATTTATCATAGGCGAGGTAGTCTTGCTTATTATTGGCTTATACCTCCTTTACTACGGCTTCCTCGTTTATTAATGTCTATTGTTGCGGATAAATATTTTATTTTTCCTGTTTTTATTTTTGACTTTTTATTTAGAAGATTATAAAATCTTATTGCCATTATGAAAAACGATACACAGCTTAGCATAAAAGTAATTGTCGGAAGTACTCGCGAAGGAAGGTTTGGCGATAAAGCTGCTTTTTGGATCGCAGAGGAAATCAAAAAACAGGAAGGGGTCGTGGTTGAAACGCTTGACTTGCGCGATTACGATATGCCCTTTTTTAACGAGCCAGTAAGCCCGTCGTTTAAGCAAGAACCGTATAAGAACGAAGCAGTTGCTCGTTTTACCCAAAAAATTGAAGAGGGAGATGCATTTTTGATTGTTACCCCAGAATATAATCACGGCACATCGGGTGTACTCAAAAACGCGCTTGATTGGGTTTATCCAGAGTGGAATAACAAGCCGGTTGCTTTCGTAAGTTACGGCGGTGTCGGGGGAGCTCGCGCCGTGGAACATTTACGACTTAATGTAATTGAATTGCAAATGGCGCCGATTCGAGAGGCAGTGCATATTCCCGGCGATCAATATTTTCAAGTATTGATGGGCAAGATGAATGCAGAAGATCTTTTTATTTCAATGTCCGAGCGAGCTCAAAGAATGATTACCCAGCTTTTATGGTGGACTCGCGCGCTTAAGTCTGCCCGTCATCTTTAATAAATTATCTATACTATAATTTGGCAAGATAAAGGTTTTAGTCTGGATTTATTTTTAGTTAGTGCTATTCTATTCTTAGCTCTTTCAAGAGGTAAAGAATCATGGAGGAGAAGCCAAAGATGCTTGTTCTTCTGGTAAAGCCAGAGGATTGTTTACGTTGTAGGTTCGCTTCAACTGCAATAGTTGATTTAGAGAATGGGTCTTCAAAGAGAATGATTTTTTGCCAACGTCTTGATTGTGATAATTGGAATTATTCGTCCGTAGAAACTCCAATTCGGGTTAGGCCGATTCAGGATTAAAAAAGAAATTAAACTCATTCCCACCGAAAGGCTTTCAGTAATCTGAGAGCCCTTTTCTTTTTTAGATTTTGGTTTTTAACCCCTCGCTACGACAATTCCCCAAACTTCTTTGGCGCCAGCTTCTTTTAGAACTTGTGCCGCTTCTTCCATTGTGGCGCCGGTCGTATAAATATCATCTACCAGTAAAATTCTCTTTTTCTGAATTTTCCCTGAATTACTAACGAGAAACACCCCTTTTATATTTTTTTCTCTCTCTAAGCCAGAAAGCTCAACCTGAGGCAAGGTTACCCTTGTTTTAGATAGAATATCGTTAAGCAGGGGAATGCCAAGAAAATTACCCAATTCTTTTCCAATTTCTTCTGCCTGATTGAATCCCCGCCATCTCATTCTCTTTTTATCCAAGGGGATTGGCACTAAATAAAAATCGGCAAACTCATTTTTTTCTATACACTTCAAGGAAAAAGAAGCTGTTATGAAGCCGGTTAAAATTTCTTTCAATTCTTTTATAAAAGGTTCGTATTTAAAACGTTGAATTAGGTTTTTGATTAGATTATTTTGATAAGTTGTTCCAAAATAGAGGCCCTTGAGAAGCTTGCTTTGACATTTTCTGCATTTTCCGGCTTTTGGCAATCTGACTGGCTCTTGGCAAAGGCAGTAAGAGTGTTCTGAAGCCTCAATTGTGCTTTGGCAGTCCTGGCAAAGATAATCACCCTCTTTTTGGCAGAGAAAACAGAATTTTGGAAAAAGGGTTTCTATGAGAAAATCTTTAGATTTTTTTATTTCCCTGTGGGAATGTAAAAGTTTTAATTTTATCTCCCTTCGGGAATTTAAAAGTTTTACTTTTATCCACATCTTCTTAAAATTATAATTATGGTATTATTATAATACATTATAAGGGACTTTGCTTTTCTAATAAAAATAAATAATATAAGGCAGGATATAAAAATTAGACGTCAAAATGTGGCCGTTTAAAAAATTATCTAAAAATTTTTTAGGTATAGATATTGGAACTTCAGCGATTAAAGTCGTTGAGCTGGCAAGAGAGAGAAATGGAGTAAGGTTGGAAAATTATGGAGAAATGAGCGTTCAGACTCTTCTTGAAAGACCATTTAGAACTATTGAGGGAGATAATCTTTTACTTTCAGATCAAGATATTGCCAAAGCCTTAACTGCTATCTTCAAGAGTGCTAAGTTTCGTACAAAAGAAGCTTTTTTTTCTATACCTGATTTTTCATCTTTTTTCACTTTTCTTGAGTTGCCGCCAATGACCCAAGAAGAGGTAAATTTGGCCGTGAAGTTTGAAGCCCGAAGGCATATCCCATTGCCATTATCAGAGGTCGCTTTGGATTGGATAATAACAAACGAGAATCCAAATCATAGTAAGAATACGCCAAAGCTCAAAATTCTTTTAGTGGCTGTGCCTTATGAAACAGTTAATCAGTACAAAAATATTGCTACTTTTTCTAAAATTAATTTAATTTCTTTGGAAGCTGAAGTATTTGGTTTAACGAGGTCTTTGGTTAAAAATAAAAAGGGCATAGTGGGGTTGGTAGACATGGGCGCTCAGAGTACCACTTTTAGCATTGTTGAGAATGGATTTATTGTAACTACTCACAGTTTTGACATATCAATGAATGAGCTGACTAAAGTTTTATCTAAATCTTTAAATATCAGATATAATGAAGCAGAGGAGTTAAAGAAGAAATACGGCCTTACTTCTTCTGACAAGTCCGTTGGCGCGATCTTGGGCCCATTAATTGATTTATTAGTTAGGGAAATAGAAAAAATTTCCCAAAATTTTTATCAGGCCGAAGGTAAGAAAGTAGAAAAAATTATTTTTGCTGGCGGAGGAGCTCTTCTGCCAGGATTGAGCCAATATCTTTCAAGTTCTCAAAGACCGGTATCTATCGCTAATCCGTTTGAAGGTTTTATCTACCCTAAGGTTCTAGAAGGAACTCTGAGAATAATGGGGCCGTCTTATGCGGTTGCCGTTGGAATGGCTTTGCGGGGATTTGAGAAAAAATGAATTTTTTTTCATTCCCGAAGGGAGATAAAAACGAAGTTTTTAAATTCCCGAAGGGAGAGAAGCAATGAGGGCTTTTTAATAAATATATCTTAGGGTATAATGGATAAAAAAGTAATTGCCCTAAAATTAAAAAAGGAATAAATAAAAAATCATTATTGATTAATATAATAACTTAATGGCGATAGAGATTCTTTCCCAAAAATCTCAAGCAAAACCATTCAATTCAGTTAAATTCCTGTTTTATGTTTCTTTAATTTTAGTTATTTTATCATTGGTTTCCTTGCTCACATTATTTTTTTTAAAGAAGAACGTAGAAAAATCGCTTGAAGATACTAAGGCTAAAATAGCTGAAAAAGAGACCGTTGAGAAAAAATCGAGGGAAGCTGAAGTTCTTTTGGCCCAAAAGAAAATTAATGACTTCCTTTTTTTGCTTGACTTGCGTCGTTTCAATTCTAAATTTTTTAACTCTTTTCAAAGTATTACGCATCCCCAGATTTTTTTCTCTAAATTAGAATTAAAAATGCAAGAAGGATACCTTTTACTTTCTGGAACAGCTGAGAATCCGATTGTTTTAGGACAGCAGATTCTTCTTTTTAAGAAAGCAGATTATATTAAAGATGTTAATTTGGCAAAGGTTTCAATCTCTAAAACAGGAAAGATTAACTTCGATCTGAGCGTTTCCCTTTTTTCAGAGAAATTTAAGCATTAATAATTATAAATTCACTAAATTTTGACTGTGTCTCGTTTTACTTCCATTTTCATTAATTTCGGACTCATATTTCTGCTTGGTTATTTTTGGATTTTCCCTCAATATAAAAGTTTTCAAGAAGTTAATACTCAGCTTCAAAATAAAAGAATTGAACTGCGCGATAAAGAAGAATATTTTTCAAAGATTGAAATGGCGAAAGCCGCGCTTGAAGAATATAAAGGAGAACTTTCCAAAATTGATTCAGCTCTTCCCTCAGAGCCATTCTTGTCTTCTGTTTTGAATGTTTTAGAAAAAACCAGTATTGAAAACGGCTTAGTCTTAAGTCAGATTGGCTTTTCTAAAGTTCTTGATTCTTCAAGAGCTCTCAAAGAGATCCGTTTGGAAATAGGGGTAACGGGCTCTTACCCGGCCTTTAAAAATTTCCTTTCAACATTGGAAAATAATTCAAGATTAATAGAAGTGGAAAATATTTCTTTTTCCACTCCGAAAGAAAAAGAACCTTTCACCTTTGATTTGGATATAAAGACTTATTCTTATTAATTAATTTTAATTTTTCAGCAACAAAAAAAGATGGCTATCAATTTCACTCAAAAAAGAAAAAAACAAAATTTTTTAGTCTTAATTTTCTTTATCTTAATTGTGGCCATTTTCATTATACTTTGGCAGGGTCGTCTGGCTAAAATTAAAATTGCTGTCCCCCAAAAATCTACTCCTCAATTGCCAACAATAGAGATAAATTACGAGTTATTAAAAGGTTCGTTCTTAAAAGACCTTAAATTATTTGAAGATATAAAATTATTTGAAGGTCAAGCCGGAAGAGAAAACCCTTTTATACCTTATTAACAAAAGTTTTTTCCTATGACTTTAGTCCAGCAGTTAGTTAAAAAGGGGATATTGGAAAAAGAAAAAGTTGCGTCTTTGGAATTTGAAATTAAAAATTCTGGCAGAAAGGAGGAAGAGATAATTTTAGAAAAAGGAATTACTTCAGAGAACTTCCTTTTTAGCTTAAAAAGCGAGAATCTGAAAATACCGTTGAAAGAGGTGGTTGCGGAAGAGGTTCCTTTAAACATTCTTGAATTTATTCCTGAGGAATCAGCTCGTTATTATAAAATGGTTCCTTTGGCTAAAAAAGACAACCTTTTGGAGGTGGGCATGGTTTACCCCGAAGATTTAAAGACCCAAGAAGCTCTTCAGTTTTTAGCCCGTCGCAACAAATTTGCTTATAAAACTTTTTTAATCACTCCTTTTTTTCTTAATAATCTTTTAAAGAAGTATCGCAGTTTAAAAAAAGAGGTAGGGAGAGCTTTGGAAGAACTGGAAGTTGAGTTGAAGGAAGAGAAAATTGAGCAAAAAGGCATTAAGCCAGCTGAATTTGAAAAATTGGCCGAGGAAGCTCCGATTATTAAAGTAGTAGCAGTTATTTTAAGACATGCAGTTGAGGGTGCAGCTTCCGATATCCATATTGAGCCTGGTAAAGAAAAATCAAGAGTAAGATTTAGGGTTGGTGGAATTTTGCATTCATCCATTTTTTTACCTCTAAGAGTTCATCCGGCGGTTGTTGCCAGAATTAAAATTCTATCCAATTTGAAAATTGATGAAACCAGGGTGCCCCAAGACGGAAGATTTTCCACTAAGGTCGGATCAGCGGACATTGATTTTAGAGTTTCAACCTTTCCCATTACCACTGGTGAAAAAGTGGCAATCAGAGTTTTAAATCCTTTAGATGGGCTTAAAAGTTTTGATCAGTTAGGGTTGGAGAGAAGAAATTTTCAAGTGGTTAAAGCGGCAACTCAAAAACCCTTTGGCATGATTTTATCCACCGGCCCGACGGGTTCTGGGAAAACTACTACTTTGTACGCTATTTTAAATCTTTTGAACAAAGAAGGGGTGAATATTGTTACCTTGGAAGATCCGGTAGAATATTTTATTGAAGGAATTAACCAATCTCAGATGAAACCTGAGATTGGATATAGCTTTGCTCAAGGATTAAGGCAGATTCTTAGGCAAGATCCCAATGTAATTATGGTTGGGGAAATCCGCGATGAAGAAACGGCAACCTTGGCTATTCATTCAGCCTTAACCGGCCATATTGTTTTGTCAACTTTGCATACTAACAATGCGGTTGGGGTAATACCGAGACTGATTGATATGGGAATAAAACCATTTTTAATTGCTCCAGCTCTTAATATCGCTATTGCCCAAAGACTTATTGGATTACTATGTCCTGACTGCAAGAAAAAAGTTCAAGCGGATAAAAACGCTCAAAAAATAATTATGAAAGAAATTGAGTCTTTGCCAGAATCCATGAAAAATAAAATTAAAATTCCCTCACCCCTAACTATCTATCAAGTTCAGGGTTGCAAAAGATGTAATTCCAGGGGATTTGTCGGCAGAATAGGGGTTTTTGAAATTCTTGTAATGACAGATTCTTTAGCTAAAATAATTTCAAGAGAGCCAGAAGAATCAAAGATTAGCGAAGAGGCTGTTCGTCAAGGTATGATTACCATGAGGCAAGACGGTATTTTAAAAGTGCTTGATGGAGTTACGACTCTTGAGGAGGTTTTAAGAGTAGCTGAAGAAAAATAACCATGAATAACCAAGAATAAATAATATTCGATTCACTAATTATCATGAATAGTGTTAATAATATGAAAAAAATTCTATTAGTAGAAGACGATCCATTTTTACTGGATATCTATAAGACAAAATTTCAAGAAGAAGGTTTTTCAGTGCAGGTGGCTGAAGACGGCGAAAAGGCATTGAAGATGGTCGGAGAAGATATGCCCGATATTTTGCTTTTAGACATTGTCTTGCCCAGTATGGACGGCTTTGAATTTTTAAAAGAAATTAAATCTAACGATAAGTTAAAAAATATAAGAATAGTTCTTCTTTCTAATCTTGGTCAAAAAAACGAAGTGGAAAAAGGAGTAGCTTTGGGCGCGGATAAATATTTGATTAAAGCTCATTATACTCCGAGCGAAGTGGTTAAAGAAATAAAAAAAATATTGAAATAGTTTAACTTATGGCAAATTATAATTCACTTCTTCGAAATTTACTTTTAGTCGCCAAGCAAGAACAGGCTTCCGATCTTCATATTTCAGCTGGCCATCCTCCAGTTTTAAGGGTTAACGGACGCCTCATTCCTTTGCTGAAATTAAAGAAACTATCTCAAGAAGATTCTCAGGCCTTAGCTTTTGAGCTCATGAATGAAGAGCAGCAACAGAGATTCTTAAAGGAAAAAGATATTGATTTTTCTTATAGCTTTGATGACAAGGCGCGTTTTAGAGTGAATGTTTTTTTTCAAAGAGAATATGTTTCTGCTGCTCTTCGTTTAGTGCCAGCTAAAATTTCTAACTTGGAAGAATTAAATCTGCCATCAATTCTCCACGAGTTTAGCAGGGCAAATCAGGGATTTGTTGTGATAACAGGTCCTTCTTCTCAGGGTAAGTCAACTACTTTAGCCGCTTTAATTGACGAGATAAATCATACCAGATACGACCATGTTATAACTATTGAGGATCCGATTGAATACGTTTTTGAAGCTGATAAATGCATTATTGACCAAAGAGAAGTTTACCATGACGCTTCGTCTTTCGCGAGGGCTCTTCACGCAACCTTTCGTCAAGATCCCGATGTAATTATGGTTGGGGAAATGAGGGATCCTGAAACGATATCCACAGCTATTACGGCAGCTGAAACCGGTCACTTGGTTTTTGCTACCTTGCATACTAATTCAGCTAGTCAGAGCATCCACAGAATTGTTGATTCTTTCCCTTCAGAACAGCAAAACCAAGTTCGGGCTCAATTATCAGGCTCTCTCTTGGGCGTAGTTTCTCAGCGCTTGATACCTAGAATTAAAGGAGGATTAATACCAGCTTGCGAAATAATGTTTAATACGCCAGCCGTTGCCAATTTAATCAGGGAGAGCAAAATCCATGAATTGGATTTAGTGATTGAGACTTCTTCTGAGGCCGGAATGATTTCTCTTAATCGATCCTTAGCTAACTTAGTTAAATTAAAGGAAATTTCCCCAAAGAACGCTCTTGTTTATTCTTTAAGTCCCAATGACTTGAAAAGATCGTTGCAATAGCATTATTTAGGGTTTTCTTTTTTGTTTCTTTCTAAATTTTATGCGTTTTCAATATCAGGCAAGAACAAACCAAGGTCAGATTCAATCAGGCGCTGTTGAGGCGTTCTCTAAGGACGCCGCTATTTCTCTTTTGCAGTCCCACGGTTTGTACGTTACTTTATTGGAAGAGGAAGAAAAGGCCCTAATTTTTTTTAAAAATGTAAAGATTTTTGAAAAGGTTTCCCGCAAAGATCTTGTTCTTTTTTTCCGTCAATTATCTATTTTATTTAAATCAAATGTTCCAGTGGTAGAATCTTTGCATACCATAGCCAGCCAAACAAGGAAGCGCCACTTTAAAGAAAAGATTTCCAAAATAGCAGAAAAGGTAGAGGGCGGGACCTCTCTTTCTCAAGCTTTTGGGACCTATCCCAAGGTCTTTTCTCCTTTTTACATCAGCATGGTTAAGTCTGGCGAATTATCCGGGAAATTATTTGAAGTGCTGGGTTATCTGGCCGAGCACACGGAAAGAGAATATAATTTTTACTCAAAATTGATTGGGGCTTTGATTTACCCAATCTTTGTTTTAATCGTTTTCGTAGTTATTTTGATTTTAATGCTTGTTATTGTCATTCCGACTTTGAGCAATCTTTTATTGGAGACCGGCCAGCAATTGCCAGCAATCACCAAGGCCGTGATTGCCCTTTCTTCTTTCCTCAGAACCTGGTGGTGGCTTATTTCTATTCTTTCCTTGGCCTTTTTATTTTTTCTGGTTCTAATGCTGAGGACAGAGGAAGGAAGAATTTTTCTAAATAGGGCTTCTTTAAGAGCCCCGATTTTGCAAGGCTTTCTAAAAAAAATTTATCTTTTAAGGATAGCTGAAAACCTTTCTACCTTGATTTCCTCTGGCCTTCCCATTGTCCAAGCCATTGAAATTACAGGTGAAATTGTCGGAAACAGGGTTTACAAAGATATTATGTCAGAGACAAAAGAGAGGGTGAAGAGGGGTGAACCCATAAGCGCGGTTTTGACCGGTCACCCAGATTTTTTCCCTCCTTTATTTACCCAAATGGCGGCGGTCGGAGAAAAAACCGGCCAATTAGATTCTTCTTTGCTGAATATTGTTACTTTATACTCAGGGGAAGTTGACAGAACTTTGGACAGCTTTATTAAATTTTTGGAACCTCTCTTGATTATTACCTTAGGACTCTTAATTGCTGGATTAGTAGCGTCCGTTATCACCCCTCTTTATCAAATTCAGATAGTATAAGGGGCGGAGTTTTCCACATATTGACTTGGTTGGATAATGATATAATAAAGACTGAACTAATATTATTCTTTCTCTTGCCTAATTTTAAATGGGCGAGAGGGGGAAAAGGTCGATTAAAAATAAATTTTCAAAAAGTAAAAATATAAAAATGAAAATGAAAAAGAACAAAGGATTTACTCTTATTGAGTTGTTGGTGGTTATCGCTATTATTGGAATTTTAGCCAGTATTGTTTTAGTAGCTTTAGGCGGAGCGAGAAACGAAGCAAGGGCAGCTGCTACAAAGGCAGGTTTAACTGGCATTAGGCCGGCGGTTAGTCTTTGCTGTGCTACTCAAGGTAATGCTTTGAATACTGTTGCAGGATCGGATGTTTGTACTCCCTCGATAAATGCAGTTTTACCTACTGCGGCTCAATTGCAGGCTGGTACTGGTGCATCTGTTGCTTATGCTGTTTCTGGCGCTTGCGGAGCTGCTACCCCAGGTTATACTGTAACCGTGACTGGCCATGCTAAGACTCAGTGCGGTGCTGCTGCTCCGGGAACTGCTTGGACAGTAACCGAAACTGGAATTACGGTTCCAGCTGGTTGCTAAATAGTGAACATAGTCTTTGAAACCAAAACCCGCCCTTAGCGGGTTTTGGTTTTTTACTTGCGATTTGCTAAACTATAATAATAAAAT
>ERZ1292623.1927-Hain-H51-01um-R1-1927-length-19249-cov-5_pt2 | contig 14182 bp, 17 predicted proteins | sample MGYA00564398_ERZ1292623 | MGnify/ENA primary metagenome ERZ1292623 (study PRJEB36523, sample SAMEA6512633) | groundwater metagenome | collected 2019-01-07 | study: AquaDiva: Metagenomics assemblies of 32 groundwater samples
GCCGCATCGATCCTGGGCCAAACACAGCACCGAGCCCAGTGTGACTTGGGCACCTAGTGGGATGGCCCAGGGATCGATGCGGCGCGGTTTGGTACTTCTTAATCGGGTCGTAATTGGTGAAATCGCAGTGCGTTGGCCGCGAGCATTTCGCGTCGGTATATTATGCCGCGCCCAGCCCCGTTAAAGCTGATGCACTGCGCGTCGAACGGATGCATCGTGAAGATGCCGCCGCCCTTCTTCTTGGCGGCCTCGGCCACCGACTCGCCGCGCACAACTGGTATGCCGCCACCGCGAACTCGCCCGTACCAGTCTCGCCGCACGTCGAAATCGTCCGCGTGCAGCAAGACGCTCTCGTGACAGCGCGTACAAGATGTATTGTTGACCGCGATCGCAGCGGCAGAATAGCCCGCCGGCACGATGCTCTTCGTGCTCGCTGTAGGCGCATGGCACTCTACTGCCAGCCAACTCTGAGCAAATGCGGAGACGAACGGCATATCTAAAAGTGTCGCTGCCGTGCGCTCGGAGATTGGCGGTATTTCGTCCTGATAGAATCGCTGGCTGAAACCAGTTCGGTTGGGATGATTCGAGTCCTGCTTGATCGCCGCCCTAAGCTTCGGCGCAGCGACGCACCAGCGAGCCAGGTTCATCAAGTCGCCTGTCATGGACTTGGCCTTTTCGGATTCCGCTAGATTCACGACCGCCTCGGCGAACTGGTCTTTCGTGGCATATGGTCGGTAGGCATCCATCACCCATCGGCCGCCATAGAGCGCCCGCAGTCGCAGTTCGAACGGTAACTCTTTCGAGTCCACCGTCATGGTGAGCAGTTCGCCAAACACGGTACCCTCTGAATATCGCCAGAGCACTGTCGCATCTGCGTCACGTGGCAGTCGTTCGCGCCATATGTCGATGGGACCAGTGAGTGACATGAATCGCGCGCGGCGCACGGTACGACGGTTCACGGTATCGAGCCCTCCCGGATCGCGCCACGGCAACTCCATGTTAGCGTTTCCGAACGGCTCCTGCGGCGCACCCGAAATGTTGTGGTGCGTGGCGTGAATGCCGCGTAGTAAGCCGTCCCACTTCTGGAAGGCTGGGATTACGCTTCGGTCGTCGTACCAAGTCAGGTGCCTGTTGTAAAGCGCCAGGAGTTTGGGGTCTTCCGTCTTCGGCAACATGCTCTGATAGAACCGCTCCCAGTCTGGCGGCACCAGCCTCAGCGGTATGACCGCCGTCGGCTTCGCGGGCTGCGCAACCTGACTCGCAGCTTGGTTCGCAAACGGGATCTTGCCGCCCACATAGCGTGCCGCCTCTTTGTATGAGCCCAGGTTGTCAGGCTCGACTACAATGAGCATGGGAAACTCACGGACCCCCCAAATAGCGGCATAGACGGCACCTGAATTCGTGCTCGCATCTTGCACATCAGCGCCGAGCGCTTCGCCCTTCTGACGATCCTGCGGGCTATTGTAGAAGAACAAGAATCGTTTTTTGCTGTCGGCTTTGGGGGCAACCTTTGGCTTAGCAGGGATGGTTGTGATGCCGCCAGTAGTATAGACGATTCCGCTAGCGGCGCGATTCTCAGGCACGAGCCACGTATTCTTCGTGAGGTCCACACAGATCGTGCTTTGGCCGTTCGTCGCATAGATCAAGCCGATCAAAAGGCCGTTCGAGTCATAGACCGCACCGCCGGATCGCCCACCGACTGATGGATGCGAGATCAAGAAGTTGTTCTTGTGCGACTTATCGCTATAGAAGCGTCTGACGATTTGTGCGTCCCATACTATGGGTGGGCCGCCTCGGTCGGAACCAACAGTTAAGACGGCGCCAGATATCGGTTGCCCGGCTGGCGCTAGTTTGGCGGCTCCAGCAGCCGGGCCAGTATCCAAGTCGATGACGGCTAGGTCGTCATTCCAGTCGCGCCATACGCCCAATACTTTCGCACCCTTGAAGAAATTGCTGTCTCCCTCGTCGTCTTGAACGATCAACTTACTAGTCTCATAGTTGGCTACGACGTGGCGGTTAGTGAGGATGCGCGTGTAGTTGGGTGCCGAGCAGATTACGACTCCCGATCCGCGCGAGACGCGGTTCTCTTGCGCAACGACGATTCGCACATGGCGCGAAATGACATCACTGCGGTTCGGCAGTTCAGACGCTACAGGCACGAGCGCGAGCAATAAAGCCAAAGCTGTTGTTTGCATTTTGGGGTAGCCCCAATCAGGCAGACATCAGGCAGACACACCGGGCGTCGGTGATGTAGGCGGTGTAGTTGGTTGTTGTTTGAGAGCGGCGTAATACGCTTTCCGCAACGAGACGTCGCGCCAGGTCACACACACGGCGAGTACAGCCGTGAGTAGGAGCATGCCGCCAATCAGGATCCCGTGCACGACGACGCTCTCCATCGAGTTCGGCTCCAGTTCGAGCGTGCGTTTCAGAATGCTCGCCGCGCCCGGCAGCGCCAGCAGCGAAGAAAGCGCGCTGACGCCATAGTTAATCAAATTGCTCGTCGCGGTCACGGACTTCGTCGGCTCTGGTATTTCTTGCATGCGCTTCTCACTTGGCTGGCACTACTGGTGCGGCCGGCTTGTAGGGATGTGGCTCACGCACGATCGGCGGTGCCACAGAAAATTGCTTTCTGAATTCGTAGGCCAGCTCCATCACGAGCGCTTGCGTGTCGCCCAGCGCACGCTGGCCATCTCGGCTTCCCTGCTTGATCGACTGCTCCAATCGCTCGATCGCCTTCTGTAAGCTAATCAGTTGCTTGGCTACTTCGTCGCCGTTGTCTGCGGTGATCGGTTCTGGGACTGGTGCCTGTGAGTCTTGGAGCATGAGCTTGTATCGCGTCTGGCCTGGCCAAGCGAGTATGGCGTGCGGCAACTCCTGGCTTAGTGGCACAGCGGCAATATCGCTGATACCCACCTTGGCCAATTCGAAAGATAGATATGGGTCGTTAGCTATGAGTTGGGCTAAGACCGACTCGACGCCAAGACTAGAGAGGATGAGATTGTAGAGATGCGCTTTGTTCGGGGCCGGCGGCAGCGGCTTGTCGGCTGCCAGTAGGCTAGCGGCTGCGAAAGCAGATAGGATTACATTCCTCACACGCATTGAATAGTCCTCGTCGCCCGCCGGGCGACACGCATGCTCACCGTCAAGTCCGACAGGCTGGACCGCCGCTATGTTGTTGGCGCGGTTGTTGGCGCGGCAGAATCGGAGCCGTACGCGGCACATTCGACCAAGCCCGTCGGCGCTGCGGCGGCATCGGTTGAACTGGCACCGGCTGCACGTCCGGCTGCTGCACAATGGGTTTTGCCTGAGCAGCCTTCGGCGCTTCGGCCTGGAAAATTGGCAGTTGTGCCATCGTGGCGTAGAGTACGATTGCGTACATCCCTGCACTCCCTGACCAATCATCTACCATCTGCAGCCTGATTCGTCGCTTTCGCCCCTTGACGATTAGGGAACGACGCCTGCGAGGCTGGCGGCCGTCTTGACAACGTCAATAACGCCAGGCAGCCCACCACCGCCGCCGGCCAAGACCGGGAATGCCGCCTTGTACGGCTCGCTCTGCAGCGCTTTCAGCGCGCCGTTGAGGTCCTCGATGAGTTTCGTCGGAGCGTCGCTCGATCCAGCGAGTACACAGGCACACAAAAATACAAACTGGTCGTGGTTCATCGCGTAACGCCTCCATGCGTGTTTTGGTTAGTACCGTTTGATTTGAATATTCGACCACGAGATTCGCGGCGGCAGCAATCGCCCCCGGCTGTTCGTATTAGTTTGCGGCGTCACCGGGAACGGTGTCGTCGGCACAGTGCCAGGGTTAGTCGGAAACGGAGTAGCAGGCACGAGCCGCGGATCGACTGGGAATGGTGTCGCAGGCACGAGCCGCGGGTCGACTGGGAATGGTGTCGCAGGCACGAGCCGCGGGTCGACGGGCCAGAGGCCAGCTTGCAGTTGCTGCTTAGCGAGCACCTCCAAGATACGTTGAAGAAGTTCCGTCTGCTTCTGCTGCTCTGCAAGGATCTGCTGCGCGAGCATCATGGCAGCTTCTTCGCGGCGGCGACGGTGACAGACCTCTTCAGCTGTCTGTCTTTGAGCTGTTAGCTGTGCTGTCTGGTTGCCCGCTCGCGAATAGCGAATATCGCTTGCGACTGCTGTAGTGGGTAAGACGACGAGCAGGCAAAGAACAGCTAGACATGTGATTCCGATTTGTTTCATCCCTGAAACCTCCGTGCTTCCGTGCGCGGTTCTGACTCTTTGATTTCAGCTTGAGAGTACAAGCATGTGCCGCTTTTGTCAACGCGGGCGGTCTTATAATTTGTCCTCAACCGGCTCGGTGCAACCATTCAGAACGACGAATACGACCCATCGAGCGGTAACTTACATGTTCGACACACAAGCACTAATCTCGGTGATTCGTCGCGAGGGAGCGGCTGGCCGGTTGACGCTTCGATGGTCTTTGGTTTATCAGTCACTTCGTTCATGGCGATGCTCAACGCACGTCGTGGAACTCAGACGTGCAACTCGGGCACTCCAACAGCGGCTTTTGTGCGTCCGTCACGTCAGCGCGGCAATGCGAGCAGTGAATGCGGCGATTGCGATCTGTGACAATGTAGGCCCGTTCAATCGCGAGCATATTCTTGACGAGCAGCTCGTCTTCTTCGCCGGAGTTCGTTTCGATCTTATGCTGTTCCAGCACTTCGCATGCTATCTGGGCACCGCACTGGGGACACCTGGGATAGAGCAATGCTCGCGGTCTATCTGGCTTCGGCGCGGCCAGCGGTAGCCTAAAGTTGCAGTTCGTGCAGAAGACGCCGTCGGCAGTAGCATGCGGTACCCATCTTTTGAGAGCCGCGTCCGGGTCGAGATGATTAGGCATGGGCGATCCAATCGCTGCGTGAGTGTGCGCCGGGTTGTCGCAGTCGCCCTTGTGCGCGGCGGCATGTAAGTCACCAAAGATAACGTATTCGCAATCACCGATGCGTTTGGTCGCCACGTTTTCGTGCCGTTGCTTGGCCGCGTCGTCCGCGACAAAGCTGCCGCCGAGAATGCTCGCACCCAAGCCGATTACAAACACGGATGCGATCAAAATATCTTTCATGGATCCTCCCGCCGTTGGCGCCATTGCCTGTACGGCTTGACCACAAAGTAAGCCAGGAACGCCTTCACCAACGGCTGACGATAGCGTGCGCGCACTAGGTCTTCAAGCTTGGTCAACGGACAATCGTAGTTTCTTGAAGTGATGGTCCATACGGTGAATGTGACCAGCGGGAACGCTACCATCCATGCGCGGGCGTGCCAGCCGGCAAGGCCATAGAACACCAAGCTAGCGGCCGACACGATGTTACCAGCTATGACTAACCAGTGTGCCGCGTTGATACCTCGAATGAGCAGCCACTGCGTCCACGATAGAGGCGGCGGCTGCGTGATCCTAGCCACCGCCTCACTGATCATCAGCATGGTATCGCGCACGCTGGAATTATCAGTGCGCTCGCCCACGCGCTCGCGCAACTTTGTGGCCAACTGCGCGGCTGCCTCGGGCGATACGTGCTCCAAAATGGTGGCGACAATCATGTCGGCTTCGTTGAGCGTGGTTGGCATTGTAGCTCGACCGCCTTCCACAGTTTCACTGGGCGGCAGCGATATGGGCGGCATGAAGCTGCAGTAGGGCAAGCACCACGCCGCCGGCGCAGATCAGTGCCGCCAAGCCGCCGCTCCAGTACGCGATGCGATAGTTGATCTTAGAGAACCGCTCGTCATCGTATTTTACGTGTTTCTCCATCGCCATGATCTGCGCGTGAGCATATTCGTCCAGGCGCTCGCAGAATTCATCCATTTTCTCCCGAACGGCACGTGTATTCGCCGTCATCTCGCCCATGAACCGAGCGATGTCCACTTGAGTAATCTCGTTCTGGTGATCCATCTGATGAGCCATGAGGAACCTCGGCCAAACGTAACAGGTCTGTCATCGCCACAGAACGCATCATGTGGCAAATGCGCGTTTACATCTAGCCGATATCCGTGAGCGTGATGCTAGTCGAGAGCGACGTGCCGCGCACGAATATTGGCGTGGTGAATTCGCACCAACGATGCGAGTCGTTTACGAGCAATCTCGCCGACGCCAATGCGTCCAGGAGCACCTTGAGTACGCTGTCGGGGTCCGTAGCGCGCCTGCGTGGTGGCAGCGTCACCGTCACGTCCACGCGGCGCTTACTGACAGCTCTGGGCACGCCGCGGCTGTGCAGCCGCACCATCGAGTAGTCGGCCACTTTAGCGCGTGATCGCTTACCCCAGTGCATGACCAGCAATTGGTTCAGAGGCGTCGGCATCCAGTTGGGCACGATGATCACATGGGACTTGCCTTCTGATTGTGCCGTCTCGCACGGCGCGCCGTAGCGCTCATTGGTGATCGGCTCGGACACAGTGGCGCCGCGGGCCTTGAGTTGCGATAGCTGCACCTTGGTCAGCTTCCTGAAAACTGCCATGTTCAAAAGCCATAAGTGATTTACTGGTATGTATTTGCAATTGTCCAACTTTGGACAGATTGCGCATACGTCGTTAGTAGTTGTACCACAAGCACTCGATCTTCTTCTCTTTAGATTTGGCACTGCTGGCCTTGTTGTCTATCTCGATTTCTTCACAGTTCCAGCCGCACTGCATAGCTGCCCGGCAATAGATAGATGATTTGTAGCCGCTCAAGATGAATTTGCCGCGCAAATGCGCAAGCACGGAAAGCAACTCCTGGTGCTGCGCGTCTGTCATCTCGTGCTTGTACTCACCGCCGCCACCTGAACGGGTCTGATGCACGTACGGCGGGTCTGCGTACACGAGCGCCCTGGGTCCGTCCTGTTGCTGGATCACCTTGAGTGCGTCGTCGTTCAAGACGAGCACCCGTCGTAGGCGAACATGGAACCACGGCAGGCCATCGACTGCTGAGAGCCATGCCGCCGCCTGCTCGTTCATGCCGCGGCGCACACGATTGCGCGTCAAGGTCGCGAAGCATGTCTCAAGACCCTGGCGCGATTGGCGGTTGCGCACGAAGAACGCCACGGCGCGAGCGACACGGCTAGGTACAAACTCGCCGTTGCCCACTGCGGCCCGGTATTCGTCCTGAGAGAACGGTATCGCCTGCACGATCCGCGAGAACTCGGCAAATGCGAGCGGCTCTTGCAGGCAGCGCCAGAAGTCGTAGAGCTCGGAGTCAAGATCGTTCACGACCTCGCTGATGCCAACTGGATCATTTGCGAACAAGACAGCTAACGAACCGGCAAACGGCTCAACATAATGGAGCCACCCAGGATCGTCGGTGGCCGGTGCGTTCGGGTTCTTACAGCGCGGCGGCATCAGGGCGACAATGCGCTTGGCGAGGTAACTTTTTCCACCATGCCTTTTTATTGCGGTTTCTAGCATTGAGAGATCACCCGTTCACGCGACCAAGAAAACGGAGCTCTTGTGCCGTCGCTCGAAGTATACCGCAATCCATGTTGTTGACCTGATCGTGAGTCCGGGAGTGAAGCCATGACGCATGATCGTCGATCACCCTGCGAAGCCGAAGCACTTCCTCACGCTGTATCGCCCACGCGGCGGCGGCCTCGCCACCGTCCACAAACGCTCCACACTGAACACCATCGATCTTTACCAGAAAGCCACCATCAGAAGGCGTCACGACAATCTGTCTCGTCGATTCATCCATGGCATTAGCAGCCCGTATTAGTAGCCCGTCCTTCGGCTCTTGCAGTTCAGTTGGAACACGGTGCCGCGCAGCATACGATCGGCGATGCGCGGGCCGTAGAGTTTCTCCAGCTTCGCGTCGTCCAGGTTGCTCACATAGATAGCCGGCAGCCGCTCGCGCTTGTCGCAGAATTCATAGACCCTGTCACTGTGAGCGGCAGAGATATCCGCGCTGTCTTTATCGCGCAAGCCAATCTCATCAAGTATAGCCACGCTCGCATCGACCACAGACGTCCAGACACTCGATTCGCGGAATCCGTGCGAGGCTTCATATGCAAGCCTCAAGAAGTCCGGCAAGCCCCAGTACATCGCGCGGTCGATGATGGTGCAGAATGCCCTAGCAGCACACGTCTTGCCCGCTCCGATCGGACCAAAAAGATAGAGTGGCCACGGCCGCTCGGTCAGCGCCAGTGCGATCAATACGCGCTGGAGCTCTTGGTTCACGCTCGACCAAGACCAGCGTTCGTCCTGGTGGCCGTTGGAAGACACGTTCAGGAGTCCGAGCAATCGAGCCTGCCGGTCGATCGCCTTGCGTGCTGCGCCGCGGTCCCACAGGTCTACCCATTGGCGAGACAGGTCATAGGATCCTTCGGTGGGATAGCGCAGCTTGAGTTCGGCGGTCATCTCGTTGGTCCAGAGACTCTTTGTCTCCGGCCCGGATGACGTGACGCGCGCGAGAACTTGGTCTACTCTGGTCTCCCCCATCTTTCGCCTCCGTGCGGACCAAACCGATGTACTTCTCCAACATGCCGAGCGTGGGCTGTCCGTCGCCTACGGCACTGGCATACCACTTCTGCCGTCGGATCACGTCTACCCAGCGGTATACTTCATCGGCGACATAAGGCGGCGAGGCGGCAAGCAGCGACCTCTTCACCTTGCCGATGTAAGACGCGCTGGCCCCGGGGTCGGAGCCCGTAACATCGGCTATTGCGTCAAACAGCGGGTCTCGCGTGTGTTTACTCATCGTTGTTTAGGACTTCGTCCATGACGCCGCTCGCGGTGGCATCGGCGAGTACCTTGACGTCGGCCCGCTTGTGTTTGCCGATGAGCACCGACACGTCATGCTTGCTGGCGCCGTCCGGGATTGCAATACGTTCGCGTGAACAGAACCACTTCTGCCCGCGCGTCGGCGGCTCTGCACGCCGCTTGGCCAAGACCACGTCGATCTTGCGCGACACGGACCCCTTCGTGTCGGCCGATTCCAGTACGATACCGAGTTTTTTGGCTACTTCACACTGCCGTGAACTCGGCTGATCTTTGCGCCATCGAGCTCCGCGCGACACCAGGTAAACAGCCTCGCGGCGTTCGCGCTGCACCCACTGCTCAGCCGCTACGACAGCAGCCGCGCGATCTAGCACTGCCTCACCAGTACCGCGCCAACCAGCATCGGCCGTGTACAGTTCAGGCACCCAGCGGTCGAGCAGGTCTGTACGCAGCCGCAAAAGTTCCCGGTTTGGCAGAGACAGGTGTAACTCGCCGGTCGGCAGTTGCACCCACGAGAAGCGGCTCCGCTCGGGCATCTGCTGGGGCTGACCAAAGAGGTCTTCCGCCACGGCTACGGTATCGATCTTCTCGACTTCCTGTGCGGCCAGCTTGGCGTGCTGGCGTGTTACCACGTCGAGAATGTCCTGGCCGTTGAGCTTCTCAGTCCGCTGCGGTGCCCCCATGATGTCGAGGATGTTCACCGCCGCGTGTCCGATGCGCGACGTAGTGTCGGTTACGTCGAGCAATATCATGCGCGACTTACCGAGCTTCACCGACTCTCCGTAGTTATTGGCGCCATGGGCCAGCCGTGTGCCACGTCCGACCTGCTGCGCGAATTTGATGCGGCTCTTCGTTGGCGCGGCTAAGATTACAGTATCGATCGACGGCACGTCCATGCCCTCGCCAAAAACTGCGCAATTTGTGAGCACGGCGCTCGGTGTAGTTCTGAACCAGTGAATTACGTTGGCGCGGTCTTTGCTCTCGCCGAAAACGCTCCGGGCCATGACACCGTTTTCGTTGAAGTGCTGGGCCAGTTTTTCCGCATGCGCCACGTCGACGCAGAAGATAAGCGTCTTTGTTCCATTGGCATGCTCCTTGTAGCCGTTGAGCACAGCTGCATTGCGCTCCGGCTGGGAGACCGTGCGCGACAGTTCGGCACGAGCATATTCCCCTGATACTACGCGCACGTCGTCGAGACTCGTCTTGGTGAGGATGGTCCAGGCGTGAATCGGAACGAGATAACCCTGCTTGATTGCGTCGGCCAGGAGTAGCTGGTAGGCGATCTTGTTGAATACCTTGTTTAGCCCCGCGCCGTCAGAGCGGCCTCCGGGTGTAGCCGTGCAGCCCAGGAGGGGCCGCGGCATGGGTGAAACCTTCTTGCCTTCAGCGTCAAGGAAGCCGAAGTGCTGCCAGATTGGAATGTGTCCGTCTGCCGGGGCGTGATGGCAATTATGCAAACATAGTCCGTTGCCGAAAAAGTTGTGGCTCTCGTCCACCGTCAAGTCGTAAACACGGTCCTTGCCGTCGTTTTCTACGCTTGTAACTAAATCGAAGCTTGTACCGCATACAGTCGGGAATATGGCCATCCACGACGGCCACGATTCGGTTTGAGGCTTCGGCTGACAGGCGCAAGAGCGTGTGGCCGCGTCCAGTTTGCTCAACCTGGCATGGTCCAAATCTTTTACGAATCCATCTGGCGGCAAGTTCTGTGTCGCTACGCGGGTATCCTTCGGTGTGAATGCTGAAATTGGATCGGCCTGATGCTCCATCATCGCAAATCCACCAGGCCAGACCGATTGGCCCAAGTTCATTGAGCCATTTGGTCGTGATTCGCTTTTTGGTGTCTCCAGAATAGACGAGCTTGTGAATTTCGATGAGCGATACAAGGCATGTACTGACGTATCGAAACAATCGTTTCCCAAAGCCGGGATTGGCGACTTCTCTCGTTGAACATTGAAGCCTGGAAAGAAAGCGCACTTTGTGCTCAGCCCACTCACGCTGTTTCGTGCTATGGTTGGCTGCGATACGTGGCATCGTGCTCTGTCGGTTTGGATATCCAATGCTGGAGTCGCCAAGCAGCGTTCCGAGAAGCGCCTGTCGCTCATGCTTGGTGAGGACGATGTTCCAATTCGGCGATCTGCCGCAATGGCCCCGTACAAATGTGCAAAATCTGCGAGTCCGGCTGTGCATAAATTGCTCCAACGATCCACAGATTGGACGCACTTTTTGCCCGCAGCCACAGCGACATAATGGCGCTGCAACCACGAGCGCATCGTAGATCTTTTGCCATTCCTCTCGACCACGTGGCTTTCTTTGGTGCCCACGTATCCATTGTCCCTGATATGTCCGGCTCGGCTCAACGGTTCGTCCACAGCCGCATTTGCAAGAGACAATACCGCATCCCCGTACCGCAGAAGCCCCGCCCACACCCAACCCCTTTGCGTCAGAAACGGATGATTGAATGTGCATCGAACAGCTCGCCCAGATTGGGTTTTCACCAATAGTACATCACGCACACCACGATCCATCCACGCAGTTATTGGACGCCAGCATACCCCACCGTGTCCAAGAGTCAATGCTATTGAAGCGTGGTACTCTGCGGCGTGCGCAATTGTAGTGCAGCCCAATTCCGTGATAACCTCTGTATTGCCTGCAACACATTCGTCGTGGATCACCATTCCGAATCGGTCTGGTCGAAATTTCTTCAGTCGTCGGTATCCCACGGCGCGCAGGGTTGGAATGCTAGCCACGACCATGTCGGCGAATTCGCTGGCCGTCCGGTCGCCCTGCTCGACGTCGACCCATGCGTCGGGATTGGCAGCGCGCACGTGCGATACGATCTGGTCGACTAGCTCTTCGACATGCACGAGAAATAGGGCCGTGCGCAGCCCAAGCGCCGCAGGGGCACGGGTGATGACGGGCGTCTTGCCGGCGCCTGTTGGCAAGGCAAGTATTTGCGCATCGTTTCCCATGCGCGAAATTGCTGCCAGAGCTTCAGTCTGGTAGGGTCGGAGATCCATTGACCAACTCGTGACGAGAATCCAATTCTGGTGCGTGCTGACACTCACTAATCAGCACATAACGACCATCGTCAAGTCGAATGATTCCGCAAAACGGCTTCTCTTGATCATGGCGCACAATCGTTCCCATGATCGCATTGCTGGTGTCGTAGTGGAAAACGACTTTCGTTCGCTTGTACAGCCACGAGCTTTGTTTTGGAAATGTGCCAAAAGTAATCGTAGAAACGCATCCCACTTATTCACTCCTCAACGGTTTCGGCCGCTATTCGGATTACGATTTCCACTGCTCGCTAATCTGAACACTGAACGCCTTGAGGCCGCGCGCCAGAGTAGCCACACGAGCCGTCCACGTGGCCGCGTCGCCGATCTCTTTCTTGCCAGCCTTCACAACCGCTGCGATCTTGTCTTCATTCATCGAGCCGTTGTAGTCCCACAGCCCCGCGGCTGCCATAGCCGAATATAGGGCGTCTACCTTGCGTGCGATGTCCGAAAAGTCCTTGTCCACTTTTTCTTTCGCCGTCGTCGGCTCTGCCTTGCGCCGCTGCGGTCGCTCTTTGGCTTTGCGCAGGCCAGCCATCTGCTTGGGCCGCGACTGATCGGCCAAGTCGAGCGCGTCTCTCTGTGATAGCTCGCCCTGGGACCACGCCTTTGCGACCTCTGGCTCGGCGTTTTCGGTGATCTCGGCCGCCCGCATAGCGCTCTGGCGCGAGCTGTAGCCAGCCGTCTCGGCCGCTTCAGCAGTAGTTTTCCCGGCGCGTAATGCGGCGAGATACTTCTGGGCTTGCCCGAGCTTTGACAGGTGACGCCGGTACTCGTTCTGGATCTCACTCCACTCTATCGCCTCGGCATCTGTCATGTGCCGGAACGATTCGGGCAATAACTCCGCCAAGATCGTGTCGAGCCGCTGCCGGCGGTGCGAGCCGACGCGCGAGTAGCCGTCCCAGATCTCATAGCGCTCGCCGCGCAGCAAGACCCGGATTGGATTCACAGCGCCACCAGACTTGGCGATCGAGCCGTCAAAGCCGGCTCCGTCACTACCGACAAGATCGTAGAGCTTCCCTAAGAACGAGTGTTCGATGAGCATTTCCAACGGTACGCGGACCCTCTGTACCGATGCGGCTGCTAACATGCGAATACCTCCGTGAAAAACAAACCCATCCGTGCTACATTCGTAAGTTACTTGGCCGATTGCCCACGCACTTTGGATCTAAACGCTCCTTTGTACGGCACCCTGTCCTTGTTGTATTTGTGGTAGAAGTTGTAGCAAGTGTGGCATCGAGCTTTTACCAAAACGCGGCTGTGCACACCACAGTTTGCGCAGCAACGCGATCTAGTAGTTTGTTGTCTCGCAGCAGCATCTGCAACAACCTTCCGCAACCGCTCTTGAATGTGTTCGGGCACCACCGCCGAAATCGCATCGCCGATACTACGACAATAAGCATCGAATTCTTGACGATCGCCGCGCATGAGTAATGCTTCGGCACGAGAGCCTTTCCTGGAATGACAACTACGACAAAGGCTAACGAGATTCCCAAGCAAATTTGCGGAAGCTTTATCGTCAAACATCCGCCACGGCCATACATGATCAACGGACAGTTTTTGCCCATTCACCTCCTCGGTTTTGCCACACTTCCGACAGATTCGCCCATCACGCTCACGAACCAATTCAGCAATCGGTATCCATGCGGTGCCGCGATTTGGATTTGAGCCGCCACGATACGCCGGACTATTCTCGCCACAGTGAAACATTCTCGCACAACGGCGAGAACAAAAATGCCGCTTCGATCTCTTGGTGCTACCGTATTCGCGCTTAAAAACTACCGCGCATACTGGACACGTGAAACTAACCCACCCGTGTTGATTGCGGTATTGACGGTAACATTTAAGGCTGCACCATTTGTGTTTCGCATTGGGATAAGTGGCTGGCCAAAACTCACGACCACATGTAACGCAGATGGCCGGTTTTCTGTGTTTCAACTTTCGAAACACGTACCCGCATTTCTTTGAGCAAGTCGTCGCCTGTACCACCGACGCAAATTGCATACCGCACACAACACAACATCTTGCTCGACGGGCCAGCGTTCTTGTGCGTTGCGAACTATAGTGACAAGTTAACGAACAAAAGGTGCGAGCCAGATAGTTTGATGGCCTCGGTCGAAATAACTTGCCGCAAAATTTGCATTCTTTGTCTGGTAGTATGTGAGCGTCGAGCAATTTGCGCCTAGCAGCAATTCCTTTCTGCGATAGTATTCGACGTTCTTCGTGCGAAAGCGATTGCATCCGCTTGCGCCCAGCAGCACCGTATGCTGCGCGTAGTTTTTGTGATATGTACGACTTGCACAGCTTGTAGCTCATGCTTGCGGCTCATGCTCTGTAGTGGCGTTTACGATTTGTCGCCCGATCCATTCTGAGACTTGAGGCACGACAGCGTTTCCGAGTCCTCTAAGTCTGTCCACCCG
>ERZ1292623.3171-Hain-H51-01um-R1-3171-length-14176-cov-5_pt1 | contig 14176 bp, 17 predicted proteins | sample MGYA00564398_ERZ1292623 | MGnify/ENA primary metagenome ERZ1292623 (study PRJEB36523, sample SAMEA6512633) | groundwater metagenome | collected 2019-01-07 | study: AquaDiva: Metagenomics assemblies of 32 groundwater samples
CCTAACTTATGTGATACGCCCGTGTAAAACAAAATTCGCTCCGATGTAGTGGTCTTTCCGGCGTCAATGTGAGCGATAATTCCAAAATTCCGGTATTTCTCTATAGGGTATTGCCTTGGCATAGGTGTTTGAAGCGAAGCTTCAAACACGACGAAGCTTCGCTTCAAACACCTGCTACCAAGCAAAGTGAGCGAAAGCTCTATTGGCCTCTGCCATTCTGTGCATATCTTCTTTCTTTTTCACCGCAGCACCTTCATTTTTATAAGCTGCAAGCAGTTCTTCTGCGAGCTTTATTCGCATTGGCTTTCCCTTCTTTGATTTTGCCGCTCTGATGATCCATTTCATTGCCAAACTTACTCTTTTATCGGGTTTTACTTCTATGGGCACCTGATAGGTAGCTCCTCCAACCCGACGAGAACGCACCTGCAGCAAAGGCGAGCTATTTTCGATTGCCTTTTGAAAAACTTCAAGGGGATCTTTTTTAGACTGGGTTTTTACCAAATCAAAAGCGCCGTACACGATTTTCCTCGCCACGGTTTTCTTTCCCCGCTCCATCACCTGATTGATAAACTTTTCCACTATCGCGTCTTCCATAGGCTAGCTTTTTTTCTCGCGTTTTGCTCCATACTTGGAGCGTTCTTGTTTCCGGTTTTCCACTCCTCCGGCATCCAACACCCCCCGGACAATGTGATACCTGACGCCGGGCAAATCCTTTACCCGCCCACCTCGAATAACAACAATAGAGTGCTCTTGTAATTTATGTCCCACCCCAGGAATATATGCGGTTACTTCCATGCCGTTGCTTAAACGCACCCTTGCCACCTTGCGAAGCGCGGAGTTTGGCTTCTTTGGAGTAACCGTAAACACACGAAGACATACGCCGCGCTTGAACGGAGAGGGATAATAGACTACGCGGTTCTTCTGGGAACGAAAACCAAAACTCAAGGCAGCGGTTCTGTCTTTCTTTGCGGCTTTCTTTCTTGGATTTTTTATCAGCTGCCGAATTGTTGGCATAACTCAAACTACGTTACCAAATACCATTTTTTCTGTCAATAAATTCGTACATTAGAACCCAACGATAAGACGGAAAAGCCAATCTAAGGGCATGGCAACAAAGCGAAACAGGAAGAATATAAAGAAAAGCAGTACAAAGAAACCGTATTGGGTAAGGAATTGACGTACAACATCCAACGATCTTGGCAAGAAATCAAACAAGATGTGGGAGCCGTCGAGCGGCGGAATCGGCACTAAGTTAAATATCGCAAGAAAAAGGTTTACCTGCACGATTCCGACAAAAAGAGGGATGAGTCCAGGCAAAATTTCAGCGATTGGTGAGCTTAAAAAACGCAGCAAAAGCCCAAAAAAAACAGCGATCGCCAAATTTGTCGCAGGTCCTGCAAAGCTCACCTTGGCAGATCCATACTTTTTATCGCGAAGGTTATAGGGATTCACCGGCACCGGCTTTGCCCAGCCAAAGAGAATCGGGCTTTGAAAAAGAACTAAAACAAGGGGTACCGCAATTGATCCCACGGGATCGATATGGGGAATAGGATTTAACGTAAGTCGCCCTGCTTGTCTTGCTGTGGGATCTCCCTGCGCCAAGGCAATGTATCCGTGAGCTACTTCGTGAAGAATCACGGACAGCAATAGGATCGCAAGGAAAAAAACAATTCCAACAATATCCATAAGCTCAAGGATACCACAACCCTTGCAAAAGAGAAAGGGAATGGTATATTTGGTTTATGGCACAAGTGTGCGCGATTTGCGGAAAAACAAAGAATATTGCCTGGCGGTTAGTGAAACTTCGCGGCAAGTATAACCCAACTATTAAACATTCCCAAAAACCAAACCTTCAATGGATGAGGCTGCCTGCCTCGCGGCCCGCTTCGCAGCGAGGCGAGCAAGGCGGGTTTTCTGGTAAGCGCGTAAAAGCCTGCACCAAGTGCATAAAAGCCGCCGCAAAAGCTCGTGTTTAACGCCGGGCTTTAAACATTCGGGGTGTAGTATAGTGGTAGTACGTACCCTTGGGGTGGGTATGACCCGGATTCGATTTCCGGCACCCCGACATCGTAACCGAAAACCTCTTCGCTGTTAGCGAAGAGGTTTTCGGTTTGTGTAAACGGAATTACTTCCAGGCAACTCGTTTTGTCAACTCCTCACGCGATTCGTCAATTTTATTCTGCGTTGCTTGAGACGAAGATTGAAAAACTTGAGGTTGCTGCACTGGTCTTGGCTGCAGAGCATTTTCTTTCTTTCCCATACGTCCGCGCAAACGCCTAATCGTAAAGAATAAAATGAGAATACCCAGAATGGCAAGCACTGCCAACTCTGGCGTTCCCAAATTCCTGAACGGATTAAGCGCGGCAAAAAAACCTCTATCTGCTTTCCCCTCCTCATCCCCCTGTTCTTTATCTGTTGACTCTTCTTCTTCAACATTAATCTGTGCAAAGATATCTTCTTGATTTTCTTCTCCTTTCGGTTCATCCAACGCAATACCCGTATCTTCTTGCACTACTTCATCTTTGTCCATTAAAGACTCGCTAGAGGGTATGGATTGCGAGAGAACGGGTGGCGCAGCTTGTGCCGCCGCTATCTGTTGCTGCAACGCCGCTGCTTGTTCCTCCAACGCCAGCTTAGCTACGGCCAAAGATAGTCGAAGCAATTCAAGCTCAATTTCCTCGAGTTCTTGGATGATTTGAGCAAGAATCACCTGCCTTTCCTCTTTGGTTAATTCATCTTGTGTCCTAGTAGGTTGGACGGGTTCCACTTCTTGGGCATATACCAAACCACCCAACATTCCAGTAACTATTGCAAAGACAAGCAGAGTCCACGCAATATTTTGTCTAAAATAATTTCTTTTCATGGTTCGATTTTACTCATTCGTTCACGACCTTTAAGGTTCTGGTACTATTTCCTCGGGAGCACTGCTTTCTTCCGCGGGAGGCTCCTGATTCTGTCCATTTCCATCTTCCTGCTCAATTTTTGAAGAATCTTCTTTTAGCGTTACTTCCGAGTCTTCTATCACTCTTTCTTCATCACTTTCCTTAGTCTCGTTTTCGCCTTCTTCCAAACTCGCTTCTTCGTTTAAAACTTCCTCTTCTTGGTTTGCCGGAGGTTCATCGGAAGCCAACTCTTCCTCCATTCTATTCGGCCCTCCGGGTGTGGGAATAGGATCAACCCACTCTCCGGTGCCATCTGGGATGCGCGCAATGGCTTTTCCCTCTTGCCCCGCATTTTCTGTGTCTGTGTCAACGTTCTCTTCTCTTGGAGACTGCTGCGCATCTGAATCTGTATCGTTTACGCTTATCCCAAACGCATGGCTGTCTTTCAACACTCCGTCTGCGTTAAACAAAGAAGCAGTATCTCCTGTATTGTTGAAAATCGCTCCTGCCATAAACACCACTAACCATTCTTGGCCACTTCCTGCAGCCCCGATAATCGTATCTCCCGTATGAGTATTGTTTAAAGAAATCGTCTGCCGGTTGCCAGACACGGAAGCATCTTCAATATACCAACCTGCAACATCCACCTCAAAATCTCCATTATTGTACAACTCCACCCACTCGCCAAGCAAACCATCTTGACCGTCTGCTCCTTTAAGATTGGGCAGTATCTCATTTAAAACAACGAGCTGCTCAACCGGCACTGACGGTTCTTCGCTCGACAGAATTCGAGCAGTCACGCTGACCACGTGCGCCTCGGCGCCTATCAACACTGCCTGCAATGCAGTTCCAAACATAAGTCCAGCTATCAAAAGCGAAACAAGCGCGACGCGCACTGGAATCTTCGTTTCTTTGTAGCTGTAGAATGAATCCATTATCGTTTGTTCAAAAGAATACTCACGTTTCCCAGCAAGGGAATTCGAAATGGCTTTTCTTGAAATTCCACTGTTTTGCCGATTACATCTTGATAGGACACAGGGGTGTCGCTTATATTATTCGCGTCTCCTTTCGTCACCAGTCTCGCTGCCTGCAATTCCACCACGCGGTGAATGGTGAACCCTTGGGGATTCTGATACACGACAATATCTCCAACATCAACTTCTTCTCTGCTTTTAATTCCTTTGATAAACACCATATCCCCTTTTTCTAACGCTGGCCACATGGAACCCGAAGTAATCGCTGCCATTGGGTAGGACGTGTCCAGCACATAGCTTAACGCCTTTGGCGTGCCAAAGATCAACCCCGCAAGCAATCCCAAATACACAATCCACCCGATAATGTTCTTCAATACCGACTTCTTTTTCTCTTTTGGCTTATTTTCATCATGCTGTTCATTTTCCATCTTTATTAAGGTTTGGGTAGTCTGAATATCCATACTTTCCCTTCATACTTTCTTGTTTCTGCCGAAGGCGGAATTTTCACCTCAAAAGAAATTTTGCTTTCTTCTTTTGGTTCTACCACAAAAAAATTCCTATCCACGTGCACTAAGTCAGAAATCTCGCCGAATTTCCAGACCATAACAAAAGTGTCCATACTGCCGCCATTGGCAACTGTAATCTGCCTTGTCATGCGATTGTTGCGCGACAAATCGCCAAAATCCAGCCGCTCGGTCAATGGGTTCAACCCAAGCACATTCTCGCCTTCCACCACGTTTACCACCATCTCATATTTGCTGGCGTTTATTACCTGGACAACCAGAAATATGCCGATAATTGCCAGAACAATAATTATTGCGAGTTTAAGCTTGTTCATACGTTAACAAAATCAAAACGTGTTTCGGATTTCGTGCTTCGTGCTTCGGATTTTTAATTACCGATCCTCCTCCACTATTTTACCATAGCGAAGGAGGGATCGACAATCAAATCGAGCCTTACCGAATATCAGTCACCTCCACCCACAGATCGCATCCAAAGACTTTGCTTTCGTCTGCAGGGTCTGCCATAAATTGATCAGGATCTGCGCTTGGATTGTGCTCGTGCACGAAATCTGCCCAATCCTGCGCGCAATGCCTTTCAAAACATGGCACAGCCAAGTCAATGGTCCAGTTGTCGCCCACGTGGGCTGCTATCTTGTTGATAGAGCCCGTGGCAACAGCATCTGGCTCATGAAACGCTGGCACCCCAACATCGTTTCCATCGAGATTCGCAGGGGTCTTAGACAAGTACGGACATAAGAGTGGCAACATTACGTGCTGCGGATTTTCGCATACGAATTTTCCCTCCTCGTTTTCCGTAACCTTACTAAACACCGTGGGGTCTTCCACGCTATCTGCGCATTTGGGCTTTTGCTTAATTGCGTAGTCGATGATGGAAACCCTCTTCTGATCCCTCGTAGAAAACGATTCAGAGAAAGTCACGAAGAAACCCTGCTCATGGAATTCCTGCGGAAATACTGTTCCGAATTCGCGTGCCTCTGGATGTACAAACAGAGCATTTTCAATCTGCGCGGTCACGTTAATCACGTGCGCTTCAAACGCACTGACGCCAACAATACCAGCGATTCCGGCAAAAAGAGCTATTCCTGCTAACGTGATTTTCTTTTTCATGCAATTTTATCTTTAGAGCTTATACGCTCTAGTCTTACTCTTCGAATTCTGACACTTCTTCTACCTCAATCCAGAGATCGCATCCAAAGATCTTGTGTTCATCGTCCTCATCGAGCACATACTGACTTGCAATAGCACCAGGATTATGATCGTGCACAAACTCTTCCCAGTCTTGGGCACAATGATCGCCAAAACATGGAACTGCTAAGTCGATAATCCACATATCCTCGTAGTCTGGAGCGCTCTTTGCGAGTCTTCCCTTTACCTCGGTCCAAACCACATCAGGACCGCTAATCGTCCAGGGTTTGTGGAATGCTGACAAACTTCCATCATTATCGGTTTCTTGTCCATCTTCGGTATCCTCAAGCTTTGAAAGATACGGGCAAAGCAATGGAAGCATTCCCCAACTCTCTCCCACTTCTAATTGTCTGGGGGCTGGGCCACAATCAATTATTGCCTCTCCTGTGGAGCTGGCAACTACCACATGTCCTGTGGCTGTTGGCCCGACCAACACTTCCCCATCTCTTGCTGTAATCCCACACTTTGGTTTCTGGCGAATTACGTATTCCACATCGTCCACCCGATTCTCAAGTCTGAAGGATTCGGAAAGCGCAAGCTTGAGAGTTTTCTCAAGATGTTCCTGCGGAAATACAGTTCCGAAATCAATAGGGTCTGTTGGAACTTGCAAGGCGTTCTCGATTCGGGCGGTAACGTTGATTACGTGCGCTTCAAACGCAGACAATCCTGCCACGCCTCCGGCAACCGCAGCCAACGATACCATGCCTACTACAATTTTCTTTACCATTTTTGTTATTTGTTTTTTTAACTTATAATTCGACTTCTTAACTGTGCTAGGCTTAGCCTAGCACACTATTCGACCGTTTTTATTCCAAATTAAATCGGAATACCACTTAAAACTACGCCGTCAACCCGGAAAGATTCGTCATTCGCACTCGAATCGTTGTAGAAACGAACCAGAAATGTCGTGCTGTTCAGCGCTCCCGGAAAACTGATGCTATTCAAACTCCATGAAGCTAATGGGCTCAACGCGTGAGTCGCAAGATTGTTTGGACCTCCTACGGGAGAAGCGCAAGTTCCTCCGGTGAAATATTCCACCAAACCCTGTTCGCTTCCCTCTCCATTGCTATCTCCTCTCCAGTAATAAGAGAGTTCGAGAGAGTCGTATCCGGTTGCGTCAATCTCTCGACAAATCCATCCGTCTTCACTGTCGGCATCACTGCTATCATCCGCAATTCTTACAAATCTTCCGCCGTTTGGACTTGCGCTATTTTCACCGCTTCCACTAGGAGCCTGCGCAACAGTTCCATCCTCATGTTTTTCCCAACCTGAAATAGTTGCGGAAGTACTCCCCTCCCCAAAACCATCGCTCAAGATGGTCACCTCGTCTGGCGCAGGTGGAGCTGGCTCCTCACCGTTCGGACATTCAGCTAATGCCTCAAGAATTGCTTCAAGCGCTCCGAAATCAGCTGCATCAAAGTAGTGTTCTGGCGGATCAGTGCTTGCGATGTCACTCTCTAAATACGTAGCGGTTGCGCCGGTTGTCCCAACTCCTACCACAAAAATCTCAACTCCTGCTGCCTTTGCGACAGTTGCTGCTGCTGCCGCATCAGTCGCGTGATCAGGATCGCCTTGCGGATCGCCTGCATGAGTATTGCTGCTGGTAGGAGCACCATCGGTAATCAGCACAATAAAGTCTGGTGAAGTTGCGTCGGCACGATCATGTCCATCTCCTGGGTTTGCCAGTTCTGTGGTCGCGGCCAAAAGCGCGGCTTCCAAGTTGGTTGTACCCCCGCTCACCAATGCATCAATTGCAGTTTTCACTGCGCTCCCATCATCGGTGAGATGAGCGTCGAGCGATGCAGAACTAGAGAAGCTTACCATTCCCACATGTGCTCCCGGAGTTGCGGGAACCAACGCGTCAACAAATGCTTTTGCCGCGGTTTTCAGTGTTGTGAGCTCGCCTGCATTGATACTCCCAGAACGGTCAAGCACAAGCATCAAATCAATGTCTTTGTCGCAAGGGATGCCGCCGTCTGGCAAACTTATGCCCAGCACCTCAATCCACAAGTCGCATCCGAAAATCTTATGCTCGTTTGCGATTGGCTGGACGTAAGCAGCAGGAATTGCGCTTGCATTGACTCCGGCAACGAATTCTTCCCAGTCTTGCGCACAGTGATTGCCAAAGCACGGAACCTTCAAGTCAATGTTCCAAGTGTCAGACAAATCGTCCAAAGACTTAATCAATTTCCCACTCACCTGCGTTGCCCATGTATCGCCGAGATCCCAATCTAAGATAGGACCGTGAAAGGCAGAGATAACTCCTTCATCATTTTCTCTTTGTCCATCTTCTGTTAGCTCTTCTTTGGACAAATACGGACACAGCAACGGCAAAATTTCATGGCCCTCCTTTTCGCAAAAGAATTCGCCAGTTTCAGGATCGTGCGATACTTGGCTGAATTCTGTTGGATTGTTTGGATTATCCGCACACTTTGGTTTCTGACGAAGCATATACAAAACATCATCAACCCTATCTTCGTCCTGAAAAGATTGAGAGAGCGAAACGTCAAACGTTTTGTCAAATGCTTCCTGCGGAAATACCGTGCCAAAGTTTAACTCGCTTGTTGGGACAAACAAAGCATTTTCTATTCTGGCAGTTACGTTAATGACATGCGCCTCAAACGCAGACATTCCCACAATACTGCCGCCAACTGCGACCATTGCGATTGCGCCCAACGCAATTTTTCTTTTCATAGTTGATTTGATTAATTTTTATAAAGTTCAGAATCCGCCTTTTCTCCGTATGCCAGAACGGAAAACCAATGCCAGCAAGCAAAAGAAAAAGCGGATTCCAAACTCTATTTGGTATCCGCCCAAATCGTAAAACAATTTGTCCATGTGAGAGAAGTCATAATCCTGTATCTGTCAGGATAGCGAACCTAGGAATAGTGTCAAGTCTCTACTGGGACAAGTTTTCCACATCCTTTATCCACAGAACTGGGGATAAGTCCCAGCAAGTTAGGAGCGAGCATCGCGGATTCGACGAGACGCGTGGGTGCCCACGTTGAGCCAGCAGGCGAGAGGTAGGACATTAAGTTTAATTTTTGTTGTCCTACTATTCGCCAAAGAGGTCAGAACTTCGATCTACCACTTTCACGTATTCCCCGGAAACCCATGCATTTTGCAACTCTGGATGGACAATGCGATACCAGGTGTTTTTTGTTTCTGTGTATTCATAGACCTCGCCGGGTTTCACCGTTCCCACTTTCTGCGCTTCCAATGTTGCATCGCTTCGCACATTTAAAAATCCAACACTGGTTTCTAAAATCTGAAGGCGTGGATTTGGCGCAGGTTCGCCTGCCGGCGAGACAGTCCCCTCTGACTCTGGCTCTGGTTGACTATTTTCTACCACAAAAACTTCTTTAGGTTCTGCTGCTGCCTCGTTTATCACAACCACTGTGTTTTCGGTTGTTAAAAGTACATAAAGACTAAAAGCAAAAACCGCTCCCACAATGCAAAACATCAAAATTGGCGCAACTTTGCTATTTTGGTGTATCATATGTGTATATTATACTCTAATGAAATTTCCCATCAAGCTCTCTGGCAAAACGCTTTATACGTTTATGCGGGAATGCGGCTATGCTCCCGATGGCGATCTTGCATTTCACCGTTTCCTTGCGGGCCGCGCCTATCCAAAATTTCACATTTACTGCGCGCTCCAAGAAGATAAAAAATCCGCAACCTTAAATCTGCATTTGGATCAAAAACAGCCAAGCTATAAAGGTTCCCACGCCCACAACGCGGAATACGATGGCAAACTCATAGAGGCAGAAGCAGAAAGAATAAAAGAAAAAGCCCGACTTTAAACGCGAAAAAGTCGGGCTTTAAGTACCGAGAATCTGTGGCTTTATTTTCTGCCACCAGGGCTTGTCATACTGCTCAAGAAACTTTAAGCCCTGATCATAAATTTCCTGAAAAAACTCGTTTCCCACGCGCACCTCTTCTGCGCATTTGGAAAGAAGTGATAATTTATCTGCCACTTTTACAACTTGTGCCTCCATTGTTTCCCCTGCTCCTTCCTCATTCCATAAAGCAATAAAGTGACTGGCAAGCTCTTTGGGAAGACCGACAAACACCTCGCCAATCATTTCTTTGTTTACTTTTCGGATTGCTGCTTCCACTTCCGCAGAATAGTGCTTAAAGGGAGTAACAATATCGCCAGAAAACATTTCTTCCATATCGTGCACGAGCGCCATCTCGAGTGCTTTTTGTTTATCCACAACCTCACCTACCTCGTTAAGCAAATGGCAAAGAACACTCACAATATACGCACAAAAATAAGAGTGATCTGCCACGCTTTCAGGAAAATGCTGGGGTTTTAAGTTAAACCGCATCACATGCGCCAGCGATCTGTTTTGCAAATGCCGAAAAATTTGAGTCATACTTCATTATAACAAAAAACGCTCCTTCGAGTAACCTCAGGACCGTTTTTTGATGCCCATAGCCCCTCCAAATAAGACTCCCGAAATAATCCAGGTGGGTGTCGAAGTCCGTTGCCAAGGCAAAGGATCATTATCCGACTCCCCTAATGCAACTTAATGCGGATCTTATACAGGAGGGATACCTGGGCACTTTCATTATACCATATTACTCTAGGATACCGTCAAGGTTCACGTCGTAGAGAATCTTTTCTTGCGCAATGTTGTAGCGAACAAGTTCATCTTTCGAAAACCAATGCGGAATTTCTTTTTCTGCCTCTTGAACTGTCCCTGAAGCATGAATAAGATTTCGCACCGCTCTGCTGTCTGAATCTGCCATTTGGTAAGAATCCACAACGTAATCGCCTCGAATAGTACCCACGTCAGATGAACGGGGTTCCGTACCTCCAGTAAGCTTACGCACCACTTCCACTGCATGAGCGCCTTGCCACACCATAGCAACCACCGGGCCTGCGGTAAGGTATTTTTTGAGGCCATCGAGCACGCGCTGCCCTACTTGCTCTGCATCTTCGGAAGTAGGCTGCATTCCTCTCTTTTTGTAGCTCTCAATGGCTTTTTCTCCCACTATTCGCTTCCAGTCGGGATCCAGCAAATAATGCTGCTCCACCATTTTTTCTTCCGGAACAAACATTTTCAAACCCACTAATTTTAATCCCACGCGCTCATAACGCTTGATAATTTCGCCCACGAGACTGCGTTGAATCCCGTCTGGCTTAATAATGACTAATGTGCGTTCTTCTTTTGGATGATTCATAAAATATACAAAATTAACGCTCTGTTTGTATGGAAAAATGCGTTGCTGTGATTTTGACTACAATATCACCTTTTTCATCGGTACGCAATACAGAAATATTCCCCAAGCGTGCAAGTACTTCTTTGGTTGGATGGCCATAGCGATTTTTTGCTCCCACCTGAATAACGGCAATATTGGGTGAAACCGCAGCTAAGAAAGATTCAGAGCTCGACGATTTTGACCCGTGATGCGGCACTTTCAATACATCTGCAGCTATATCTGCTTTTTGGTCCACCAGCTTTTGTTCAGCAGTTTTGGAAATATCACCCGGAAAAAGAAAGGAATCGCTGCCAAAGACGAGTTTGGAAACAAGAGAAGTGTCATTCACGGCTTTGGCACTGGAAATTGCAGAATTATCAGGATAGAGAATTTCCATAAACTCGTAGGAAGGGTTTTGCGACCACACCAGTTTTTGGGGCGCCCGGGCCAGGTAAAGCCCAACTTTTTCGCGTTCAAAGTCGGGCTTTAAGGATTTTTCGAGCGCCTGTTCCCACGATCTAAAAATGTTTGTATTGGCTTCCACGCCCGTCCACAGTACATTCTCCACATTATACTGCTCAAGCACACTTACTAAACCTGTAATATGATCTGCGTCTGGGTGCGTGAGGATAACGAGGTCAATGCTTTTGTCCCAAAAAGGCAGAGTTTTGCCCACTTTTTCTACCACTTTTTTGCTTGGCCCTCCGTCAATCAAAATCTGATGGCCTTGCGAAGTCTCGATGAATATGGCATCACCCTGGCCAACGTCAAAAAATGTTACCTTCAAAAACCTTCCATCCAACACATACTCCCACGCAGCCCAATTGGCAAACGCCAGTCCAAACAGCACTCCGGCTACATACCATCGCCATTTCTCCATTGTCTTATTTTACCACAAAGCCCCCACACCTTAATGAAAGTGTGGGGGCTGTCTTCCTGATAAAATATATTTATTGTTCTGACATCGGAAGAATCCTGAACATCCCGGTTCCGCAAACAGGACAGGTTCCCTTCATTGCGGGACGGGTGCCGCCACCCTTTTTCTTGATCTCGGTCTTTGCTTCGTTTGTCATCGTCCGCTTTTGCTTGCACTTTACACAGTAGCCTTCGGTTGGCATAGAAAAAGAAAAATTAACTTACATAGAATGACCTTGACCTATTACTCTAGCTTAAAGTAAAGCAGAGAGCGCGTCAAGCTCAAAAAGCAAAAGCTCCCTTTTTGAGGGAGTTTTTGCTTTTGTTTATCTTCGGAAGTCTCTTCGAGGTCTGTCGTCTCTCTCTCCTCTGCGCTTGTCGTAGCAAGTTTTGCAGTACACGGGACGGTCACCGCTTGGTTGAAACGGCACCTCCGTTGCCTGGCCGCAGTCTGCGCACGTCGCAGGATACATCTGACGCTCGAATCTTCCGTATTGATTCTCGTTTTCCACTAGATTTGGAAGTCAAAATCAACTTCGATTCTCAATGTGCCACTTTGTTATAAAGGCACAAAACTTTAGATACTTCGACTAGAGTATGTTTTGATGTTATCACCCCTTCTCTCTTTTGTCAATCCCCGCGCAATGGTTCAATCGCCAGCTAAAATTATCACTATAAAAAAGATCCCGGACACCGGCAACTCTGGTTGAGTTGTTCGGTGTCCGGGTCTTAGACTGAGTACTATCCTTCTAGTTCTTCCATACCTATTTTGAGTATATCATAAAGAGCGTCAGTCGTATCTCTTGCCAGTCATTTGAGGAACATATTCTGGACCCTTGTCGCGGTATCTTTGAATAAAATCAAGAATTCGTTTCTCGTCAACGTTTCCGGCATCATCGGGACTAAAGGTATCTAACCTTTGCCATGCGGCTTGAGCAATGGGCGCTTCATTGCGGCTGCGAGGCGTGAGGATAACTCGCGACTCCTCTGCGGCAATGCGTTTTAACTGATCAATTGCAGATTGCGGCAAAGAAGGCTGATAAGAAATCCATATACGTCCGTGCTCTAAACTATGTACAAGAGCTTCGTCTGGTTTTTCCGTATCGTAAATATCATCGAGCAAAGGATCTGGCCAATGAGATCCAGACGTAGGAGGATTTGACTGATAAGTTACTTTTGTTCCCTCTGACACATGAATCGCTCCTTCGTGAAGCATATTTTTGGAATAGTCTGAACCAAGGTCTTGTTGGTCTGAATCTGACGGAGTAGCAAAAGTAAGCACCAGAAAAATTCCGGCCGCAACCGCAATGCCTACCCCACCCCAAAGAAATATGCTTTTCATAGGTTAACTCTCCTGGAATTTAAATACGGCGTCGGTAAATTGCCAAAATCCCTCACTCCCCTTTTGTTCTGCTATACATTCCGACGCTTCAGCCGCTGGCCTTGCTTGAGGATGAATTTGGTCAAGCGGAAAATGTTTATACACCCATCTCACTTGATCGCCATATTCTGCGAGAGCTTGCTGGACCGTAGAGTGGAATTGTCTGCAGAAAGGACATTGAAAATCTGAAAACTCAACAAGCGTAATCTGCGCATTCAGATTTCCTCGGATATGATCTTTTTCTGTAACGCTCAAACCTTCCAAAGGAACAGAATTCCCGGACGCAAGTTCCACATCGATAATCGATTTTATTTGTGCGTAGGGAAGAGCTCCACGGATTGGTTGGCTATTCACAAAACTTCCGGGGGTGCCGTCTACCCCAACGCGAGCACCTTCTTTAAGATCATTTTCTACTTTATCTTTGTATTTTCTCTGCACCACACAATCATTAAACTGGGATATATTCAATCCCATATCTTTTGCAAATTTTTGATATACTTCCGGACTAAGTTCGGGCTTACTTGCCACTTGCGCGGGAAGCCCTTTTTCCACTGGGATATTCAATCCTCCTGTTGACCAAATTGAAAATGCTATAAGACCTCCACCTATCACAACCGCTGCTGGCATAAAAAAGCTTTTATATTTTTCCATTGAAATTATGTTGGGTTATTACTTTTTAAGCCTACCATACGAGGCTAATTTTTTCCAACTCATCGAGCCTGAACGGCTTGACCTAAATACTCATAAGCTGCCGTGGCAGCAACCGCTCCCATGGCAGCGGCAGTAATATCTTGCTTGAAACTTCCAAAATGCGTGGTGGAATCGCCTGCCGCAAAAATTCCTGGCACTCTTGTTCGCATCATATTATCTACTTTCATGTATCCTTTTTCGTCGAGCTCCAAACCAAGCTGTTCTGCGAATGTTTTATCTGGATCAAATCCAATCTCAACAAACAACCCGTCTACCACGAGGTCGGTTGAACCATTGTATTCTTTGGAAAGCATCATTTTTTCAAGCTTCTGCGCGCCAACCAACTCTTTGACTTCGGTCTCCAGCAAAATTTCAACTTTATCTCCAAGCTTTTTCATGCGCTCGTAATTTATA
>ERZ1292623.2460-Hain-H51-01um-R1-2460-length-16572-cov-15_pt1 | contig 14175 bp, 13 predicted proteins | sample MGYA00564398_ERZ1292623 | MGnify/ENA primary metagenome ERZ1292623 (study PRJEB36523, sample SAMEA6512633) | groundwater metagenome | collected 2019-01-07 | study: AquaDiva: Metagenomics assemblies of 32 groundwater samples
CCCTGTCTCTGTTTATGTTTAGGATTTGAACAAACAACATAAAGCCGCTTCGAGCGGCGAACAATTTTACACTTAGCACAAAATTTTTTAACGCTTGCTCTAACTTTCATATGCTTATAGCCGCCTTATTATCCGACCACGTCTTTTATCCGAGGAAAGCTCAACCTCAACACGATCTCCAACTAAAACACGAATAAAATTAAGCCTCATTTTACCAGATAAATGAGCTAAAACCTCTGTATCATCTTCTAAATTAACTTTAAAAGTAGTATTTGGTAAGGCTTCTGTAACTAAGCCGATAAATATTAATCTTTTATTATCTATCACAATAATTATTAATTGTCAATGGTTATATTAATTTTATTTAAGTTACTAGGAGCGCTCTTAACCCAAAAAGGCCAAAGAGAAATAGCTGCGTTGTTTATGTATGATTTATCAGAAACAACCGCCCTCATTTCGTTTTCACCATGCCCGGCTAGTTCTTTTTTCAAGCCCTCAATATCTGCCACCAAGGCATTATCTTTATTTATATCAAAAGTAAAGAAAAATTCTCCTTTTTTAAAATCAGCCCGGTTAGCTTTAGGATAAGTAATTTTATCCTCAAAAGTAAATGTTTTCAAGTCCTGATAACGACTTGATACAAAATAATTAACAAGAGCTCTTAAATCTTTTTCTTTAAAGAACAGCGCTTGCCAAGTAATTTTCATACTTATAGTATTTTGGGTAACCTTAAAATCATCAACTAAAACTTTAGAAGCGCCGTCAATTAATTGTAAATCAGAATCTTTTAAAGTGCTTAAAGTCTCAGATTTTAATTCCTGCGTTAAATTATCTTGAAGTTCGTTTTTGTTTTTATCTAATTCTCCCCCGCTTATTGAAGTATTTTTTACAGTATTCATTGATTCAAGACTTTTGGCGTAAAATCCGGCATATTTAGGAGTTTCTTTAAAACCGGGAATAGTAAAAAATGATGGGCCAATTAAATAATCGTCACCAACCGTATCTGCTATAACTTCGGTTTTGATTGAACTAGGTATTAATTTGGTACCAGACATTTTGGCGCCCGGAACGATAATGGTATTTTGAATCCTAAATATTTTACCATCTTTTGTTTCAAACCTGGTTTGAGCAACTAATTTTTGAGGAAATGCGCTATAAGCATTATAAATTTCAATAACTCCACCAACTTTGAGAGACGTTTCAACAGATTTAGAACCAGATTTAGTCAATAAAAAATATTGAGCTGGAATAATACTATTAACAAAATCCGGAGAATTTATATTTTTAGTTACAGCAACAGGAATTTGAACTTTAAGAGGAAATTCTTTTAAAGAAATTTTTATTTCTGCTTTAGGCAAAATTAGATAAATCGCGGCGCCAAAAAGTAAAAACCCGCTTATAACAAAAAAAACGATTAAGCGATTTAGAGAAAAAATGGGCGAACGATTTTCTAATTTTAATGAATTATCTTGTATAACATTCTCGTAAAAATTTTCAATGTTTTTATCTAAATCTGGATTTTCACTTGCAACTTCATAAATATTAATCTTAGGTAATTCCTGTAAAGATTCTGAAACTTCTTCTTCAGCAGCAGCAGCAACATCTTCCTCCGCTTTATCCCCATCTTCATTGCCAAATGATGGGGGTAAAATATCCATCATTATTTTTATTTTTTTAGTATTTTTTATTGTTTCTGTATTATCTGAATTTTTTAAATTGCTTGAGTTATCTGAATTATAAATTGCCATTCCTATTTTACTCGCAAATAACTTTATTTCATCGCTTTCAGTGCTTATGGATATTATTTTACCAATACTTTCTGCCTCTTCTTTTAGGATTTTTAAAGAATTTAAGTCGGCAGCAATAATAGAATTTTTTGGTAAAACAAAAACTACCTCCTTTTGCTTTGATCTCATTAAGCGATCAATTAAAACAACGGCACCATCTTTAACCCTAGCTTTTATTATTTCAAAACCATGAAGCATTGGAATAATTATACAATAATTTTTTATTACAGAACAGTGGCTCTTATCCTCCTTACTCCAGCACTAGAAGATTCCTCTTTTATAATTTTAAAAACACCAATTTCGCCGGTATTTTTAACATGCGGCCCATCGCAAAATTCTTTGGAGTAAGCCTTGCTTAAATCAGGATCTCCGATAGAGTATACATTAACTTCTTCTGGATATTTTTCCTTAAAAAACGCTCTAGCCCCAAATTGTAAGGCTTTTTCTTTAGACATTCTTTGAGCAATAACAGGCAAGTTTAAGTTTATCTTATCGTTAACGGCATCTTCAATTTTTTTAATTTCTTCCGCGATTAATTTCCGTGGAAACATAAAATCGAAACGAGTGCGCTCTGGCGTAATATCAGAACCCATTTGTTTTACTTCCCGCCCCGCAGCTGCGGGGCGAGGCTCGCCCCCTTCAGGGGCGGCCGCTTCTCTTCCCAAAACATCGTGTAATGCCTGATGCAAAAGATGGGTAGCGGTATGTAGACGCGTCATTTTTTCTGCCGTTTCTTTGTCCTGAATGGTACCGATACCATGACCACCAAATTTCTTTAAAGCTCCGGCGCGAGAAACTTCCTGATGTTTTTTAATAGAAGTTTCCCAGCCAGACTCGTCAATTGAAAACCCCTTCTCTTTTGCCAGTTCACGCGTTAATTCCATCGGGAAGCCATAACTTTCGTAAAGATAAAAAGCGTCGTTTCCTGAAATAATTTTGTCAGTTTTTATTTTCAGCATTCTTTCAAGTTCTTTCAACCCGTTTTTAAGAGTTTTTGAAAATTTTTCTTCTTCTTTTTCTATAACTGTTAAAATATCATCACGTTTTTCTCCTAATTCAGAATAAAATTCTTTATACATCTCTATAACTTTTTGAGATAATGGAATCAAAAAGTTTTTATCAAGATTTAAAATAAGGCCGTGGCGAATGGCTCGACGCAGGAGCCGACGCAAAATATACCCTTGGGTAACGTTAGACGGTAAAACCCCGTCGGCGATTAAAAACACGCTGCCGCGAATATGATCGGCGATAATTCTTACAGATTTCGCTTCATTTTCTATATCTTTATGAGGAATTGCCTGAATTATTGGTTCGAATAGGTCGGTTTCAAAAATAGTTGGGGTATTTTGAATAACCATTGTTAGCCGCTCAAGCCCCATCCCCGTATCAACACCTTTTTGTTTTAGTGGTTTAAGATTTTTATCCGAGTCGCAGTAATATTCATTAAAAACAAGATTCCAAACTTCAATACCATCAACATAAATTTCTGATGTCGGCCCGCACGGCCCTTCGTTCCCGGTTGGTCCCCAAAAATTATCTTCTTGACCAGTTTTTTTTATTTTATCATCTGATATACCAAGAGATTTCCAAATATCATATGACTCGATGTCGAAAGATAGATTGTCTCTTACTGTCCCATTGTGATGCGAATCATCTGCTGCGGGGTCAAAAACAGAAACAAAACAGCGTTCCGGTGAAATCTTAAGTTCTTTTGTAATAAATTCCCAAGCCCATTCAATTGCCTCCTTTTTAAAATAGCCTGCCCCGTAGGATCCCGAAGGGATTCCTTCGGGGTCACCAAAACTGAAATTACCAAGCATTTCAAAAAAAGTTAAGTGAGACTCATCGCCAACCTCGTCAATATCTGAAGTGCGGAAAGATTTTTGTATTGAAACTGTCCGTCGCGATCCAAAATCTTTCATCGGATCTTTTTCGCCAGTATAATATGGCTTAAATTGCTGCATCCCGGCGGTAGTTAAAAGCACCGATAGGTCATCTTTCGGTACCAAAGAAGAAGATGGCACGATAATGTGTCTCTTATTTTCTCCTCCCGAGGCGGATCCGCCTTTGGCGGAAAAAAATTTTAAAAATTTTTCCCGAATTTCAGCCGATTTCATACTTTTTATATTATCAAAATAATACTTTGGATTCAAATGGTTATCTTGTTTTATCTTTTTTTATCTTGTTTGTGTAATAAATTAGCTATAGCTAATTTATTACACTTTTAGAATTATTGATTTTTAATTTTTAATTTTTTTACATTCGGAATATTCCAACGATCGTTGGTGATTTCCGAAAAGTAAAAAACCGCCTTGGCAAATCGCTTCGGCGGTGTATCGGCTGTGATTAAATTTTTACCAATCTTTATTGAGCTACCTTAAAAGAATTTTCAATGTAAGAAAATCAAATTTAGCAAAGGCTCGTGGCTGATAGTAAAAAAGATTTGATTAAAGAAATATTTTCAAGACGTGTTTCGATTTCTGCCCTTCTCTTTTCGTAATTTTTAATTATTACACCACACAAACGGTCTGATGTGCGTAAAGCTTCCTCTTGTTTTTCCCTATCCTTAATGACAACAAGAATTTTCGCTTTTTCGGTATCAGTTGGCATTTTTCCCTCATCCTAAATTTTTAAAGAATAATTAATCTTATTGGATTTATAATATAATAAAAAAACCGCTGGGTAAACCCAGACGGTATAATCAAAGACCTTATTTTGTAATTGGCCCTCTTTGAAAGCCACAACAAACGAAATAAAGGTCATTTTCTAATGAAACCGGAACTCCCGTAACAGCTAAAAGGCTAAAATCTCCAGCGATTCTTTTGGTAATATCAGAAATTTTCTTAAAATCTCTATGTCGATCCTCGTCAGTAAATTTAGCAGGCATTGGCACCCAAATTTCAGCTCCAACTCTATATTTTTCTGAAGAAGTGTCTGGAGGATAACTTGTCTCAAAACCTTGTTTATTTAGCTCCACTTTTAATGCCTTGACTGCTTTATCTCTTGCATTACCATTACTCGCCAACTTCATTTTTCATTCCTCCGCATAGTTTTGTGTAAATAAAAAGAGCAAGATTAGTGTTTATTATAATAATATAATTAAAAATTATTGTCAAATCAGCATCGAGCTGCAAGTTAAAAATTATTCAATAATTCCACCACCGAGCATTTTTTCTATTTTTGCTTTTTTAATAAATTAGCTATGGCTAATTTATTAAAATTATTGATTTTTAATTTTTTCATTTTCGGAATATTCCAACGATCACTTGTGATTTCCGAAAAGTGATTTTTTAAAATGGAAAAATAAAAAAACCACCGGGCTTATCCAGTGATTAGTTTTTATTTTCAAACATTCCAGAAGTTCCGCCATCTCTACGAATAGTTAATGTGTGATTTTGTCTCGCCGCACCCTTGCCAAACATATAACCTACTAGATATTTTCTTTCGCCATTTTTAAAAACAGAAATTCTATATGCCGATGGTACGGGCAATTCTTTAAATTCTATCTTGCCTTCAGAATCGGTTATTCCCATTTTTTCGTCTATCATTTCTTTGGATTCAAGAGATGAAAATCGCGACATAATAACAACTTGGCCCCTGCTACCATCTTCAAATTTAATTAAAAATTCTGTTTTCTCTGAAATACCGGATTGGGAACAACCAATAATTGCTATCATAACAAAAAGCAACGCAGAGCGAAAAACAATATGCTTCATTGCATCCTCCGCTTAATTTTTTAAAGAATTTTAATAGGTATTTATATCATAATATAAATAATTTAATCTTGCAAATATCGGATTTATTCAATCACCCCGCCACCGAGCATTACTAAATTGTTAGTACCCTCCTTCGCCAAGGCTTCGGCGGGCAAGTAGAATACAGCGCTTTGGCCGGGAGTAACAGCGCGCTGCGGCACGTCAAATCGAATCATGAATTTTGAATTATGAATTACGGTTTTATTCTTAATTCTTGATTCATAATTCATTATTCTTGCACTCTGAAGAGGTTGGCGATATCTAATTCTTGCTAAACATTTTATTGGCAATCCGAGGGCCTCACCAGAGATCCAATTTATATTTTTCACTGATAATTCTTTGTTAAAAAGATTTTTATTATCGCCTTCGCTAACCCAAAGCGTATTGGTATCAATATCTTTTGCCGCGACGTAATAAATCTTTCCCTGTTCACCAGGCAAACTGCCTTTAATGCCAATCCCTTTTCTCTGGCCAATAGTGTAAAAAACTGCGCCATCGTGAGTTCCTATGATTTTACCGTCTATAGTTTTAATTGGCCCCGGTTTTTTCCCTAATTTTTCCTTTAAAAACCCGGCCACATCAATTTCTCCAACAAAACAAACGCCTTGCGAATCTGGTTTTTCCGCTGTTGGTAAATCACATTTACTTGCGATCGCTCGTATTTGTGACTTTTTATAATTGCCCAGTGGAAACAGACAGTGCGTCAGTTGTTCTTGTGTTAAGGTCCATAAAAAATAGCTCTGATCTTTATTAACATCTTTAGCGGAAAATAGTTTATAAATAATTTTGAATTTTGAATTGTCATTTTTAATTTTAACATAATGTCCCGTGGCAATATAATCCGCTCCCAACGCCAACGCTTTTTTTAAAAATAAGCCAAATTTAATTTCCCGATTGCACATTACATCTGGATTTGGAGTTCTGCCGGCAGCATATTCACTAACCATATAATCAACTACCGCTTTTTTAAATTCACTTTCAAAGTCAAAAACATAAAAAGGAATATCTAAAACACTGGCAACGCGCCTTGCATCGGTTGCATCTTCTTCGGCGCACCCGGTCAAAGACCAACCTTTCATATAAACACCAATAACGTTATATCCAAGTTGCTTCAATAATAAAGCCGCGACAGATGAATCCACTCCCCCGCTCATAGCTACGAAGACGTTTTTTGTAACTTGACTTTTCATAATAAAAATATTGTAGTGTAAATTTTATTTTTAATCAAAAAAATAAATCCCACACATAACTTATGTGTGGGATAAAACCCCCTGTTATATTAGGGAGTTATAAATTTTTATAAATTATTAACACTGGAAATAATCGCAGTTAGTGCATCTAACACAGCTTTCTTCATGAATTAATGAACTTTGTTTACATTGGGGGCATCTGTTGCCTTTAGAGACCAAAACTTCTTTATTTTTATCAGAAGAATCATTTTCTACTAAACTAAAGTTTTTCAAATATTCGTCTATAGCATAACCAATCCCGTCTGCCAAAGAAGTAACTTTATTTTTGCCAAAACCAGCAGTTCTGCTTCCGCCTATTCCTCTATATTGCTTTCTAAGCTCCATTAATTTTTGAACACTAGTAACCGTTGATTGATATCTTAAAAATAAAGACGATGCCCTACCAAGAGCTTCCGCGTCAGCGGCGGCATCTGTACCAGCCTTAGCAACATTTGCAAAAATTTCAAACGGTTCACTTGGTCCAACTTCTGGATCAAAGTTAATAGTAACAAAAATGGCGCCGTCCGGCGTTTCTACCCTGATAGTAGATCCAATAACTTTATTGGGCCGCTTTCTAACCAAATCTTTAGGCGATTTTTCATTATTAGATTTGTCATCACTAATACCAACCGAAAGCACTTGCCCTTTACATCCGTCTCTAAAAACAGTAATCCCCAAACATTCGGTTTCGTAAGCCATCCAATAAATTTTACTAACGTCTTCAAGAGTCGCTGAATTTGGCAGATTAATAGTTTTTGAAACTCCATTATCGGTATTTTTTTGAAAAGATGCCTGCATTCTAACGTGCCACTCCGGACTAATTTCATGAGCAGTAGAAAAAACCACTTTTACATCACCAGGAATTCCTTCCAAATCACCGATTTTTCCGCGATTTTTAACCTCTTCTTCAAGAACTTGAGAATAAAAACCTCTTTCACGCGCTACTTCTATAAATCTGTCAAAAACAGGCTGGGTTCTCACCAAAACCCTATTTTCAAATTTATGAATCTCCGTTAAACCGTATGGTGGTTCAATGCCGCCGCAACAACCTGCTAAAATCCTAATTTCTCCAGTTGGAGCAATAGTGGTGATAGTACAGTTTCTGATCGGCTTACGAGTATTGTATATACTCTTATCCCAAAGCGGGAACGATCCTCTAACTTCTGATAACTCTTCTGATTCATTATGGCCAATTTCATTAATAAATCTGGAAACCTCTTCGGCCATTTCGCAAGCCTCTTGAGAGGCATACGGTATACCCAAGTAAGCCAACATATCCGCCCAGCCCATAACGCCAAGGCCAATTCTTCTAATTTCATGCGCTAAATTCATAATTTCTGGAAGAGGGTAAGGATTCTTATCGATAACATTGTCTAAAAAGTGAACGGCTAACCTAACAACTCTTTCAAGTTCTTTCCAGTTTACATCATAACGACCATTATTTTTCAAGATAAATCTTGATAAGGCAATTGAACCTAAATTACAAACATCAAAATTAAATAATGGCTGTTCGCCACAAGGATTAGTGGCTTCAATTTTTCTTAAAGTAGGAATAGGATTAGCCGGTGAATCATTCGTCTTATCAATAAACCAAAGTCCCGGGTCGCCTGTTCTCCAAGCCATTTTAACAATAAGGTCAAAAACCATTCTAGCTGGAAGTCGTTTTACGATACTGCCGTCTTGAGGATCAACTAAATCATACTCAAGACCATCTTTAACAGCTTTCATAAAAGCGTTAGTAGCCGCGACAGAAATATTAAAGTTGGCAACTTGAGTTTCTAACAACCCAATTTCTAACATTTCTAAGCCGCTTTCGCTAAAGATTGACGACTTAATTCTATCAAAAATCTTTTTGTTTTTTTCGCTCAAAACACTTTTACAAGTAATGAATTCTAAAATATCCGGATGATCAACTCTCATTATTGCCATATTGGCCCCGCGCCGGGTGCCGCCTTGCTTAACTGACTCTGTGGCCGCGTTAAAAATCTGCAAGAAAGAAATCGGACCAGACGATTTGCCTCTGGTTGATTTTACAATGGCATTTTTAGCCCTTAAATTTGATAAGGCAAAGCCGGTGCCGCCGCCAGACTTGTGGACTAATGCTTGCCACTTAAGAGAATCAAAAATGCCTTCCATTGAATCTTCAATCGGCAAAACAAAACAAGCTGAAAATTGAAGGCCATTACCAGTACCAGCATTGTAAAGAGTGGGCGCATTAGGAAAAAATTCTCTATTAGCCATCATCTGATAAAAATCTCTTGCCAAGGCAATAATATTTTCTTCAGATGCGCCATATTTTTTATCGGCAGAAGCAATGTGATAAGATACTCTCCAACACATTCCTTCAGGGGTCTCAATATGATTCCCATTAAGATCTTTCCTTAAATAGCGTTCGTTAACAAGCTTTATAGCGTCTTCTGTCCAATGGCAACCAACTAAATCGCTAGGTATTGCTGGAATATTAACTCTAGCTAAAGACATCTTGTCTGCCGTTTTCAACTGTTACTCCTTTTTTAAATTTTAAAAGTGCACAAAAAGTAAAAACAGCGTAGCATTAAATTTAATTTAAATCAAACAAAAATTGTGGACAAAAAAATAAATACAAAATACTATATACTAAATACTAAAAATTCATGCTATCAATAAACGATTTAACTGCCGGTTTATATATAGTGTACGAAAATATGCCTTACCAAGTTTTAGAAGTACACCATCTTCATATTGGCCGTGGTGGATCAAGTATCCAGACCAAATTAAAAAACCTAAAAACTGGCGCTGTTTTAGCGCGGAATTTTAAGCCGTCTGATACTTTTGAAGAAGCAGATATTCTAAAAAAGAAAGTAATGTATTTATATAACCACCGAAAAGAATACTGGTTTTCTGAAGAGAACAATCCTAAAGACAGATTTTTGTTAGAAGAAAATGTACTGGGTGATATAATTCATTTTCTGAAACCAAATACGATTGTTGAAGCGCTTAATTTTAAAGGAGAAATTTTAACTATTACCCTACCTATAAAAATTGATTTTAAGGTTACGGAAGCCCCTCCGGCTATTCGCGGCAACACCGCCCAAGGCGGCACCAAAACTGTAACTATAGAAACCGGCGCCTCTATTAGCGTTCCTTTATTTATAAATGAAGGAGATATAATTCGAATAAATACCCAGACAGGAGATTATGTGGAAAGAATTGAGAAGATAAAATAACCAAAAGTATTTTATGAAGCTTTTGCAGCCCCGACGGCATGGTCTCCGCGAAGCGGAGCGTCGGGGCGAAACGGACAGCGAGCGAAGCGCTGGCGAAGCGAGCGCGCGAAGAAAATACTTTTGGTTATTTTCTAACTACTTTCCAAGCGTTTCTTCCAGGATTTTTTTAAGACCTTCAGTGTCAACGGCTTTGCGTTGCTTCTTAGCTTCTGCGTGACGGGGTTTTAGTTGCGACAAGTGAACCGGTTTCGGAGGTATTATGGATTGTCTATCGCGGTTTTTAGCAAAACAATCCTTGCAGTAAATCGAGCGGGTTGGATCCGGTTTAAACGGAACTTGAGTATTTTTTCCACAGTTACTACAAACAGCGTTAAACATGTTTTTATTATCATCGTAAACTCTTCGCCCTTCATCCGAGGATTCACGCGAAGGAGGAACGAATGACGGTACGTCCGCAACAACACCGGTAGCTATAGATATTGCCTGTTCTACTTCGACCTTGGGCGTGCCGTAATTTTTTCTCGAGTAATCTATAATTTCATCAACATAAGAAATTTCCGGCTTGGGATACGGCGGCAGAGTAATTGCGGAAAAAGGCCTTGAAGGAACACCATCAATTAAGAGGCGCAGATAAATATTATAATTTGGCAGATTAAGAAGATCTTGAGCCACAATGTTAGGGCTAAATTGTTTTTCTTCTAAAAATTCAACATCTTCACCGCCAGCTCTAAAAGCGACAAAAGTTCCAACATTGCCAAAAATTGCGTCTTTTACTTTTACATTCTGATCATGAACTAATTGGCCGATATATTGGTTGGCAATGATAAGGTCAAGACGGAATTTTCTGGCTTCCGACAAAATATCGGCAAAACTGTCGGTAACAAAGTTTTGAAATTCATCTACATAAAGATAAAAATCTTTGCGGTCTTCTTCCAAAATATCAACCCGGCTCATTGCGGCCAATTGGATTTTGGTAATAAGCATCCCGCCTAAAAGTTTTGTATTGTCTTCACCGAGCCGCCCCTTGCTTAAATTCATTATTATAATTTTTCCTTCGTCCATAGCAGTCCTGAAATTAAATGAGGAAGTCGGCTGGCCGATAATGTTTCTTATAACCGTCGCTGAGCTGAACTGGCCGATTTTATTTTGAATGGCTGCAGTCGCTTCCTGCTCGTATTTTTGCTGATATGCGGCGTACTCCTGTGTCCAAAATGCTTTAATAACTGGATCGGTTAACTGGTTTACAATACTTTTTCTAAAAATTTTATCAGAAAACATTCGGTTAACACCAAGTAAAGTAGAGCCGGGAACTTCCAATAAAGCTAGGATAGTATTATTTAAGATGTATTCCATTCTAGCGCTCCAAACATCGGGCCAGATTTTTTTAAAAACTCCCATAAGGCCAGATGCCACTAAATGGCGCGCGCCCGTATCTATGGTTTCTATAGCGTTAAAAGCAATTGGATAATCCAAGTCGGCAGGATTAAAATAAATAACGTCTTTTATGCGCTCTTTTGGAATATAATGAAGCAACCTTTCAGCCATTTCGCCATGAGGATCGACAAATCCCATCCCGCGACCGGCCATAATGTCAGAAATCATCATATTTTGCTGTAAGGTAGTTTTACCGGTGCCGGTTTGCCCTATAATATACATATGGCGGCGGCGATCATCGGTTTTAATGCCAAATCTTTTCCGTTCGTTACGAAAAGTTGTCTCGGCAAAAAAAGTTATATCGTTTTTATTTTCCATAATAAAAAATGTTGTTTTATCCAATAGGCAAAGAAACTGGTGGTTCGGCTTTTTTAGCTTCAACATGGCGCATAGTAGGAGTTAAAACGGTTAAAATCGGATAGTGATAAACAGTTGCTAATTCTTCAATATTTAAAATAAAATCCTTTTTTGGCCACGCCCTATTAACACAACGTTCAATAAATTTTTGCTTTTTTAAAAATTCTCTTCTTTTTTTAAATGGTTTATCGGCAGAAGTTCCAGCGTCGCTATTTGCTTTAAAAGCGTTAAGATTAACGGTATTAAATTGCTTAAAGGCGCCGCTTATAGCTGCCATATTGGCGCGGCTAAAAATATCGCTTCTTGCTATATAGGCATATCGGATACTGGCTCTAAAGGCTAATTTTGATATTTTATTTTCAATAGCTTCGGCTATTAATTTTTCTCCTGGAGACATGTTTGATGCCGAGGATTTAGATTCTTCTTTGGTAGCCCCGCCCCATATCGGATAAATAGCTGCAGCAACAAGCAAATTTCTTATAAATTCTTCAATTCCCCCGAAAAAATTTTCATACCATTTTTTTTTCTTCTCAACTTTTTTCCCGACAAGTTTATTAACCGTTTCCGTTCCTTTTTCTTTCCACTCTTTTTCGGCGGTTGGCTTCATTAAATATTGAATAAAAATATTTTCCCCTGGTTTAAGTTTTGAAAGGATTTCAAGAAAAGAAGCCATTGGATCAACGCGCCGCTCTTCTTCTTTTTCTTCAAAAAAAGGATAGGTTCTAATGGGATAATAATCGTCTTTTTCCAGAATAAGTTCGCCTCCGCTTACGTCGTATGTTTTCGAAGGCGTTTTTTTGGCCAAAGGCCCAGCGTAATCGAGTACTTCTGAAATTTCTGCGTCAGGATATTGAGCGTGAATTTGGGCTTCAACTAAATTTCGAAATTGTTCCGGAGTTCTAATAAAAAAATATACCGCTCCGTCAATTCCGGCTATTTCGAAACTAAACCATTCCTGGATCTTTCCTTTCCAGTATTTATCAAGAAATTTTATTTTTGTGATAATGCCATGAAAACCAGAAAATATCTGTTCCATTGATTTCGGGCTTTTTTCAATGTCTCTTGAAACCTTAACTTCAAGAAAAGTCCATTTTAGAGTCTTTAGGGCCTTTATTTTAAGGTAAGTTACCCAAAGTTCTATAAAAAACGCGACTAAAACCACTGGCAGCCACAACCACCAAATTTTTAAAAAAATGCTAAGAATTGAGTAAAAAATATCCATTACATTAGGAATTTAAAACTTACATATTAAATTATAACAAGCGGCAAGAAAGAAGTAAAAATAAGTTTTTACTTTAAACTAAAATAAAACGCTGGTCGTCGGTTTTTTTAAAAATTTTTCGATTTTGAAGATTGAGTAAAATGGTATTTTCTTTTACTAATCTCTTGGATTGAACGGTTTTAATAATTTCATCTTTAGTTAACCCTTTGTCAGATTTATTTAAAATGGAAACTAAAACATCGCGCACAGTACCCGGCTCGTAACCCCAATCGCTTAAAGCATAGGTCCCCCGCCCCACCAAAACAAATCGAGGATCTTTAATGAGTTCATTGTGAACCGTTTGAGGATGGGCTTTGCGATCAGAAAAAACTGTTTTATTAATAAATTCCGCCACTTCCGTAAAGTGAAGCGGTTTCTTTTCTTTTTTGAAAACCAAGTAGGCCTTGTCTTTAACCCCGCGAGGCGAAACTTCTGGTGAACTTATTAATCCCCATTCGCCGAAAGGATTTTGGCTAATTTCCCGACAAAGTTCAATATGAGATAATATGGCTTGATTATTTAAATCTTTACCTGTTAAATCAGAGGCGATTTTTAACAAATTATCGTTTGAAAGTAAGGAGCTTTGAATGGCTAATTTTTCTTTTAACCCGCCGGCTAAAGTGATTGCCTTACTATAATAGGTAGCGTTTAAAGCCCAGGCTGATCTAAATAGTGGAGTTTCTTTAAAATAAAGAAATCTCCCCTTTCCCAGAGCTAACGCAAAATTAATTAAATTTTCTTTATTTTTTTCTCTTATAGAGAATAAATCGGTTAATTCTTTTAAAAAAATGTCTTCTCTTCTAACGCCGCCGTATACCATTAGATATTTTTCTATTAAATCAAAAATTGGTTTTATAGGTTCTAAAATATTTTTATTGGCTAACTGCTTAAGACCCAAGGCCTCAATCTGCCTCACCCTCTCTCTAGTTATATTCATGCTTTGGCCTATAGCTTCCAAAGTTTGATAAGAAATCGTTCGAATACCAAAACGTTTTTCAATAATTTCCCTGATTCTAGGATTAAGAAATTTGATTATTTCATCTAAAATATTTTTTAAATTTTTCTCTTCCATATTTTTCCCCATGTCCTAACCAAATAAATTATACTACTAAAGCTATAATAGGATAATATTATAATACTGTCAAC
>ERZ1292623.1327-Hain-H51-01um-R1-1327-length-24010-cov-6_pt1 | contig 14173 bp, 22 predicted proteins | sample MGYA00564398_ERZ1292623 | MGnify/ENA primary metagenome ERZ1292623 (study PRJEB36523, sample SAMEA6512633) | groundwater metagenome | collected 2019-01-07 | study: AquaDiva: Metagenomics assemblies of 32 groundwater samples
GACCATTGCAGGAACGCCGTGCTGGAGAAGTCGTAGTAGACCTTCACGCCGACCGTGTAGTCAGTGCTGGTCGGTTGGAAGTACACGCGGATCTTCTTGAACGACTTGCTCTCGCCGAACCCCAGGTCGTGCCACTTGGTGCGCAGGATCAGCTCGATCGCGCCGATGCGGTAAACGCTGGTGCTATCAGGCGTCGTGGTCCATGCGGCGCTGACGGTCAAGACGGTTGCGGTGTTGCTCGAAATGATTCGCCACTGGCCTGAGCCGGTGCCGGAGACGATGTAAACCGGAACGCCGATAAGTTTGTCGCCGGTGGTGTAGAAGGTGGCAGTCGAGTCTGTGAGAGTTGTGCTGGTTGCGGAGGTGACGGTTCCCCGTAATGTTCCAGAGGCACTTGCCGGCGCGCCATCAATTCCAGCGCTGATTCCCAAAGCCCATACGCAGCCATTTTCATCCCCAACCCAAGCGCGGAGACGGTTAGAAGAATCGCGCTGCACGGCGCTTGAGGTGATACCAACCCGGTATTCCTCAATCGTCCACCGTTGGCGCTTACGTTCGTACACGAGAGCGTTCTTTGGCTCGGTGTCGCTACCCATTGCCACGAAGAACAGCACTCGGTCGCGCTTGGAATCCCAGATTGCATGGAACTTCTCCCTCTGCGCCCAGTTCACCCGATCGGCGCTTGGCTCGGTCGAGGGCTGGATCAGTCGGTTGATGGCGAAATCAATTGGTTGAGCGTTCGAGGCCCCGTCGAACTGGCAGGCGCCAAATTCGTCGAGCAAAAATGCCTCAGGCCCAATGATCGCCACAGACCGCTGATTAACAAGTCCTCGGTGCCTAAGAGCTTCAAAAATACCGCCATCCGTTGCGGGGTCCTGGTCGTGAAGGAGACGGTACACGTGCCGTCGTTTTGCTGCAAAAAGCTGACTGCCAACGATGAAGAGTCCGGTGGGCTCGTCGTCGTCGTTCTCGAAGACGCCTGCGTTGTTCGCCGCGGGGAAGTATTCTTCTTCGCCCGCCGGGCTCCAGTACCAGTCCGACCGGTCCGCCGCCCTGAAGATTTTGTAGCTCTTGCCACTGCCAATACTCCCCGTGTAAGACGCCGTGAGCGTCAAGTGCGTTGTATCCGTCACGCTCGACACTTCGTACTGCGCCGTGTCGCCGGGGATCATGAACGCCTGCCCGACGTGTGACGCCTTGAAGTCAGTCCCGGTGCCGACCACGCTGGCGCTTGCCGCCATCTCGACCGTGCCGGCGCTCTCGATCCGCCCGCCGAACAAACTCATCCGCCCCTTGTAGTACGCCGGGTACGTGAGCCATGACGGGGGCGGGTCGTGCTCTTGGCTCATGACCTCGTTGGCGGTGATCGTCGCGTCGGAGTTGTTGTCGCTGTACGTTGTCGTCCCGATCGCGACGTCGGCCACCTTGTAGAACGCGGTCGTCTGGCCAGCCGTGTTGCGATAGAGCCGCCAGTGTGTCACCTGGCTGTCGCTGTTGCTCGCCGGCACGGCGGAGACTTCGCCTTTGTCGGCGGTCAGGACCAGGAGGGCGGATTTAGTTGACGGGTTGCTGACCACGCCGGTATTGTTGTTGAGCCAGGCGTAGTAGTAGTAGTAGTCGCCGGTCAGCACGCCGGCCGCGCCGACCGCGACCGTCGGGGCCGTGGTCGCCGCGTCGATGCCCCAGTTGCGCGTCGCGGTTGATCGCCCGTCCCAGACTTGTGGACGGTCGATGCCGTTGGCGAGGTATGTGTTGCCGCGCACGTCGCGGACCCAGTGCCACGGGGCGGTCGGGTTCAATCCTGATTTGAGTGTTGGCACGCCATACCCCGGCGGAATAATGACCGGCACGAGGATCGCGACCCAATTGTCGTGCCATCGCGCGTTTTTTAGGTACGGCTCGCGCAGCCGCGTGCGCGGGTAGACCAGCCCCAGCCGATAGTAGTTTCCAGCCGAGTAATACGACACACTTACTTGACCGTCACGTAAGAGCTATGAATCTGGAACCGGTCGCCGTTGGGGGCCTTCAAGATCAGGTTCGGCTTGCCCGGCTCCGTCGGCGGAGAGTGAATCCCCTCCACGACGAACTCGATCAGCACCGTAGCCTTGTCTGCCACCTCGACGCCCTTCGAGTCCAGTGTCTTGATTTCGTCAGCCATTAGCCAATCTCCCTGAAAACGATGTTCAAAAGCGCGTCAAACGCGGTCGGCGTACTCATCATACGCAAGCCGATCGTGCCGGCCGATTCAATAACTGGCCGCTCTTCCGGCAAGGGATCAAAGTACCATCCTGCCAGCGAGGAGAAACCCTTCTTGCCGAACTCCTTGACGTGTTCGGCCTCGTAGGTCGGCTCTAAGGCGGTGACGTTTCCCTTGACCGTGGAGCCGGCCGCCTGGTCGCCTGGCTCTGTCGGCGCCGCCGTAACCGTGGTTGCGGTCGGCGTGCCGAGCGTGGCGACACGATGAAACTTGCACTCCAATTGCTCGTTGGTCTCGTTGCTCTCGTTGCTCAACGAGGCGGAGAGAATTTCGACCACCTTGCCAGACGCAGACGTGATGTACATGACCGTCTTGGCCGCCGCGAGACCGCTGATCGCGTAAGAGGCATGGTATACCCCACGCATGACTTACCTCACTTTCCTGTGTGAACTAACCACAATACTCTGGGTCACTGAAGAAAACAACGCTTCGTTGGCGACTCGTTTGCGGACGATCTGGGGTTGCAAGTAACGCATTCGCGCCGGCATGGGGATTGGCACCACCGTCTCGATGGTTGCTCCGGGGATCGGCAGGAACCGTTGCTTAACCTGTGGTACAACCGTGATTGACCGCTTGCGCCGCGTCTCAATCGGCACGTAATTCTGGAACGTGTCGGTAATCGTCGTCTGCCTTCGAATATACGCTTGCCGCGTCACAATCACAATCGGGCGCCGTTGAGAGACGACCACCGTGGTGGAAGCCGCCGCTTCCTGCCGCTGCACCCCGATGTCCACGTACCATACAGAACCGGTCGATGGATTTGATCCGGCCTTGCGCGCGGCGTCGGGGAACCCTTCAGCCTTGACGCTGGTCCCGACCGAGAAATCTTTGTTCGCCGCATCGGTGTAACTCGGATCGACAGCCAGATCGTTCGCCCCGTCGGTTATTAAATTCATGTCGCCCGACGTGTTCGCGGTCGCGCCGGTCCCGAAATTGTTGTAGTCGATGAACCCCTTATTGGCATCCAATGTCGCATGGCCGTTGATCCCATACCGGCCGTTGGCGGTGATGTTGTTGTTGGCGATGATCGTCCCCATTTGCGATGTGGTCAGGTTGTAGTAGATGCCGTCCGACGATGCGCCCGTGTTGCCGTGGATCGTGTTGCCGACAATCCGAATCGAGAAAGGCACGCGGGTCGCGAACTGAATCCCCGCTGCCACGCCGGCCGCGATCGACGAATACTCCATCGAAAGCGTGCCGGCCGACAAGAAATAAACCGATGCGCTGCCAGTGGAGGCGCAGCACGCACGAAAATCGCAGCCGAAAATATGCAGGTCGCCAGACCCGGTGGTATCAAAATAAATCCCTTCGGCGTCGCAGGTGTCGAACAAGCAATCATTGAAACAAAAAGCGCTAGTGTAGGCAGCGCTCGCGCCATTGAAGCCGCGGCGCACCTTGCTTGTGCTTGTGCCGAACACGCAGTTTTTTGCGACCAACCCTGCGACGGCAGACGTGCAGTTGATGGCGTGCGCTGAAGTCTTGGTTGCGTTCGAGTTGGCGAGGATGATGTTTTCCATCCGCAGGTACATCGTCGAAAGCGTGAAATGATTCGTGTTCGCGGTCTGGGTGATCGTGATTTTGGCAGACGGGCCGCGCAATGTCGCGGGGCCGCTTGACCCGGTGCCAGTGGCGGCCAACGTCATGGCTGCGCTGATCGACTGATTGTCTTCGATGTCAACGATCCAACCGATCTTCCAGTCCGTGCTGAACAAAATCACGCTGTCCGCATTGCCGATCGTCGCCCGTTTGCCGCCGATGCCCCACGTCAAGCCGGTTGAGGTCCCAATCGGCGCGTTGACGCAGGTAACGGTCTTGAGAACATTGTCCGCCGCCGACAAATCGAAGAACTTGCGGCTCGATGAAGTGTCGAGAAACAAAATCCAGGTGTTCGCATCGAATCCAGAAAGGTCTGGAGAGCCGTTAAGCGTGACCACCGACCCGACAAACGATGCGGACGTTCCGAATACCGCCGTAGTAGGCCCGGAGCCGCTGGCGGCGCTGTCTGAGCCTGTGCCGGAATTAAAAAGGATGGTCGGCGTTGCGATGGTCGTTGCCCTCTAGAAACGAACGGAGGCTACGCTGTTCCGCCCGGATTTACCGCCACTTCCAAAATCGTAATCAGCTTCGCTTTCGCCAACGCTTCGTACTCCGTTCGCAACTGCCGAACGAACAGCATCGTTGTCGTTGCCCGCGCGAGATTGAGCGCTTGGCCTAGCGCATTCATGATGAACCGGTTCCGCTGCGCGCCAGCGTCGGCCCCGCCACCAGCGAATAAACCGGTGTCGAGCCAGTTTGCAAACTCCGTGCGCCGGGTGATGATGTTGTTGACCTTGATCCCGGTTAGCGGCCCAGGTCGCGTCGGGTCGGGCGCTGTGTTGTCATCATTGTCGAAGACTTGCTCCGTTGTGTTCGGAAAGATCGGACTGACCCCGCTGATCCAATCGGTGTTCACTCCAGAGCCGAATGAAATCGTCTGCCTGATAATTCGCGACAACCGTACCATGTCGTTGCCGAGAATCGCCAGCGCGTCAGCGTCCTCGCCTAGCGCCGTCCATTGATTGTCGATCGCAATGCCGAGGTAGTAGATGCGGCCCAAGTAGTCGGCAAGTGGCCTGATCTGTTCGTTGCAAAACTGGATGGCTCGGTTGTCTGTGATCGCCATGTGCTACACCTGGCCAACTGGCCTTTTAATGTCTCTTTCACGTCGGGCAAAAATCTGGACGCGGGATGATCTTCGGGTCTTCCTCGAAGTATACGTCGTACACGCCGTCAGGGCCGCGGTGCCAGATCAGACGATAGCGGCCTTCGGGCAAATAGCTTCCCGGCTTGCCGTCCGACTGGTACGTGCAGGCGCCGTTTTTTTTTGCGCGGTCGCACGCCTGGACGTACAGGATTTCCCGCTGCTTGAACTCGTCAGGTGTGACCACGGGAAAGAGTTGCGGCGGTGGAGGGTCCGTCGGAAACCAATCCACCGCCGTCAGGGCGATCGTCAAAAAGAGTCGTCGCATGTCGTCCTCCTTATGCTGCGACCGGGAACCAGATGTTGCTGTCGTCGTCGAACCCGTCGAGGTCAGTAATGCCGAACGAGTCCTCCTGGCGGCAGATGTAGTCGATCTCTTTCTCGACGACCCAGAACCCGCCCTTGGGCGCGCCGCTTGGACAAGAGCCGTGCGCGTCGCCCCAACTGTTCTGGATGAAGAACAGCAGGCCCAGCGATGGATGCAGCCACCAGCCGGGGACTTCCATTTGGTGGTTCCAAGTCGTCGCCCTGCGGTTGAGCAGCACGCCTTCCTTGACAGGCGGGTCCATCAGCCCGCCCCAGTCGCTTGCGATCGTCACCGGCCCGAGGCCCTGACCAATCCATGCCATCACGTCCTTCGCTGATTTCATCAATGCGGAGCGGCGCACGAGGTGCGTCTTGCCGATCGTTACGAGATTGGTCTTCCGGAGATTGGCTCGGCCGTCCGACCATTCCGTCTCGACCCGACTGCCCCAAGTGATCGAGCCGTCGCCACGATCCCTTGGTTTAGGCAGGCTTGGGTCCTCAAGTTGAAAGACGACACCGTGAATCTCGACGGCCTTGATCTGGCCTGAGCCGGTCGATCCGTGCCCTGGGCCGCGGATACCGCTTTCGAGCCGGCCCAGCCCGTAGTGCCACGGTAGGAAGATCTGCTTGTAGACTTCAGGCTCATGCTTGCGGACGATCTCCAGCGTCTGCACGTCATGCAAGGCGTTGGTCATGCCTTGACTGACGCAGCTTCCCTCTTCTTGAAAGAGCAGCGGCTTGTTGATCCCACCCTGCTTGGCCACTTCCCAGATGCACGCCTTGTTCGTCCCGTACTCGTCACTGACCGGGAACCAATCCGGCATCTCCTTGATGATCTGCGCGCAGCGGAGTTTCGTCTCCGCGCTACGCTGCTTATGAGGGAGCCAGCCGAACTTGGGGATCATTCCAACCCCGCTGCTATCTCGGCGAACACCGTGGGCATGTCCGCGACCGTCAACCTGTTACCAAGCCTGCCCAGTGCCGTGCCGATCGCCACGCTCCACGCCGACCACTTCTGAGCGTCCGCCCCCAACGCATCAGCCACGGCCTGCTTCTGGGCGGCCGCTGCTTCGTTCAGGGAGGCGAACGTCTTGGCGGCAAGGATTCGGTAGGCCGCCTTGAGCACGGCCTGCTTGGCCCGGTCTGTGACCTCTGAGAGACCGGCCTTGCAAGCCACGTCCATGCCGAATTTAGAGGGGGCCGGAGCCGGGGGTACAGGGGTCGGCTCCGGACCCGGGGGGATGCCGCCAACGTGAATGGTGATCTTGGCCATGACAGGCGGGCCACCCTTCGGATCGGAGATCATCGCACGCACAACCAGCGTGTGCGGCACGAGCCCCTTTCCAGAAGAGAACTCACGCCCACAGTGGATGCGGAATCGTTCTGAGCGCGAAGGTGGGTCAACGTCCCAAAGCACCTTGGCATCGACCGGATCGGTCTTCGCGTTCAAGTAGATCGCTTCGCCGTCGAGCGGCATACTGGCTGGCGGCGGATTGCCGGCCGAATCCGTGATCGTGATTTTCTGAGAAAACATGGCGCACAAGAGCATGGTTGCAATCATCGTTACCTCTTAACGTTTTCGTCGATGTCGCCCAACACGACTTCGATGCGGCCAAAGACTTCGATGTTTTTTTCGAGCAGGGTGCTGTTGCGGTCGACTACCTTCTCGGTGGCCATGCTGATCCGCTCACAAAACTTCTGCGATGCCTCATTGACTGCCATCAGTGCTACGTTCCTGGTGTTCTCGGTGTCTCTGATGAAGGAAAGGAACTTAATGACCACGAAGACCAGAACACACAATGACGGCACTTGCTTGGCAGCTTCCTTGAATACTTCCTCCACTTCACGACTCCTTGCTCCTTTGGATCAGCCCGCCGATCACTTCGCGCACGCCGAGAATACCAGCCAGCATGGTCAGCAGCACCACTTCGGTCTGGTCGAAGTTCGAAGCGTTGACGAACGCCGCCAGCGTGCAGGCGCCGAGCATCAAACCAAACACGATGACCCGCTGCCAAAAAGGACTTGGGTCGTTCCAGAACGGCCGCGACATCAGGTCACTCCAGCAGCTTCAGCCTGGGCCTTGTCCTTCTCTCTGTTCAGCCATTCCTCAAGCCACGCCAGGATGATCGGGCCGAACTTCACCAATGCCGCCTTGAGAAAGAGCAAGAGTAGCGGCGGGATCGCCTTCTTGCCTTCCGGCGTCGCCGCTTTCAGGTCGTCGTCCATCCCGTTCAACACTGCATCTATGTGCTCGTTCATGTCATTCTCCTGTTAAAGAAGGTAAGTTCCCGCCCGCTATATCCACCGGAATCAAGCTACGAACCGCCTGCCCGAACGTCCCGCTCACCGCGCTGGCCGTCGTCTCCAGCCCCGTGCTGGTCGCGAGGATGCCCTGCCACGTCGCAGGCCGCTGTAAACCGTCGCGCACGCTCACGCGGCCGTCCTTGTCGCCGTCAACGTTCTTGGCGATCACCAGCGTCGTCTCGTCGGTCGCGGGGTTGGCCTGATGCGCCCAGCGGTTGAGTTGGCCGAAGCGAATCACGGTTTTGCCCCCTGTAGTGCCTGAATCGCTCGCAATGCCCGCAATTATTGCATTCCACTACTCGAAGGCGCAAGTAGTCTTCCACCAGAAGGTTTTCGCTGCCACAACGAGTGCATGTCATTCGCTCACCAATGGGTCAGGGTTTCGCATCATCCGCAGCGTGCCGTCCGAGCATCCTAACAGAAAGTGCCGGCCCCACACAATGTCGACCGGAATCAAACTCCGCGTCGTCGGCCCCAGCACCGTGAACGTCGCGTGAAACGTCGTCCGCGCCTTGCCGTCGCGCACGCTCGCCGCGCCTTCTTCCGACAGGTCGACGTTCTGCGCGAGCGTCAGTGCCCCGATGTTCTCTTCGTCGAGGACGGTTTCGTCGGTTGCGATGTCGAGGCCGGAAAGCGGGATCATCGGTACGGACTCAGGATGGCAATAAGATTTCCGGCAGCCATGCCGAGGATAAAAGACGCTATCATAAGCGACAGATACCATCGGCCCAAGAACTCGACCGCCTTTTTATTTTTTTCGCAATCTTCGTCCATCACATTTCCCTCGCGCACGCCACGATGATAATAATTGCCAGGATCCCAAGCAGCATCATCGCCAGGATCATCAGATCGTCACACTTCATGTTCGCGCCACCACGCGCGGGATTGGCGGCTCGACGTTCACCCGCGTCGGGTATCCTTCGATCGACGCACGGCCGAAGCTGGCAAACGGAGCCATCGCGCCCTTCGCGCGCGACATCTCGGCCATGAATTTCGCGTCCCAGTACATCGCCGCGTCAAACTGCTTGCCGACCTCGCATACCTTCTGCTTGATCCCCTCGCGGAAGCACGGCAACATCAAGTCGGGACACACCAGCTTTGAAGAAAGGCGATAGGAGGCGGCTGCTTGTGTCGCACCGCCCCATGCGGCGGATGTAGTCATGGCTGTGTCGCTCGACGCCGCGCCGGTGATCGTCGCCTGCACAGACCCGAGCAACCCCAAACTCGAATCGACGAACTGCAAGATCAGATTCGCCGCACTGAACCCCATCTTCGTCCATGCCGTGCTCGCCCCTGTAACCGCCGTCAGCCCCGCTGTCAATGACGCCGTGCCCGCCTTGTACAGATTGCCGCGGTCGAACTTCTTGCGGTAGGTGAAGCGGAGCAGTTCCGCGAAGCCCGGCGCCGGGTACAGAAACAGCCGCGGGACCGTCGTGCCGTCGCCCGGCACAATCGCGTAGTGCTGGAGCATCCCCGAGAAGAACACGCCCTGCCGCAAATGCAGGTATTCCTCGAACGACACCGGCCTGAGGTAGTTATCCCATGTCGTTCTTTGGGGCGGGCCCATCTCCAGCATGTCCGAGGGCAGATCGTAGCACGGAAAGCTTATGGTGTAGGTCAGGCCAGAAGCATTCGTCCTCTGGACCGCCTTGTCCAACGTCAGAGCCGTAGCAGAGCCGAAGCTGCTCACGATGTACTGGTTGGGGTCGCCTTGGATTTCGAGGACGGCGTTTGCGGGCCACGTTGTCAGCCATGTCGTGCCAGCTCCGACCACCGCTGTCGTGCCATCCACGGTAATTGTGCCCGTCTCGTAGGGCACGATCATGATGAGCGAGGTTTCGGCTTCAAGCCACGGCCAGCGCGCGGCGTTGAACACTTGCGCGATGGTGTCGTTGACGAGATCAAGGTACATCTCGTCGGCCCAGTGCGTGTTGGAATCGTCGCTGAACTTCTTCGCGAAGTCAACCAGCGATGCAAGGGTTATCGCCATTGTCGTCCTCCGCTTCGCCGTCAGCCGGCACTCCGGCGACCAAGGGAGCGCCAAGCACGGCATTGCCAAAGAGAATGTCAGGCGTCACGTCCCGGTCGAGCCTGATCTGCCGTCGTTCTAGCAGTTCAGCCAGGAGCATTCTTGCCCTGCGATGCCTTAGATGCCACTCAGGACACTCCAGGTTCGCGTGGAATGGCGTGGTCTTCAAGTCGGTCAGGAACGCGCCAGAGTGCCGCCCAGGCCCTTCAGCGAGCATGTAGCACGGCACGCCGGCCTTCAGGCACTCGAAGAGCGCCGACGTGTTCAGCCCGACGGCGCACGAGCATTCGCGCAACTGCTCGTGGAGCGGCGGCTGCTCCATGCCCATCGCCGGGTGCAACCGAACCTTGACGGGGATGCCTGCGAACGAATGCCTGACGGCGGCAATAAACGCGGAGTTGCTGGGGAACGGGCTAGCACGGAAGTTGTAATCTTCTTCGAGCTGGAGCAACACCAGCACGTATCCACGATCGCGATGGATTTTGGGAATGTCCGCTGTGTGGCCGTCCTTTGGGATTAGCCGACACAAGCTGCTTGCCGGGCCACACCCCTCCTCGTCGAAATAGATCGAGTTGTAATGCGGCAGGAACCCCAACTCGCTGAACAACACCTTGACGCCATGCCCGCGCGCCTTCTCCGCGATCCGCTGCTGCTCGGGCTTGTCGGTGAACAGCACGAGCAAGTCCGGCTTCGTCATCGGCAACGAGCGCAGGAACGGCTCAAGGTGCGTGAACACGCAATGCCTGACCCGCTCCGCCTTGGCGAACATCTCCAGCGTCTCGGCGCCGCAGTCGCGCGGCGCGACAATGCCGACCGTGTGCCCCATGTTCGCGAGACAATCGGCGACCGGCATGAACAGCTTCGCAGCGGCGCGGCCCTGCACCTGGGGAAACTCGGTGGAGTGATAGAAGAGGATTTTCATTGTTCGTCTTTTTGTGCCGCTCGCGCCTTCCGCACCACTCGCGCAATCTCGATCGCTTTAATCGTCTGCGCCAAACCATGACACGCAACCTTGTGATCCTCAAGCATCTCTTCTGTCAACCATTGCGGGTGCATTAGTTTCCGCCTGTGCCAGCCCGAGAGCAGCTTTTTGTCGGCGCTCTCTTGTTCGGTAATTTCCAGGTGGTAAATCGCGTGCAATCTGATCGGCTGATACCATTGGTCCAGCAAAAATTGCAGAACAAAGTCGATCGGGCAGTGAACAATCATCGCTTCCAGCGCCGCTGAACCAACCGATGCGAAGCCATTGTCCACCTTCTTGACAGGCTCCAACACTTCGCCATCATCATCTTCTTTAATTTCTTCACTCATTTTCCACACCTGAAAAGGAACCAGTTCTTCTCGTTCTGCCGTGGCTGGTTCACGCTGTGCTTGCACTGCACCGCGAGCGGGAAATGCTCGTGCAGCTTGTCCTGCCACCAGTCCGCATTGTGCAACGAGCAGTGTAACTTGCCGTCGTCCTCAAGGCTACTGATCCCAAAGATCGCGCCGTGCTTGCTGATCGTCGCGATCTTTGCCAGCACCGACCCGACCAGCTCGTCGGGGATATGCTCCATCATGTCAGAGCAGATGCAGGCGTCCACGGTGAACTCGTCGGCCAGATCGGTCACGGGGCAGACGATGAGCGTGAAGTCGCGGCAGATGGCGGGGTCGAAGCAATTCTCCGAGATGTCGATGCCGATGGGGTTGTAGCCCTGCGCTTGGAGGATGGGCAGGAACCGGCCAGTGCCACAACCAATGTCGGCGACACGCATGACATCTGGCAACGAGTTGTAAGGAGGTGGTGGACGAAGAACGCCAAGTTCCCGCAGGATGTCGTCCTTCGCGTCAACCGCAGGCGAGCGCTCCCTGTAACTCGGGTCGCGCCACTTCTCGTTGTACGTCCGCCTGAGCATCAGGTTCAGCGCGACTTCCCGGGCCCTCAATTTCGCCTGTGAAGTAATCGACGATTGGCTCGTGCGTTCCATGCAGCGCCTCCTCCAGTGGTGTCGGGCGCCAGTCGAGGATGCCGGCCCCCGTGGCGTTCAGCACTGGTATACGAGCCGTGCGCTCGATCCAGTAGATGACCCCCTCCATGCAGTTGCGGTGGAAGGTGAACGCCTGCGTCATTTGGCACAACTCGCCGCCGATCCCCATGCCTACTACCGTATCGGCGTGCTCCTGGGCGTTGGGATGATCGTTGTAGTGAGTGTCCCAATAGTACCTGCCAGCCATGTCAAACGACAGATCGCAACCAACCAGAATGATCTTGCTCGCTCCCAGGTATCGCGCCAGGTCCAGCGCCAGCGTCGGCGTAATGTACCACGAAAGTAGTTTGGGGAACTGTTCGCGCGAGTCCTTGGGAATGTTGTGGAAGTAGGTGTTGCAGTAGTAGCGGTTCTCGGCCGGCCAGAGATCGGCCAGCCAAGCCGACGATTCAGGGACGGTGATGAGCGGACAGTTCGGTATCCAGGGGGCCAGCAGATCGCTGCGCGTCGGCCGCAACCAGTCTTCACGCGCGTGCCGCTCCATGATGAGCGCGAACCGCAATGGTTTGTCGAGCCGAATAAAGCCAACCGCCTTGTTGATCGCAATGACCACCACGTCGTCGGGCAGGTCAATGCCGGCGAGAACGGCGGAAACGGAAGGGCCAGGACAAACGATCAGGAACCGTTTGCCCAGGCACTTCTCTTTCAGGAGGTCGATTGATTGGCCACGATCGGCGTAGTGCCGATCGCGGTTGTCGAAACAGGTTTTCACGTAATCACGCGATGCGCCGTAGACGATCGGCTCGTTCGGCGGGCCGCCGAGCCCATAAGCGATCCAATCGCTGATTCCATGATTGTCGGCACAGTACGGATCGCGGCCAGGCCAGATGACCTCCTTGCCTTCGCGATCAATTAAAAACTCTCCGTGGATCAAATGGTCACTCCGTAAACAAATAACCGGCCAGCGACCAGCGTTGTCCCGGACTTGGCGCCCGTGGTCAACGCGCACCAGTTGCCGACCGTCGCCGTAGTGGTGACACTGGTCAGCTTGCCCGTCTCGGCCCAGATGAGTCGCGTAGTGGCCCCGCACGTTCCCGTGCAAGAGACGTTGCGGCGGTTCAGGCCGCCACATTGAACCCACCCGAAATCTCCGGCCGCGGCGGCCGAAGCCATCGCGATGCCGGCGACCGACGTTTGCTGCGCCGCCGCATAGGTCACGATGAACACATTGGTGGACGCGCTGTACTTCCAAGCGACCGGCTGGCCCTTGGTCGTCGCGCCTTTGAACTTGCCCCACACATAGGCGCGGCCGTCGTTGTCGGGACGAACGACGTGGCCGGTCGGGTGGAGCTGGCTCGTCGTGGTCTTGTCCCACGCGATCGCCATTACATTGCCAAGACCCATGATCCCGCCCTCCTTAGATTAAAGTGCCAGAGTGCGTGACCGCTCCAAACATCCTCGGGTTGTCGCACTTGAACATGCCCTTGGAGTACAACTGGTAGACCTTGCCAATCGGCGTGATCGGCTCCATCGACCGGTCCTGGAACGCCGAGCTGGTCTGGAAGATCGCGCTCAGGTTGTTCCAGTTGCCGATCTGCACCTTGTTCGCCGGTGAGCTGTCCGACCAGTAGTAGCGCACGCCGTTGTTCAGGAAGTTGATAAAGCCCATCTCGATGTCGCCGTTGTCGCCGACGATCCGCCGGATGGTCTCGATCTTGTTGTGGATACCGTTCCACACACTGCGGTCCATAAACCCGAAGTTCGGCCGGTTCTTGCCGCGCTGCGTCTTGCCGCGCGTGCAAAGATTCTCCAGCACCGTCAGGATGCCCAGCGGCGTGCTGGTGAACGTGGTCGACGTCAGCGCGATCGCCTGCGCCTTCCAGAACGTGTTGGTCTGCGCCAGTCCGGCGTAGGTGCCGGTCTGCTTGTTGAACGCAGCCAGCCCGCCGAACTGCGGCGGATCGTTGGTCAGGAGGTTGGTGAAGAAGTTGTCCTCCATGTCCTCCATCGTGTCGCTCTCGGCGTCCTTCATCAACTGCGATTGCATGTTGAGAATGACGTCGGGGCCCTGATTGGCGAGCATGTCGTACTCGTCGATGAAGTAATCGAGGAACTTGCCGCCCCACTCGTACACGGCCGTGTCGTAGTGCTGGGGCTGCGCGGGGACCGATTCGTACAGCGGGCCCCAGCCCTGCATGGTGTGCCTGTCCTTGCGGACTTGCTGGGTAATGTCGAGTGAACCGTGGTTGTACTCGATCTTCCCGTTCTCTTTCAGCTTATTCCAGGCGATGTTGCTCTCCGTGAGGCAGTCCGCGAGGTTCTTGACGAACCGCGTGTGGACCATTTTGGAGAGCATTGGGTTCTCGGCTACCGCCATTGAACCGTTGCTCCGACCGAGAAACCATCAAGCGTTAGCGAAGCCTTCCAGCTTTCGCCTCGGCGATAATTTCGTCAGGGGTAAGCGCCTTTCCGGTCTGGGTTGTCCCAGCCCGGCGACCGTTCCCTGCAACCCGCTGGAATCGTCCCTGCGTGTCGCGAACAGCCGGTTGCGCTTGGGGCGCAACGGTGGG
>ERZ1292623.3173-Hain-H51-01um-R1-3173-length-14167-cov-5_pt1 | contig 14167 bp, 15 predicted proteins | sample MGYA00564398_ERZ1292623 | MGnify/ENA primary metagenome ERZ1292623 (study PRJEB36523, sample SAMEA6512633) | groundwater metagenome | collected 2019-01-07 | study: AquaDiva: Metagenomics assemblies of 32 groundwater samples
ACCGATTCCCATATATTCCGAGCCCGGGTCTGGAAAATTCATGTTCGACGGAACACAAAATATCTGTGACCACGTTGATAATGCGCCACAAGGCACATTTTGCGCTTCATGCCGGGCGCAGCAATATTTTGCGAAAGCATCAGAAAACAGGTTGGCTATTTTCGTTAAATCTTACTATGATTTAATGGGCGACAGTTCGTCTGTCGAAAATGTTAGCAGTTCTTTAAATTTTGGAAGGAGGGTCATATGAATCTATCCGTTATTCAGGGTGGTATGGGGGTCTACATATCGACCCCTTTTCTTGCCAGTCTCTGTTCTCGTGGCGGTGCTCTCGGCACAGTTTCATGTGTCGGCGTAGAACGTGTACTTGCCCGTATTCTCCAGTCTGGAGATCCGGGAGGTTATTACCGACGTGCGCTTGCCCACTTTCCGTTCCCGGAAATTGTGCAGCGCATCATCAAAACGTACTTTGTCGATGGTGGAATTCCCGCTGGTCAGAAATTCAAGAGGTTGCCGGCATTCAGCCTGCAACCTCGCTCGGACCTGATCAAACTTACGGTGGTGGCAAGCTTCGCTTTTGTGTGGCTCGCTAAAGAGGGACACGCAGAACCTATTAGCGTGAACTATCTGGAGAAAATGCAGATTCCCCACATCTACCATCTCACTGGGGCGATGCTCGCTGGTGTTGATTATGTCACGATGGGAGCGGGGATTACACTTCAGATTCCTGGTGTGCTCGACGCTCTCTCGGAGGGTGGTGCGCCATGCTACCGTGTTCTTGTTGAAGGAAGCAAAAACGGGACTGAAACAATCAGTTTTGACCCGCAGAAATTCTTCGGGGCGAGGTTTCCAAAACTGAAGCGTCCGGGTTTTTTGCCCATTGTGTCAACGGATGTACTTGCTTCGCTCATGGCCAAGCGTCTGCCGGCGGGAAGTATCCAAGGGTTCGTTGTTGAACGGCCGACTGCCGGAGGTCACAATGCATCCCCTAGGGAAAAGGAAATGTTTGATGGAACAGGTCAGCCCATCTATGGGCCGAGAGACGAAGTGAATTTCAATAAACTTCGCAATCTCGGCATTCCGTTTTGGATTGGTGGATCTTTTGCATCGCCTGAAGGTCTCGCGCACGCGCGGACACTTGGCGCTTCTGGTATTCAGGTCGGTTCCATCTTCGCGCTCAGCGAAGATTCGGGCATGATGCCTTCTTTCCGTAGTGAGATGAGGCGTCTCGGTTACCGTGGTGAACTCGTCATCCGTACGGACCCCAATGCATCATCTACTGGGTTTCCATTTAAAGTGGCACAATTGCCGGGTACGCAATCTGACCCCTCAGTCTACGGTGCTCGGCCGCGGGTGTGCGATTTGTCAGCACTGCTCATTGCATATCAGCAGAAAGACGGCAAGGTCGGCTTTCGTTGCTCGGGTGAACCTATTGAGGATTACCTTCGCAAGGGTGGGAAACTCGAAGATACGGTAGGTGTGCGCTGTCTGTGTAACGGTCTCTTCTCGGCGGTTGGGTTTGGCAATCCGAGTGAGTTTCCGATATTCACGATGGGAGATGACGTAAGTTTTCTACGTCACCTTATGCGGGACGAACATACCTCTTACAGAGCAACAGATGCAATTGCGTATCTGTTATCTCAATAGAGTGAACGCGGATATTCTTCCGCAAAAGACCTGATATGTCTTAGGAAACTATCAAGCTCAGGGAAACCTGGGCTTTAATTTTGACTGGTGAAATTATCAGGTTTGATAGATAGTAATACACAGGGTTGAATACTGTTGCAGGCAGTTTATTTCATTTCAATTTATTTTATCCATAAATAAAAAAGAGCGGTAAGCCTTAGGCTTACCGCTCTTTTGATGAGGACTTAATCCTCTTTGCACGCACTCCAGTGTCCCTTGGCATGTTCGGGTATTCTGTGGATGGTAGAACCTCGAGAAATTTCCCGAAGCTCTTTTTCTTTCCTTCTCTCCCGCATTCTTTGGCACATGAGGGAGAAAACGGTCTTTCGTATGTCCCCTGAAAGGTCAGGATAAATACTCGAAGAGACGACAGACCTTGAGGCTTTTTCAAAAGACATCCTGGTCCTCCGTACAAGCGCAAGCGCATCCAATGCGAGCTGTCCTGGTTCTTTTATTTGGGGAACAGATAATACCTGTGACATAGGTTCTCCTCCCTCATTAAGTTTTTTCTGCTTTACAAAAAACTCTTATCTGGCTTTCAGACTATCATAAATTTACCTAAAAGTCAAGAAGGCGTTCGTAACCATTTTTTCAGAGTACGAATATTTTTGTGCTCAAAAATTCCTCGAGCTCGCGCCGTCGCGCTCGCTAGTCTCTGAAAAAATGGTTACTCACTCTAAAAGATAAACTTATAACATTAAAAAAGAGCCCCTTTTTGGAGGGCTCTTTGGGGTTTAAGGGTTATTCAAGAAAACCGTGTGCACCCGAGACCTTTAGACCACGGGTACGGGTATTTTCAGGTGCCCAACTTCTGTGGTTTGCTTTCTCTTGTTTTTCGACCTCCTTCCATTTTTTTTCCAGCTCTTGCAAGTCATCCCGAAAAATATGGGGATACATTTTTCGGAACGATGAATGACTTCCACCCGCGAGACGGTGCACGTTGTACGTTTCTTGAAACAGTGGATCGAGCATACTACCTCCTTGTATGTGTTGAACCGTATAGTCTAAGAGCAATGGTAGTTTTTAAATATGTAGTTGTCAACGAAAAACCGCCGTACAACATGGTACGGCGGTCTCTGTCAGTATTTTCGGATTTTTATACCCATTCCTCGAAGATGATCTTCCCAGTCAAGCTGGGCGGTGCTTGTGAAGCGGAGAGTTCCACGAGGCACAGGTTTTGGCTTAGGTGGTGCGAGCATAAACAAATTGGTGCCTGGCATTCGACGTACGAGGGGGTATTTTCTCATCCAATAGTCTCCTTAGTAAGGGATATGTGGGGAACTGTTCTTGTGCCACGATAGCACAACTCACCCCAAAAGTGCATCTATGACTTCTTTCACGTCGTCCCCGCTTGCTTTGCCTTTAAGTTCTTTCATTACGGCTCCCATAAACATACCCGCTTTAGCTTTGTCTGTAATATTGAGTTCTTGTTTCTTTTTGAGGACCACAGTTTTGATTTCCTCTTTGCTCATCATTGGTGGGAGAAATTCCTGAAGAATCGCAAGTTCTGCTTCTTCACGCTCTACCAAATCATTGCGATTTCCCTTTTTAAATTGCTCAATGGAGTCCTTACGCTGTTTTATGGAGCGCACAATGACCGCGATTACATCCTCGTCAGTGAGGACTTCATCCGGCTTTCGTTTTTTTGCAACCAGCTCATTGGTGCAGGCCGCCAAAAGTCCGCGGTAGGTGGTAAGACGAATCTCATCTTTCGCTCTCATTGATTCGGTAATTTTTTCTCTGATGTGTTGGTATAACATGATTTATTCATACTATCACATAGTGTTTGGTATAATACCCCTATGTCTTCAAACATACTCACACTTATCTTCGGAGCCCTCTTCCTTTTGCTCAACGCATTTTTATTATGGTTCTTTTTGAATCGCAAACGAGAACCGGAGAAGAAGGATGATGAGGGAGGCCTCCAGCTTATTTTGACGCAGTTAAACGAGCTCAATCGTACCATGGACTCTAAGCTCGGAGAGTCAAATAAAAATATCCAGACCCAGTTCGGACAGTCTTTTAAGATTATTCAGGATGTAACAGAGAGGCTCACCAAGCTCGATGAAACAAACCGCCAAGTTGTAAATTTCGCAGACCAATTGCAGTCTTTGCAGGATATTCTTAAAAATCCGAAGCAGAGAGGCGTCCTTGGCGAATACTATTTGGAAACCTTGCTTAAAAATACGTTGCCTCCTGGAAGCTACGAGGTTCAGTACTCTCTCGGGAAGGATGAAAATGGCGCAGAACTCAAACCTGATGCAGTGGTCTTTGTCAAAGAGAAAATTATTCCCATTGATTCAAAATTCTCCCTTGAAAATTACAATAAAATGATTGAGGAGAAGAACCCCGCAGACCGAGAGCGTCTGGAAAAGCTTTTTGTTTCTGACCTTAAAAATCGCATTGTTGAAACCTCAAAATATATTCAGCCTTCCCTCGGCACGATGGAATTTGCTTTTATGTTTATTCCTCACGAAGCGATTTACTACGACTTGCTAGTCAACAAGGTTGGGGCACTCAAGGAGGAGACTGAAAATCTCATACAGAGAGCGGCTTCAAAATACAAAGTAATTATAGTGTCTCCCACATCTTTCCTCGCATATTTGCAGACAGTTCTTCAGGGGCTCAAAGCGCTCCAGATTGAGGAGCAGGCACAGGAAATTATCGGGCGAGTAGGGGACTTGAGCAAGCATATAAAAGCCTATGAGGAATACCACGGAAAGCTCGGGAACTCCCTTGGCACTGTTGTTAATCACTATAATTCATCGGGAAAGGAACTTCGCAAGATTGATAAGGATTTCGTTAAAATAACGGGTAAATCGCCTGGAGTTGCCATTCCTGAACTAGAGCGGCCTGACGCAGAAGAGGCTTAGTGAAAGTAAATATAAAATAAAACCCCCCGAATATTTTCGGGGGGTACACACAGAGCTCCTTAAAGAAGCGCAAAACCGAAGAACAAAAACCCTTTAGCGATTTTATCGCTTGTTTCGAAACTCCTGTCTATGGCTTGCTTTAGGTCAGCTTCATACCTCGCATTTGATCGATTGAAGCTCTCTTCAGAAAACTCCCCTACAGATTCCATAAAACCTCCTTTTTCTAATTCTCCCTCTATACTATGCCAGATGATGACTATGTCAATCAAGCATTTGCATTAAGCCAATCTTTATGTAAAATAGCTATCTATATACCTATGGAATCCCGTTAGAAATAGTCCGCCGAAGGCGGACGACATATAACAGGGTACAACATGGAAATAGAGAGTAAGAGATATATTAACCAAGCAAAAGTTATTAACTAATTAATTTCTAACGGGATGGAATTCGCAGTCATACAAACAGGTGGCAAACAATACCCGGTCAAAGTAGGGGACACTCTTGAGATTGAAAAAATGGAAGGTGTTTTCAAAGCTGGCGACCCTATTATCTTTGATAAGGTTCTTCTTATTGATGACGGGAAGGGAACTACTGTAGGCACCCCCCACATTGCAGGAGCTAAAGTAGAAGCTTCATTTGAAAAAGCTGCTCGTCACGCAAAACTAGTGGTACTTCGTTACAAGGCAAAAAGTCGTTACAAGAAAGTCCGCGGACACCGACAGCCGTACTTCAAAGTAAAAATCACAGCAATCAAAAAATAAACCCCGCCTCTCGCGGGGTTTTTGTTAAAGTCTCTTTGTCTTTACCTTGAGAGCGAATGATCTTTTTTCAAAGACTAGCGAACGCGACTGGCGTGAGCTCGAGGAATTTTTGAGCACAAAAATATCCGTGCTTTAAAAAAAAGTATCGTGAGCGAGTTTTAGTGGGAAGTACGTCCGGAAAGAGCGTTGCGTATTGTTTCCCCATCAGAGTATTCAAGTTCAAATCCTGTAGAAAGCCCACGTCCGAGGCTTGAAAGTTTCAATCCTGCCTTTGCGAAAGAGGAAAGCGCGTTTTTAAGATACATGACTGTTTCCTCACCTTCTGGCGTTGCGTTGAGCGCAAAAATTATTTCTTTGAGCCCTCCTTCTTTCAGTCGGTTAGCCACAGTCTCAACAAGTTCTCGTATGCGTATCTTTTTTTCAGGTTGTTTCTCTAGAAGTGATAACATTCCTCCCAAAATAAAATATCTTCCTTTAAAGTGACTGCTTTTTTCTATATTTTGAAAATCAATGTCAGTACCCACTATCATTAATAGGCTTTTATCCCGGGAGCTGTCCGAGCACGTTGAGCACTCTTTTTCCGTTCCTCTTTTCTCAAAAAATCGGAGGCAGGACGGACACACGCCTGTTTCTTTCTTTAAAAGAGCGATTTCTTCACGCAGAGCGTCAGTGAATGCGGTCGGTTGACGCAAGAGAAAATAGACGAAACGTTTTGCTTGTCGTGGCCCGATTCCGGGAAATTTCAAAAACAGCTCAGTAAGTTTCTCAATGCGCATAGGTAGTATTAGAATTGTTGAAATTCTTTTTCACTTCCCCCGTGTCCCGATTTTTCAATTGTTAAGAATGTTGATTTTTTATCATCAAAATAGAGTTCGACTTTTCCTGTCGGACCATTGCGGTGCTTCTCAATCAAAATCTCGGCAACATTCGGTCGTTCGGAATTCTCGTTGTACTTGTCTTCCCGATGGATAAACATCACGACGTCGGCATCCTGCTCAATTGACCCGGAATCCCTAAGGTCGGAAAGTCGGGGCCTGCCGCCGCGCTGTTCAACGGCGCGGGAGAGCTGGGAGAGGGCGAGTACAGGGATCTTAAGCTCGCGGGCGAGGTGCTTGAGGGACCGGGAAATTTCGGTGACCTGCTGGACAAGAGAGTCCGACGCTCGCGTATTCGTAGGTGCCATTAATTGGAGGTAGTCAACGATGATAAGGCCTAAATTTTTTTCACTCTTAAGCCTTCGCGCAACAGAGCGTATTTTAAGAATATTGGTTCCCGCTTGGTCGTCTATATAAATTGGCGCTTTTGAGAGAACATCCAACGAATCTCTTATTTTATCAAAATCGCTCTCAACCGAGAGCTGGCCAGTACGCAGCTTCCATGCATCAACACGCGACTGCGCCGCAAGTATACGGTCAACGAGCTGCTGAGAGCTCATTTCAAGAGAAAAAATACCAACGGGGATATTGTGACCCACTGCCGCCTGACGGGCAATGTCGAGTGCGAGGGAGGTCTTTCCCATGGAAGGGCGGGCTGCCAAGATAATGAGGTCAGATTGTTGAAGACCGGAAAGCTTGTTATCGAGTTCTGCAAATCCTGTTGGAACGCCGCGAATTTTTTCCTTTGAGCGATGAAGCGCATCAAGGCGTTCCCACGCTTCACCAAGTGCTTCTTTGAGTTCAATGAAGCGATGAATATTTGACGAATGAGTAATTTCAAAAATTCTTTTTTCGGCAAGGTCTAATACTTCGTCGAGCTCTTTAACCTCGTCATACCCAAGAAGAGAAATATGTTCGGAGGCTTCAATAAGCTTGCGCATCATATATTTTTTGCGCACCATCGCACCGTAGTGCTCAATGTGGGAAGAAGAGGGGACTATGGCAGTGAGGTCTGCGAGATAGCTTGCGCCCCCGACTCCATCCAAAAGATTTTTTTCTTTAAGGCGGGAGGAAAGTGAAAGAAGGTCGATAGGAGTATTCTTTGAAAATAACTCAAGCATCACTTCAAAGATAATCCGATGCTGTTCGGAGTAAAAAACGTGCGGAGTTACCGTATCCAAAATCTCGTGTATCGCGTCAGGCCGGAGCATTATGGAACCAAGCAATGCTTTTTCGGCATCCAGATTTTGAGGAGGAACGCGAACAGAGTCTTTAAGTTGGAAAAAAGGTGACGGGACTGCCATGCGCTCTATTATAGCAGTTCAAATTTTTATCTTGAGAAGGTCGCTTAGGCAGAAAAAGTTGATATTCTGTGGAGAAAGGTTTTTAGCTTAGGAAAGAGCCTCTATATGAGGGCCAGTATCCGTATCCTTGACTGTAAAGCCCAAGTTCTCAATCTGCATCCGTATGCTATCGGCTTTTTTGAAATCTTTGTTCTGTCGAGCTTTTTCTCTTTCTTGTACAAGTGCGAGAACTTTTGGAGTAGCGAGCGTGTGAGGAAAAAGCAAAGGGAGGTCTTTAATGTTTAATCCTAATATGTCATCGAAAGAAAGAAGCGTTGTGTATTTGTCCTCTGCACGTGCAGCAGCATCACGAATAAGTTCCCACATGACAGCTACAGCTTGCGGGGTGTTGAGGTCGTCATCAATTGCTTTCATAAACCTATTGCTGTAGGTCAGAACAATAGACCCTCCAGTTTTGTCTTGGTGGAAGCTCTCTACATGCTCCGCAAGACGCCTGAGCGCGGTGTGTGCCGCTCGGAGCGCTTCCCAGCTGAAATGAAGAGGCGAGCGGTAGTGTGCAGTAAGTAAAAAATAGCGATATGACAGAGGGTGAATATTCTGTCGGGTAAGGTCGGAGAGCGTGTAGAAATTTTTTACAGACTTCGACATCTTTTCGTCTCCTATTGTGAGAAATTCATTGTGAAGCCAGAAGCGTACAAACGGCTTTCCCGTCGCGCTTTCCGATTGAGCGATTTCGTTGTTGTGATGAGTAGGGATAAGGTCAATACCCCCCGTATGAATATCAAATGTTTCTCCGAGAAGTGTGAGTCCCATAGCGGAGCATTCAATATGCCAACCAGGAAACCCCACACCCCAAGGAGAATCCCACTCTTGCTGGCGATTATCTATTGCAACAGATTTTTTCCAAAGGGCAAAGTCGGTAGCGTTGCGTTTCTCTTTATTCTCTGTAATCCGCGTACCCTCCTCAAGTCCCATTAGGTTAATATTGCCAAGTTTCCCATACCCTTTGAATTTTGAAGTATCAAAATAAACGCCATCCGGAATGGTATACGCATATCCTTTATCCTCAAGTGTGGCAATGAGCTCTATTTGTTGTTTGATGTACTCTGTTGCTCGGGGGAATTGCGTACTCTTGGTGTTTATATTGAGTGCCGCAAGATCATGGAAAAAAATATCCGTGTAGAACCGTGCGATTTCTTGCGCGGTCTTTCCTTCTTTTTTTGCTTCCTGCTCAATTTTATCCTCGCCCTCGTCATCATGCGTAAGATGCCCCACGTCAGTAATATTAATGACTTGTTTGACTTTAAATTCCGCAAAAAGAAACACACGTTTCAGCAGGTCAGCCAATAAAAACGAGCGAAGATTTCCAATGTGAAAATAGTGGTACACTGTCGGCCCGCAGTGATACATGCACACTTCTCCTTCCTTGATCGGAGAAAAGAGCTCCTTCTTTTTTGAAAGAGTATTAAAAAGAGTGAGTTTTAAATCCACTTGCGCCATTTGACTGTCAGAAATACAAAGAGGCTGGTAAGCACCATAATTCCAATAACTATCAAAAAGTCGTAAGGGGTTCCCACTATGGGGAGGCTTGTATTCATACCAAAGAAGCTTGCAATAAATGAGAGAGGAAGGGTGATGAATGCCATGACGGTAAGCGTTTTCATTATTTCATTTTGTTTCGTGGAGAGAAGCCCATCAGTTGTTTCTCGCAAAGATACCGCAAGCTCGAGAGAGTTATCGATTTCCTCAGAAAGAACAAGTACCTCTTCGGCAATAAGCCTAATATTTTCTTCAAATGTTTTTCCAAACATCCCTTTTCCACCCTCTTCAATATGCGAGAGGAGTATTGGATGCGACCGCATTACTTTTTTAAAATTAAGAAGATTGCGAATACTTTGAGAGAGAGCAAGCACGAGCTCTTTTTCTTTTCCGCTAAAAATCTTTTTTTCTATCTGAGAAAGAACGTCATTCATATAATCAAGCTCGTTGTATGCCGATTCATACATGCGCTTGAGAATGAAGAGCAAGAGCACCCCGGCAGATTCATGTCGAAGATCTTTATCGACAATTGCTCTCACCTCTATTTCTTTGCCGAGACGCTCTAGAGCATCGACTGTGTCATAGCGTACAGTGACTACGTATTCTTTCCCGACTACGAAATCAACTTCCTGGGAGTTTCCTTCAGAGTGGCTTTGTTTAAAAACCGGGAAATGAAATACGGCATGGAAGGAATTATTAAGAATCTGGACAACGGGCCTGGGGGTAGGGGTCAAAAGATCTTGAGCAACCAAGGGAGAGATATTGTGTTGCGCGCTTACCTCTTTAATTTCCGTATCGGTAGGGGAAGCCAGGTCAGCCCACACGAGATTTTCATATTGGTGGTTTTTTATCATTGGAAAAGTCTTTTTCATCATTATACGTGAGCCTCAATTTGACCACAAGAAGAGCTGATGAGATAATTGAACCTATTGTGAAAGAATTTTTCGGCAAAGCACAAACAATAGCGCTCGCAATCCTCCTTCTTGGCGCGTCGTTTGCGCTTGGAATTTTTGTGGGCACTCGCGCACCCAGCGCTTCTCTTCCTCAAAATGTTCTCAACACGGATGTTGGCATGTCCACATTAGTTGATTTTTCTCCTTTTTGGAAAGTATGGAGCGTGCTCAATGAAAAATACGTTGCTGTTTCAACAAGCACGGATATGGTTACTGACCAGGATAAAGTCTGGGGTGCTATTGTGGGCCTCACCGAATCTTTCGGCGACCCGTACACCGTATTCTTTCCTCCGGTAGAAGCGGAAATTTTCCAAAGCGAAATCAACGGTAATTTTACAGGGGTAGGGATGGAAATTGGTATCCGAGATGGAATACTCACCGTTGTAGCGCCTCTTAAAGAAAGTCCGGCAGCGCGCGCAGGTATTCTTCCGCAAGATAAAATCCTTGCAATTGATGGAAAATCAACCGCAAAGGTGAGCGTTGAAGAAGCAGTAAGCAAAATCCGAGGCCCAGAGGGAAGCAAAGTGGTACTTACCATGTATCGAGAAGGTAAAAAAGAACCCTTTGATATTACGATTGTGCGCGCAGTCATAGATCTTCCTACGCTTGAAACTGAAATGCGTTCCGACGGCATATTCGTCATTCGGCTTTTTAGTTTTTCAGCTCCATCGCCTAATTTGTTTCGAAATGCCCTCCGTGAATTCATCTCTTCGGGCAGTACCAGACTGATACTGGATTTAAGAGACAACCCTGGAGGTTATCTCGAAGCAGCGGTTGATATGGCAAGTTGGTTTCTCCCGACGGGAAAAGTGATAGCAGTTGAAGACTTTGGGGGGAATAAAGAGCCGGAGGAATACCGAAGCAAGGGCTATGATATTTTCAACAAGAATCTCAAATTTGTAATCCTTGTGAATAAAGGTTCAGCGTCAGCATCGGAGATTCTTGCCGGCGCGCTTAAAGAACATGGTCTCGCAACTCTTGTAGGGGAGCAGACATTCGGGAAAGGCTCTGTCCAGGAGCTTGTGTCGATTGCAGATGGCACTTCTCTTAAGGTGACCATTGCAAGGTGGCTCACACCCAATGGCATTTCTATTTCTCTCAATGGTCTTACGCCCGATGTTGTGGTAGCGATAACTGCGGAAGACATACAAAAAAGACGTGACTCACAAATGGTTAAGGCGGTTGAAATTCTCCTCAAGAAGTGATACAGTTTCGCTTCAAACAACACTATGAATCCCGTTAGAAATAGGTCGTCTTTAGACGACCGTTGTATAGCGGGATAGAGAAAGAAGATCGGTCAAAATAGTGGATATCATATTTAGTAAAATTATTAACTGATTAATTTCTAACGGGATGAAAGTCATACTCATCAAAGACACACCCAACGTAGGCAATAAGAACGATGTAAAGGAAGTTAGTCCCGGCCACGCCCAAAACTTTCTCTTTCCTGGTGGATACGCGACGCTTGCAACTCCAGTACTTATCGCACAAGCAGAGGTACGCAAGCATCGAGAAGAGGAGGGACATAAGATTAAAGAAGACCTTCTTCTTAAAAATCTTGCTTCACTTGCCGAAGTGCGCTTAGAGCTCACTGGCAAAGCCAATGGAAAGGGCCATTTATTCGCAGGTATTCACAAAGAAACTCTTGTTGAAGAATTAAAGAAGCAGACGCATTTGGACATTTATCCCGACTTTATAAATCTCAAACACCCGCTTAAGGAAGTAGGAGAACATGATGTGGAAGTAACCGCGCACGGCAAAACCGCAAAATTTAAAGTGATTGTCAATGCCATTTGACAGCCACTTCCTAGTTACTAGAATGGAGTTGCACAAATAGGGATTATTGCCTGCCTCACTTCGGGGAAAGCTTTGGCCAACCTTACTTCCTAATTTGAAGGATTTGAGTCAGCTTCACTTCTTGTTTGTGCTGTCACCACTCGACCAGTCGGATCGACGAAAACGAGAGGTACATAGCAAGTCGGGGTTGGTGCGCTGTTGACCGCACCAACCCCTATTTATTTCAACCAGTAAAAATCCGCCGAGAGGCAGATTTTTCTTTAGGCTACGTCTACAACTTTCTTTCGGGACATTGAGGAGTCAAAGCTTATCTTTCGCTTCTCTTTGAAGGCAACTGTACCGTTTTTAAGAGCAAAAAGAGTGTAGTCTCGTCCCATACCGACATTCTTTCCTGGAAGTACGACAGTACCTTTTTGACGTACCAAAACCATGCCGGTGTGAACCTGTTCTCCATTTCCTACCTTTATTCCGCGATATTTCGGATTTGAGTCGCGGTCGTTCTTTGTGGAACCTTGGGCTTTTCTATGTGCCATAAAAGACTATGATACAATCTGCGTAATGGGGAAGAGTATACGAGAAATTGCTATAAAAATCAAGGCTCTGCTCGAAAGTCTAGACGCCCATCTCTCCCACTCACTTTTTGTTTCTCTTTGTTTTGTGCTGGTGGGGTTAGGGGCGTTTGGGCTTGGCCGCTTCTCGATTGAGGTGAAAATACCTGTATCTGTAAGCGGAGCAGGCTCCCTCGTTGCTTCTCCAGCTCTCTCTTCTATAGGGGAAAGGGCGCTTTCATCGGAAGAAGTAGTAGCATCGAAAAAAGGAAGCAAATATCACCATTCGTGGTGCTCAGGTGCCAACACAATAGTGAAGGAAAACAAAATTACTTTCGATACAAAAGAAGAAGCACAGAAAGCAGGTTATACTAAAGCGGCAAACTGCCCGGAAAAATAATTATGATTGTGTGCGATTGCGAAATGAGCGGAACTGACCCAATACTCCATTCACTGGTTTCAATTGGCGCAGTTGATTTTCTTGAGCCCTCGCGCCAGTTTTACGCGGAATGTAGAATCTGGGACGGAGCGCGCATTATGGACGAAGGGCTCGCAGTTAATGGATTTAGCAAGCAGCAGATTTCCGATCCGACAAAGAAACCCGATTGGGAGATTACCAAAGAATTTTTCGACTGGGCACTTGCGGGAAAAAATCATACCATCGGCGGACAAAATGTATCTTGCGATATTGAATTTTTGCGTGAATCAGCGCGTCGTTCTCACATTAATTTTCCGCTCGCGTTCAGACTTTTTGACCTCCACTCAATGTGCTATTTGCATATGGTTGAAAGAGGTGTGGTACCTCCAGTGGAGAAGGGGAGAAGCGACTTGGGGTCAGACGAAATAATGGCTTATGTTGGCATACCGACAGAACCCCACCCTCACAATGCCCTCAACGGCGCACTCTATGAAGCAGAAGCGTTTTCACGATTACTTCACCATAAAAATCTTCTGCCCCAATTCGCCCAATATCCTATTGCTTGGAAAAAGTCGTAAAGTTCTCTGTGTGTCGTAATGAGGTCTAATCCTTGACTTTTTCGCTATTTCTGGTAGTATCATAGCCACGGAAGGGTGGCATTTGTTTTTCCGCATCCGGTACGTGTCGCATACGACACAAATCGTCGAGTACCGCATGACGTCCCTCCCGTTAACCACAATGACGTTATCAAAGGCAGCCGGGATTATAGTCTTCCTCTTGTTTTTCAAGTCTTTCTTCCCAGATTTATTTGCAGGACTTGAGGAGGTGCTTATTCGTCCCTTAAACGAAAGCTTCGTTAATCAACAGGCTTCCGTTTTGCCCTCAATAATCGATTAGATGAAGAGGGGAGAATGAACAGAATAATAAGGCTAGGATTGGACATAAACGCCCGCGGTAGGGCGATTTTTGCTAAATTAGGCCCAACTGTAGGCCCAGTTCTAGGTTAGCCATATTTTGGAATAGATATATGGTAGCTATACAGAGCCATATTAAAGCTTTCTTTTTAATAAAGGATTGACACTAATAAAATATCGTGCTACTATTGAGAGGAATTCAGCGACGAGCTGGATTTTTGCTTTTAAGGGGGTTCTGCCCAACACTTTCCCTCACAAGGGGAAAACCAAAGCAGAGTAGCCCGATTATTACATAGACCTACGCTTATCTTAGAACTTACTGCTATTGGCTTGCTTTTTGCTCTTTCCAACGTGACTAATATGCCTATGCCTTCTATGGCTGACGATATGGCAGGGAAGTCTTCTGTTGTAGAGGTAGGAAGCTACCCTTTACAGGAGATTAAGCGTGAAGAGAAAGAGGCGCTTGCGCAGAGCATCAATACTGAGCTCTATGTACGTC
>ERZ1292623.3176-Hain-H51-01um-R1-3176-length-14162-cov-14_pt1 | contig 14162 bp, 17 predicted proteins | sample MGYA00564398_ERZ1292623 | MGnify/ENA primary metagenome ERZ1292623 (study PRJEB36523, sample SAMEA6512633) | groundwater metagenome | collected 2019-01-07 | study: AquaDiva: Metagenomics assemblies of 32 groundwater samples
AATCTTCCAGCTTCTAATGATTGCTCTACCACTAAATAATGAAGGCGTGCGTCTGTTCCAAATGTATCTGGCGTCCAAAAATAATAACGAAAGAAAACAGCTATAACCAAAATTAAACCTAATATCAATAGTTCTTTTTTATTCATTGCTCCTCTATCCCAATTATCTCTTCATTTTATACTTTTCTCCCTTTTTGTACTGTTATAGTAGATTTATCCAATTTTAATATATCCACTAAAAATCAGTAATATTTAAATACTACCAATTGCCTTTTAAATTCAGCAATATTCATAATTAAACAATGAGAGGTGATTGAATGAAAGAAAGAGGACAGGCAGCTATGGAGTTCTTAATGACCTATGGCTGGGCTATTCTAGTTGTATTAATCGCTATTGGAGCATTAGCTTATTTCGGTGTTTTAAGTCCAGGAAGATTCTTACCTCAAAGCTGTACATTGGCACCTGGATTCGCATGCAGTGATTTTGTGATAGACAATGTGGCTGCAGGAAGCAATGACTTAACAATTGTAGTAAGAAATGGAATTGGAGCTGCAGCAGGTGGTGTTGTTTTCACCGTAACTGAAAACACAGCAACAGGGCCACCATGTGTTGATGTGACGCCAGCTAATCCAACAAGTATACAAGAAGGCAATACAGCAACATTTTTGTGGGATTGTCCAAGCGTTGATGCTGCAACAGCAGAAGGCACTAGATTTAAAGGTATATTAAGACTACAATACTTACTTTCAGGACAAACACTAACACACACAGTAACTGGTGACTTAACTGCAAGGGTAGAATAATTTTTTCTTTTTTATAATTTCACTATTTCACTAGTTACAGAAAGCCCATTATCTCCAATTTTAACGCCATATGTTTTAGATGGTATATTAGTGCCTCTCATTTTTACAATCTCTAAAGCCCTAACCCTCTCGCCTTTTCTCTTGCTGTGATATACAATAATAATGCTATCAACTTCAAATTCCAAAGCAGCATCCATCACGGGCTGATGGTCTGCAGTCTTAGACTGCGAGCACAAGACAGCAGTGCATCCCCAAGTATTTATCAAATCAAACAATGACAAAGCAGCTTCTTTCTTGGTTAATTCATCCTCGTACAATAAAGAAAAAGATGTAATAGAATCAATCACTATTCTTTTAGCCTTAATCTTGTCAACCAAAGCATCAACTATCCCACCACCTTCAACCAATAATTTCTTTACTTGCTCAGGCGTATATTCCAAAAACCTGAACAGTTCTTTTTTTTCGTATTTTTCAAGATCCCATCCAAACGTGCTCATATCTTCATACAATTTAGGTTTTTTCTCTTCAAATGTGATATAAATTCCTGCTTCTCCTCTTTTACAGCCTTCAATCAAAAATTGAATAGCAAATATTGTTTTTCCAGCACCGGGCTCGCCAGCAACCAAGTTAATAGAATCTTTCTTAAATCCGCCTTCAACTAGCTTATCAAATCCGGGTATGCCGCTTGGAATTCTAACTACTTTCATTTTTCATTATTAAAATCTGTCTCAACCAAAGAAAAAGGTATCTCTTTAGGATGAACAATCACTCCTTTATCATTTATAGTAAACGGAAAAATATCTATAGCGTGATCTTGTCCTCTTAATTTTTCAATAAAGACACATCTCTCAAAATTATTGCTTCTTCTTATTTTAACTAGCCTTATTACGCCATCAAACAAAAAATCCTCAGAACTGGATCGAAAGTTATCCACCCCCCTCTTTCTTTCTTCAGCCGTGGCAAAAAACAAAACATTTTTCATATTGGTTATTAAATTCAATATCTCCTTTCTGTAAGCCATTTCATCATCAGTACTATATCTAAAAATCGTTAAAGAATCTATAGCGACCCTTTTTATCTTCTCTTTAGAAATCAACTGCAATGGTGCTGCAATGGAGATTAATTTTTTTAAGGTCACAGGCTGTCTCACTAAAAATATTAATTTTTTATCCTCAAATTTCTCAAGATCCATTCCTAAACTTTTAGCATATTTCCTAAGATCTTCTAATTCTTCTTCTGCAGTAATAAACACTCCTGGCTTTCCTTCTTTAGCTCCCTGAAGAATAAACTGCAATGCCAAGATCGTCTTGCCAGTACCGGGAGGGCCTTTGATTAAAACAGAGGCATTTTTCCTTAAACCACCTTTAAACATCTCATCCAAACCAGTAGTCCCTGTTTTTTCAAGCTCCATGCAATTTGAACTTCTTTCTTACTATAAAAACCTTACTAAAAAATTTCAAAAAGGCAATAATAAAACTTTTATATTCGAACAACATAACCTTGATATGAAAAAAGAGGATTTCAAAAAAAAATTAAAAGGCATGGAAAACTCAGTAGTAATTGCAGTAGTTCCAGCGAAATCATATGAACAAACAAATATAAATCTTATAAAGTATCTAACCAACGACCTGAGAATCCCAGGGGTCTATGTAACATTAAACAAGCCATACTCTAAGATGAAAGGTCTTTTCGAAAAAGCAAAAATAGATTCCAGTATAATACTATTCATTGACGCAATAACAAAAACAGCAGGAGGCATACCAGAAAAAAGAAAAGATTGTCTCTACATCGGTACTCCTGAAAACTTAAGCGATGTCTCGCTAGCAATGGACCAAGCAGTCACATCATTAACAAAAAGAGAAAAATTCCTATTCTTCGACAGTCTAAATACATTATTAATATACAACAACGTAAAAACAGTCGCAAGATTCATTCATTTCCTAGCTGGAAAAATGCACGTATGGAAAGTCCGTGGAATAATAGTTTCCCTACAGAAAAAAGGTAACGAAGATTTATTAAACGAGTTAAGTCAGTTTTGTGATATGAGGCTTGATTTATAATGTTAAGAGAAAATACAGCAATCAGTTTAATAAAATATGTTTTCGGAATCTTAGTAATCATTTTCGCATTAATCATAATCTCAAATATAGTGAGCGCAGTAGAGCTAATTATCGGCGCAATAACCATAAGCGTAGGTATATTATCCATAATCTGGACTATCCTGGCAAGATACAGCCTTTCCCCAAAATCAACATTGAGAATATTTACCACTAACTTCTTGGCATGCTCAATAGCAGTCACGGCATTTTCAACAGTAAGGATAGTCGGCAGGCTAGTTCAAATACCCTGGCTTATCATAATAGAGTTCTTCTTTATTTTTGCAACGTTTTTCTTCTTCTTGCTAGCTTCTTACTATACTTATTCGATCGGAAGGGAATTCGGATTCCAGAGAGAATCTAAAAACATTGAGCAAATCCTAAAACGCAAAAAGCCATCAAAAAAACAAATTAAAGCTAAGTAAACTTTTTAAATAAATTGTAATAAATAATTTCTATGGTAGAACAGCATTATTCAGTTATCTCCTGCTATAAGTACATAAACATCAAAAACCCAGATGATCTAAAAAACCAGCAAATTTCTCTTTGCAACACTTTAAATCTAAAAGGAAGGATAATTATAGCAAAAGAAGGAATAAATGCCACTCTTTCTGGAAAAATAAAGAACATCGAAACATACAAAAAAGAACTCTTGAAAAATATTTATTTCTCAGATATAACTTTTAAAGAAAATAAGGCCGCAAACCACCCCTTTCAAAAGCTCTCAATAAAAGTAAAGGACGAAATAGTAAGCTTCTCTAAAAAAGTAGACCTCTCAAAAGCAGGAAAAAAAATCGCTCCAAGCCAATTAAAAAATCTAATCGACAATAATGAAGATATAATAATTCTAGACACTAGAAACAACTACGAAGTAAAAATAGGAAAATTTAGAAACGCATTAAACCTTAACATTGATGATTTCAGAGATTTTTCAAAAAACCTGCACAAAATATCACATTTGAAAAACAAAAAAATAATCACGTATTGTACAGGAGGAGTAAGATGTGAAAAGGCATCAGCCTATCTTGTAGAAAATGGTTTTAAAGAAGTTTTTCAGCTCGAAGGGGGAATACTAAATTACAACGCTCAACACCCCAATACCTATTTTGAAGGAAAGTGTTTTGTTTTTGACAACAGGATTTCAACGCCGATAAACTTAGGAAGCAATTCAACAATAATTGCCTCTTGCGAAATATGCAACAAGCCCTGCGACAACTACATAAACTGCAGCAATATAAACTGCGACAAATTATTTATATGCTGCCCAGCCTGCACAAGAAATTTAAATGCCTCATGTTCCCTTTCCTGCGCCTTAGCTAAGGATAAAAGAACAAAATAAACTCAAGTTCTATACAGAAAGTCTTAAAAATAGCATCCATAACGGCTATATAAAATGGGAAGAGTTAAAACAACTCAGATTAAAAGAGTAACTAAAAAACTCATAGAAAATCATGCCAATGAATTTAAAAAAGATTTTAATAGCAATAAGAAGATTGTTGAAAAATTTATTATTGTAAAAAGCAAAAAACTAAGAAACATAATAGCCGGATATGTCACAAGACTTATGAATGCCAATAAAAATCTTCCTCTTGAAACAAAAGAGCTAGATAGCAATAATTAATATCGCCTTCTCGCAAACAGGTTAAAAAAATTAGAAAAATATATAAAGAAGCTATTTGCTTACAAAAACGTTACTAACTAGTGACCCAAATTAGGACTATATACAAAGTTTTTATAGAACACAAAAATTTCAAGGAGGAGAAAATGACAGAAAAAGAACAAAAACAAGCGAGGACAGATGACCACGTTGTGTTTATAGGTGGTAAACCATTTATGAATTACGTCACAGGGGTGATCATGCAGTTTACAACACAAGGAGCAGATGAAGTGGTAATAAAAGGCAGAGGAAAATTCATCACAAGGTGCGTCGATGTAGCAGAAGTGGCAACTAAAAGATTTTTGCAGGGACAAATAGAAGTAAAAGACGTCAGGCTAGACAGTGAAGAATTCAAAAACAAAGAAGGCAGGGATGTAAGGGTAAGCACTATAGAAATAACATTGACTCGTAAATAAGTTAAACATTATTTTTCTTATTCCAATATCTTAGCTACCTCATTAGCAGTTTTTCTAATTTCTATTAGCATCAATCCTAAATTGCCACGTTGCTTAATTAAGCAAACTAAGATAGCTTTATTTCCCGCAGTTGTAGCTAAAACCTTTCTTGTTTTTGTATTCAATATAATATGATTCAAAGTCCCTTTATTCAATTTTTTTAAAGCAGTCTCAACAGATTTTACCATCAAAGCAGAATTTGCAGAAAATTTCTCTGCTCCGGTCTTGGTAGGTATATTTGAAGCTATAATAAGCCCATCTCTAGAAATGGCGCAAGACCCGTCTATGTTCCCTATCTTCCTAAGCTCCTGCAATACATTCATAAGCTCAGAAGATTTGGTAGATTTTTTAACACTAAAGCCGGCTTTTTCTAAATCTTTATGTATATCTTCTCTTTTTTTAAACTCGAAATTCTTTCTTTTCCCCAACAGAGAAGCGATAAAATTTTTTCTGGGCAGTTTATTTTTTTTAGGAGTAATTTTCTTTTCTTTTTTCTTCTTTAAATATTTTCTTTCTTCATAAACTCCAAACACCAGCAAAGCTAATAAAACTAAAACAGTTACAATAACATTGCTACCACCAATTGCCCCCACATTCGTTATAAACCCGCCAGTTATAGAAGCCGCTCTTTTTAATCCTTCCAAAATCCCCTGCAATAGGCCAACATCGCCTCTTTGTTCTTCTGGTTGCTCCCCAATAAAAGACTCTTCTTTACTTTCTTCCTCAACTTCTTCAGGTATAAAAGGGATGTTAAAAACAGGCGGTGATCGTTGTTCTACCTCATTTGGTAAAGTTCCTTGTCTAGAACCGCCACCTCCACCGCCTCCTCCGCCAGAGCCCCCAGATCCGCCTGAACCGCCAGCAGCAGACGTAGTAAAGTTAAAAGTTCCATTGGTCCTGCAATTATTTGAAGAATCACAACTAGTAATATTATAGTAATACGGCACGCTAGAACTTAACCCTATAATTTCTAAAGAATGCGACGTTACCAAAGGAGCATCGCTCGCATTAGACCCTAAATTTTTTGTTAGACCATAATTAAGTGAAGAATTAGCAGATTCATCAGTGGTCCAATTTATAGTTGCTGTACTTGTAGTTACTATTTCAGTTATATTTGAAAGTATTGGAAAAACTGTATCAATAGTCACAGTATAATTATAGTCATACCAATCGCCCCTTGGATTTGTTGCGTTGTCATAGCAAAGCACGTTCCATATATAAATCCCATCACTAGGACTAATTGTTATATTGTTTATTGTGCCATTATCAACTGTTGTAATAGTTTTATTTGCCACCCAACTACCACTAAAATTTCCATACAAAGTACAGTTACTAATGCCTGTATCATCTTCGACTGTAAAATTGAAATCCACAGGAATAGAATTAACAAAGCTTTTATTCGCCGGATAATTTAAAGTGACATTTGGAATTGCATCATTCATAGCGATAGTAATTAATCTAGCATACTGCACAGAAGTAGAATGCGCACTATTAGCAGTCGCATATTGAATTTTATCTGTATGTTGCGCAGCGGTTATATTCCTCAAAGAAAAAAAGGATATAATCTCTCGCTGATCACGAGGGGTCCATGAAACTTCTCCGATTAGATTTACACTATCCGTTGAAATATTTAATAATGCTGCAGAATTTGTGACACTGTGATTTAGATGTGTAGTTCCTATAACCAAATAACTGCCTGTATTTGGTACATATGTGTTTAATAGCTTGTTAACCAAGCTTGTAGATAAAGTGCTTGAGCTATCCTCGCTTTCATTATAGTGAAACTCTCCTAATTGGTCGAGTCTTACAGCAGCTATCCTCGCATTTTTTATAAAACCATTTGTAGGTCCTCCTTCATCAGTAAATTCAAGCTTAATAGTTTGTTGAGAATTGCCTAAATTTATTTTTTTAATGGTGCCAAATGAATAATAGGAATTTCCAGCAGCATCTGATTGTTTCTTTGAGTTGGCGTAAATTACATCATTAATATATAATTTCAAGTTCACATAATCTCCACTTGGACCACGAAATTGTGCAGTTGAAATGATTAAATAATCCCCGCCAGTTGAAGGAGTAAATGTAAGAATAGTTTTATTTATAGCAATATTACTTACTATTGATTCTTCATTACTTTCATTATATTCTGAATCAACAGACCATGCAGCAATGTGCAGGTTTCTAACTTTTGCTGTTTTGGTTGTTGAAGAGGTTTTAAATCTTATTTTTACTGTATGTGGAGTTGCATCTAAGTTAATTCTTTTACTAAATACAAACGGGAACCAAGTAGTTGCATCTGAATTCGGTGGTCTATACGAAGAAGTATCATTTTCAAAGCCGTCTATCTCTAATTGAGTAGAGACTTCCTGCAAAGTAGCTGACTCCATTTGCATCTCTCCAGATCCCAAAATCAGAAAATTATCTTGCCCTTTCGGGGTAATGGTTAGTACAAGCCCATCTACGTAACCTGTTGAAGTCGTTTGCTGTATAGCAACTGATTCATTATAATAAAATTCTGGAGTCTGAGCCAAAATATATGGGCCAAGCAACAACACAAAAAGCAATACCCAATAAAAAACCTCTTTTTTTGCTACAGACATTAGATAACTTCTATCAACTAATATATATAAAATTTATTGTAACTGAAAGATACGCCTATCTCAACTTTAAAACAGGTTTTTTGCCTTTAACAGCAATAATTCCATCCATCAGGTGCTCTAAACTTATAAGTATTCTTTCATCATGCATGCCTTCTTCTATAGTAAAAAAAATACTCCCGCCAGCATTCTTAGTCCTCGCAACAATAACCTGCACAAACCTCTCTATCGCTTCCGGTCTGCTATACATCAACAAAGTTGACAAAGATTGAAAAATTATCCTATGTAGCTTATTCTTCTTATAAAAGCCACTCTCTATCTCAGACATAGCAACAGAAATCTCATTTAAAGCTAAGGGCCCAGGCACTTTTACTACAGAACTAGTAATCGAGAGTACATCCTGTGCTTGGGCAGAATAACAATCTATAAACTTTAAATTACCCTGTTTCTCATATTGTTTATAAGAAACATTATTCCTTCCCAATTCAGCCTCTATATCGTTAGGAAAACTATCAGTAGTCACAAACAAAACAGCTTCTTTTTTTTTAAATCCATATAAGATTAATTTATACAATAAATCCTTTTTATGTGCCATTGGCGGACCAAGTATTAAAATTGCAGATCTTCTTGGTATTCTATCAAATATATTTTTCATTTAAGAATCTTAGAGATTTTCTTGCTGCTCTTATTCATATTTAATAAAACCAATCCTAAATTAGCTCTTGGTTTAATCAAGCAAACCAATATTGCTTTCTTCCCAGCCCCAGTAGCAATAACACTACCCAATTTTGAATCAACAATAATCTGTTCAGGATTTCCTCTCTTCAGTTCTGTAGTAGCAGTTTCAGCAGCACCAGTCATAGCAGCAGACATCGCAGCAAAAGTTTTAGTATCCACATCGGCTAATAAATCAGAAGCAATAATCAACCCATCCCTAGACACTATTGATGAGCCCTCTATATCCCCGACCTTTCTCAAATCCTTCAAAAGTCCCATAAGCCTCTCATTTTTTGTTTTTTGCATTTATAACACCTCATTTAATATATCTCAATAATCTTTGGGATGTTCTATCCATATGTAGCAATACTAACCCTACATTTGCCTTTGGTTTAACCAAACAAACCAGTATTGCTTTCTTTCCCACATTTGCAGTTATTATATTCCCTTTGGATGAATTTATTATAATCTGTCCTAAGCCTCCGATTCTGAGCTCAGAAGAGACTACCTCTCCAGATTTAGTAACATCAGCCGACAAGGCAGCGAAAGCCTTGCTTTCCACTTCAGCCATTAACTCAGAAGCGACTACCAATCCATCTCTAGAAACCACGCTGCACCCCTCAATATCACTAATTCTGTGCCTCAATCCCATCAAAATTTCTTTTATTTCTTTTTTTTCACTAATTTTAACCACCTATTTCATTAAATAATGCATCCAAAGCCCTATTCAAACCTTTTTTTCTTACAGCAATACAAGGTATAATCTTCGCAGTTTTTGGCAATGACAGTCTTTTTCTAATTTGGTTTACAGACAAAGCAGACTTCAAATCCTGCTTATTTGCTATAACTATATACGGGAGTTTTGAAGCATTGCACCTAGAAATCATCTCTTCTGCCCTAGCAAATGTTTCAGGTCTGGTTGAGTCTATCACGAGAAACAAGCCTATTGCTCTATGCCCAAGCATATTCAACAATGGATCAAATCTAATTTGTCCAGGCGTTCCAAACACGTCTGCTACATATTCTTTATAATCTACATGTCCATAATCAAGAGCAACAGTAGTTCCCAATCTATCAACAGAAGTGGCTTTAGTAGATATAGCATGCGTAAAAGTAGACTTGCCAGAATTATAAGGTCCTGTAACTAAAATCTTTGGCACATACTCTCTAACCCCCCCAGGATAAAGCACATCAAACATAATTCCTCTCCTTTGCAATCTCTTAATCCAGTTGGCCTTAGAAACTGTAAAATATTTTCTTAAAATAATGTCCTTCTCGATAGATTTCAAATTAATCACGCAATCAAAATAATCTCTTAATTTAGAAATAATACTTTTTTTATAGGGCCACTCAACAAGCATTGCTATCATAGTCATGTCTTTATACGAATTGCTAATTTTTTTTATAAACTCCATAACTTCATTACTGGTACCATAGATATCCAAAAAAGAAGATAAAGAATCTATCGCAAATAAACCCCTAGACTTTAATTTCCCTATAAAATCATAAACATATCTGCTTAGGTCATCAAAACTTTTTTTCTCCATTATTTTCTGATAAACATCAACAAAAACAAATTTTCCTGATTTCTCAAAGCTTGATATGTCCCAATCATAATCTCTAAACTGTTTCCTAATTATTTGTGGTTTCTTGTTTATAGCCAAATAAAACACCTTGTCTCCTTGCTTTAGCCTAGAATAAATAATCTGATGCAAGAACTGTAAACTCCTAATCCCAGGTGAAGAACTAATCAAAGTAGATGCTTCACTTCTTAATCCGCCACCCAACATCTCATCTAGTTTTGGTATATTTGTTTTTAATATCAATTAAACCACCATCTAAATTTCAGATTTCAGTAAACAATGTTTCTTTTGGATAAACTACTATTCCTTTGTTTGTTATATTAAAAAGTCTGATATTTTTATCATGACTACTTCCCCTTAACTTTCTTATAACAATACCAGGAACAAATCTATCGCCTTGCCTTATCTGAAAAAGAGCTATAACTCCATCAACAATAAACTCTTCCATTCCATATCTGGAAATGTCCATAGTCCCTTCTTTAGTCTCGGATATTAATAGCGAAGTGCATCCTGAAGAAGCCAAAGCATTGGATAACTTAGTCAATATTTTCCTTCTTTCATGCTCATCCTTTGCCAACATTGTAAACAAACTAACAGAATCCACTACTGCTCTCTTAATTTTATTCTCCTCAACAACCTCAACTATTTCATTAATCATATCATCGGGATTTGCCTTAACTCTATCCATAAAATGCCCTATACTGCCCAAGGCCCCGCCTATTAAGACAAATTTTTTCTTTTTCTCTAATTTTTTTAGATTGAGCCCGATAGTCTGCATATTTTCTATAATCCTATTTTTTTCTTCTTCAAAGCTAACATACAACCCAGACTCGTTATACTTCACTACACCATTGTATATGAACTGCATGCCCAAAATAGATTTGCCAGAGCCGCATGGCCCAGATAATAAAATACTTCTTCCTCTTAAAAATCCCCCTTTAAGCAGATAATCAAGTCCACTAATTCCAGTTTTCACCTTTTTTTCCATTTTATACGTGCCTTAATACATACTTCTTATTTTTAAATTTTCTTGGTATATAAACCAAAATAATCCCAGTTAAAAATCCTGAAAAATGAAACAAAGCCTGCACAAAATCCCTTGAGCACTCGGCACAAGTAAAAGACCCAAAGAAATAAGTGAAAAATACAGTAACCCCAAGTAACGGTATCAAGTACCTCTTAGGAATAAAATTCGAGCCCTTTATTGACAAAGCTCCTGCTACTCCATAAATTCCCAACGAGGCGCCAGCAATTACCAATAAAGGAAAAATAATTGCATCTAAAATAGCAACTAAAAAACTCACTCCTAAGAAAAACAACAAAAACAGTTTGCCGCTTAATCCGAATTCGTATCCCAAAATGCTAACTAAAACAATGACCACAACATTCTCAAACAAATGGCTTGCATTAACATGCGCAAATGAAAAAGTGATCAATCTCCAGAATTCTCCAGAGAAAAACTTAGTGCCAGAAAACGCAAACATCTTCAATGAATAAGGAATGAAAAAAATAACTAAGCTAGCAAAAGCAATTGCAATGGAAATAAAAAAAATTGGTTTGATTTTCATCTTTCTTTTAGGAATTGTTTAACTTCCTCATTTCTCAAAATATGCGACCTAAGCCGTCTTTTAACCATCCTTGTATAATAAACAAGAAAAGCTAACACCGCCACAGTCCCAATTCCAGCCTCCAACAAGATTAAGTTTTGCTCCATTTTCTCTTAAATAAGAATAGCAATAAAACAATAACCACTATTGGCAGTAAAACCCCAACGTCTAAAGGTGTCGTTTCTTCTCCAGGCAAAAGTTCCTCAGTTAGCTTTACATTCATCTTAGCTACAGATTCTCCATCAGAAGTCAAAGCCACAGGCACCCTGATAGTATCGTCTCCATAATAGTTGATCTCCTCAGGCAATTTCTCATAAAGCAGATTAATATTAAGATATCCTGAAACATCCCTGCCAGGATACCTTGCATTTAGTCTCACAACAAGAGGTTCATCTTTGCTAACTCTCAAATCATTAACAGAGATTACATCAACAAAATTCCTTATTGCAAAGGATTTTTCAATAGAAACTAAAAGAGGCTCAGTATCAGTTTCAAAAACAATGATCCCTTCTTTAAGTTGTTCATCTCCAAAGCCAAACCTCAAGTCATTTCCATTAACTTCATATCTAACGCTATAAACTGCTCCAATAAGCAATAAAAAGACCGCCAGATGCAAAAGCAACCTCATTTTACATATGTCTCATGCTAGGAAATTTATAAATGTATCTACAAAAACTTTAAATAAAATGTTCCTGCTTTAATTACCAAAAGAGGTGCCAAATTGTCCTTAGAGATTTTTATTGAAATAAGTATAATAATTGCTATAACGACAATCATTGCAGGGATAACGAGGCTGCTTAATCAGCCATTGATAATCGGCTATATAATAACAGGCATTCTAGCAAGCCCTTATTTCCTAAATTTAATTACTACGCAAGACACAATAACCACCTTCTCTCAAATTGGAGTGGCTTTCCTATTGTTCATTGTTGGTCTAAACCTAAGCCCAAAGGTAATAAAAGAAGTAGGCAAAGTTTCTCTAATTACGGGCGTAGGTCAAGTAGTATTCACTTCTGTAATTGGCTTCTACATCGGAATATTGCTTGGGTTCTCAACTATTGAATCGCTGTACATATCAATCGCTTTAACGTTCAGCAGCACGATAATAATTATGAAGCTGCTATCGGATAAAAAAGATTTACAAGCACTTTATGGAAAAATATCTATTGGTTTTTTAATAGTTCAGGACCTTATTGCAATCTTTATCCTGATAATTGCGGCATCATTCTCAAACAAGCATGGGCTACTAAACATAATAACCGCATCAGTTGCAAATGGAATTTTTTTGCTCGGGATTTTCTTTCTTTTGGTTTATTACCTGCTACCCAAGCTCGGAAATTTCTTTGCAAAGTCACAGGAATTTTTATTCCTCTTTTCAATAGGCCTTGGTTTAGGACTAGCATCATTGTCTTACTATCTCGGTTTCTCAATAGAGATTGGTGCATTAATCGCAGGAGTGGCATTATCCATGACACCATATAACCACGAAATCAGCTCAAAAATGCGACCATTGCGCGACTTCTTCATAATCCTATTCTTTGTCCTTCTTGGTTCTCAAATGGCTTTCGGGGACATAAGCAACTATATCATGCCAATAATTATTTTTTCTTTATTCATCCTAATAGGCAATCCTCTCATTGTAATGATCTTAATGGGGATTCTTGGCTATCCAAAAAGAGTGAGTTTTGATGCTGGACTAACAGTTGCTCAAATCAGCGAATTCTCCCTTATCCTAATCGCTCTCGGCGTAAGGCTAAATCATCTTTCAAATGACATTTTATCGTTAGTAACCATAATTGGCCTGATTACAATTGCCGGTTCAACTTACTTCATAAGTTATTCATCAAAGATATACCCTTATCTGTCAAAATACCTGTCTGTATTTGAAAGGAAAAGCATTAGGTTAGGTAGAAAAATAAAAATAAAAAAATACGATATTATTCTATTCGGTTACAATAGAGTAGGTTATGATTTCGTGCATGCATTTAAAAAAATAAAAAAGAAATTCCTGATAATAGACTACAATCCAGAAGCGATAAACGAATTATCAAAAGCCGGCTTAGATTGTAAATACGGCGACGCATCAGACACGGAATTCTTAGATGAGTTAAACTTGGATAAAGTAAAATTAATAGCTTCTACCATGCCAAACACCGACTCTAATTTGCTTGTCATAGAAAAAACAAGAAAAGTTAATAAAAAAGCAATAATCATCGTAATATCGCATAGCATAGATGAGGCGCATGCCCTTTATAATGCTGGCGCAACTTATGTAGTAATGCCGCATTTCTTAGGCGGAAATTACGCAGCAATGTTAATAACAAAGCATAAACTAAACGAAAAAAAATTCTTACAGGAAAAATATAAACATCTCAAGAGTTTGCAGAAAAGAAGGAATCTCGGTCATGAGCATCCGAAAGCAGAACAGCATAGATAACTATCAGAACACTATACTATTACTCATTAATTTGGTAGTTATAGAATAAGAAAAATTTAAGTTTGCTAAAACTTCGTCAATTATCTATATTTTTAGAAAATTTAAAAAAATATATGGCAAACAATAAATAACAAAAATTCAAACAATTCTTATATTATCACAAAAACTCCCCATTTTCATAAACTCTTTTTCCATCTAAATATATTTTCCCACC
>ERZ1292623.3177-Hain-H51-01um-R1-3177-length-14162-cov-8_pt1 | contig 14162 bp, 17 predicted proteins | sample MGYA00564398_ERZ1292623 | MGnify/ENA primary metagenome ERZ1292623 (study PRJEB36523, sample SAMEA6512633) | groundwater metagenome | collected 2019-01-07 | study: AquaDiva: Metagenomics assemblies of 32 groundwater samples
CCGCCAACGGCGGGACGAGGCAACCTCTGCAAATTTGCATTTTCCCATCTGGCGGAGGCGCAGGGATTCGAACCCTGGAGGGCTTGCGCCCTACACGCTTTCCAAGCGTGCGCACTAGACCACTATGCGACGCCTCCGTTTTGAAGCATATTAACTTACGAGCGAAGAATAGGAAACCACTTTGTTCCGGCCGCTCTCTTTCGCCTGATAGAGCGCCTGGTCGGCACGCCTGACCAGTTCGTTTAAAGTAATGCCCGGTTCTTCGGAAGCTACTCCGCCGCTTATGGTCACCAGAATATTCGGCAGATTATTAAAACCGAAACTTTCTATACTCTTCCTGATAGTCTCCGCTTTTTTCATCGCCACCTTCTCGGTCGCTCCTAAAAGCGCTACGACAATCTCCTCTCCGCCCCAGCGCGCCACAATATCGGCTTTTCTTACTCCCTTCTCAATGCTCGCGCAGATTGCCTTCAGCACGCCGTCGCCCGCCAGATGGCCGTAAGTGTCATTTATCTTTTTGAAATAATCTATGTCGAAGAGAATAATGGCAAGATGCGTAGAGCTGAACCATGGTTTTCTCTTGGTATGAGGATGTTCGGTCATAGTTTTGAGCCGAACACCGGCCTCTTCTTCGAAAAAGACGCGGGTTTTAAGGCCTGTTAGAGTGTCATGAATAAGATCTTCCTTAAGCATTCTTACAGTCTGCTCAAGTTCGGCAATTTTATTGAGAAGGGTTTCTTCGCTCTTCTTTACGATGACTTTGGCTCTGGGCATTATTTACCCTCTATTAAAGCACGGATTCTCTCTTCCACTGGTGGATGAGTGAGAAACAGCTTGGACAGGCCGGAAAATCCGGACGGCCCGAACGGGTTCGCGATAAAAAGATGGGCGGTGGCGCTATTAGCGCTCCGCAAGGGCCTTGGGACGGCGCTAATTTTTCTTAAGGCACTTGCGAGGCCCTGCGGGTACCGGGTGAGAAGGGCCCCGGTTGCGTCAGCCAGAAATTCCCTTTTGCGGGAAATAGCCAGGCGGATAAAAGTGGCTGCCAGAGGAGAGAGGACGGCAAGTAGAATGCCTATTACCATGACGGGGCCGTTTTCGCGCCTGTCGCGCCTTCCCCAGAGTTGGGAGCGCAGGAAAAAATCCGAAACTAAGGCAACGAAACCAGCCATGACGACTACCACCGTGGATAGCAGCATATCGCAGTTACCGATGTGAGAAAGTTCGTGGGCAACGACTCCTTCAAGCTCGTTCTTATTAAGAATCTTGAGCAGTCCTATTGTGACGCAGACCACCGCGTGCTTTTTATCACGGCCGGTAGCAAAAGCATTCGGAGAAGAATCGTCTATGACATAGAGCTTGGGCATCGGCAGACCGGCAGCGATAGAGAGATTCTCAACCGCGTTCCAGAGGTCGAAATATTCTTCCCGGGTGGCTGGCCTTGCTTTGTGAAGCTTTAGCACTATCTTATCCGAGAACCAGTAAGAAAAAATGTTCATAAGGAAAGCGAGAAAAACCGCGAAGTATAGAATGCCCTGATTTTCAAAATAGTACGAAAAGAGCCAGCCCAAGGCAATTATCAGAGAAAAGAAAAATATCAAAAGCACCCAAGTCTTAAAAATATTCTCATCCTGATGAGTATAAAGGTTGGCCATAACAGACTTGATGTTTAAAACTTCACCTGAACCGGCTCGCGCGCCGCCGACTGTTCAAGTTGGAAGAATTCCATTTTCGAGAAATTGAAAATATTGGCGATGAAATTTGAGGGAAACGATTCTATTTTGGTATTGAGGTCGCGCACGTTGGTGTTGTAGAAGCGGCGGGCGGCCTGAATCTTGTTCTCGGTATCGGCGAGCTCTTCTTGAAGCTTGAGAAAATTCTGATTGGCCTTGAGTTCCGGATACGCTTCAGAAACCGCGAAAAGGGATTTCAGAGCTCCTACAAGCTCGTTTTCCGTCTGGCTTTTTTGAGAAAGAGATGTGGCTCCCATGGCAGCAGCCCTGGCCCTGGTCACGTTCTCGAAGGCGGTTGATTCGTGAGAGGCATAGCCCTTTACCGTCTGGACCAAGTTCGGAATAAGGTCATACCTCCTTTTGAGCTGGACATCGATATCTGCCCAGGCCTCTTTCGCCCTGTTAATAAGGCGGATGAAGCTGTTGTAGCCGACAATAAACCAGAGCGCCAATACCGCGATAATTACTAAAAATATAGTCATTAATGACATGGCAATATTATAGCACTTTTAGTAATCCATACCCTCCTCTCTGTGATGGGGGGCGGACTTATCTTTCTCCGGTTCATCGGCTATAGCCACTTCGGTGGTAAGAAGAATGGCCACGGCGGACGCGGCGTTCTCAAGCGCGGCGCGAGTAACCTTGACCGGGTCGATGATACCCGCCTCGAACATGTCGGGTACGAAAATATTAGCCAAGGCGTTGTAGCCGGAATTTGCCTGGCCTTTAAGCACTTCATTCACCGCGACCCCTGCGTCAATACCGGCATTATTGGCAATCTGGCGGAGCGGCTCTTTGAGCGCCTCGATTACCGCGTTATAGCCGGCAGCAAATTCAGCCGCCTCGGCGTTTTCCGTAGCCATCCTTGCTTCTTTTGATTCTTTGTACTTGGTTTCGATTTTCTTGGAAACTTTGGCTAAAGCGCTACCGCCACCGGCGACGATGCCTTCGGCGATAGCCGCTTTGGTGGCGTTGACCGCGTCTTCAATCTTTAACTTCAAATACTTCATCTCGGTCTCGGTCGCGGCGCCCACTCTGATGACAGCCACTCCGCCGACGAGCTTCCCGATGCGTTTCTCCAGATTTTCCATATCGAATTTCGAATCGGTATTCTCCTTTTGCGCCTGGAGCGCCTGGATTCTTGCCACCACATCGGCTTTCTTGCCCTTGCCCCCGACAATGATGGTATTGTCCTTGGTCGAGACCACGCGCGAGGCGCGTCCGAGCATATTAAGCTCCGCCTTTTCGAAGTTTAAGCTGACTTCGTCCGAAATAACTTTCGCCCCTACGGTCACGGCGATATCACCCAGCATCTCTTTCTTCTTATCACCGTAGCCGGGAGCTTTGACAGCGAGAACATTGAACGAACCGCGAAGCTTGTTTAAGACGAAAGTAGTCAGTGCTTCCCCGTCCACGTCTTCAGCGATAATAACCAAATCTTTCTTACCGCTTGAAGCGAGCTTCTCCAAGAGAGGCAGGATATCTTTGATAACGGATATTTTTTTATCAGTTATGAGAATTGCGGGGTCCTTGTATTCCGCTTCCATGCGGCTCCCATCAGTTATCATGTAAGCCGAGATATAGCCCTTGTCAAACTCGAGGCCCTCCACAATATTGGAATCTATGCCCATGGTCTGAGACTCTTCAACCGTGACTACGCCATCCTTGCCAATTTTCTTCACGGTATCGGCGATAATAGTGCCGATTTCTTCCGACTCAGCCGAGATAGTGGCCACCTGCTTGACTTCGGCATCGGCTTTTATGGGCTTGGCCATCTTTTTCAGCGCCTGGATGGCATCTTTTGTCGCTTCCTCGATGCCGCGGCGGATGCCCATCGAGCTCGAGCCCGAAACGGATTTCTTGAAACCGCTCGCTACTAGTGCTTGAGTAAGAATTACGGAAGTGGTAGTGCCATCGCCGGCGGAGTCATTGGTTTTAGAGGCGACTTCCTTGACGATTTCCGCGCCCATGTTCTCGAACTTGTCCGGGAGCGTTATGTCCTTGGCGATGGTAACGCCGTCATTAGTTATGATGGGCGCGCCGTAGCCCTTGTCCAGGACGACATTCCGGCCGCGCGGACCGATGGTGATTCTTACCGCATCAGCGACTTTATCAACGCCTCTTTTCAGCGCCTCTCTTGCTTCCTGGTTAAATAAAATTTTTTTAGCCATTTTTGATAATTGCCAATACATTCTCTTCCTTTAATAAATACAATTCCTCCCCATCCTGCTCAATCTCATCGTAGCTATACTTGGAAAATAGAACAGTATCTCCAACCTTAACCTTCTTCACATCTCCTACCGCGAGCACTTTGCCTTGGGCAGATTTCTCTTTGGTCATCGAATCGGGAAGGATAAGGACAGACTTCTTTCCGCCCTTGCGCAAATCCGCTTCCGTAAATGGCTTAATCAGGACTCTCTCTCCTACTGGCACAATTTTTTTATTCATAGGTGTCAATTATATACAAAAAGGGCGTGATAAAGTCAATAAATAATATAAATTGACTATTTAGGGAAATTAGGTTAGGATTACCTGGCACAGATGATTTCAGTTATTCTTCCTTATATACAGGATATACAGGTATTTCTTAGCGTTCTCTTGATTGCTGGAGTGCTTCTCCAGCGTTCGGAGGCCGGTCTCGGCGCCGCTTTCGGTGGGGACAGCTCAAATATGCGCTTTACCAGGAGGGGCTTCGAAAAGCTCCTTTTCAGAGCCACCTGTGTCGTGGCCGTTTTGTTTGTTTTGGCTGCCTTCGCCAGCTTGATTCTCTCCCGCTAACAGCAAATGACCTTTAAAGCTCTACGGGCGCTTCTCTTAAGGCGCTTCAATATTCCGAAGGAACGCGCGGTTAAAAGAACTTTGCGCTCCTTTACCATGGCGGAGAAAACCGTTTTCTATTTCTTCGCCGCCGTCTTCATCTTGTCCGGATTGACTCTGTTTTGGAGGGCGAGCAACGCCTTTCTCATGGAAGTTCCAATCCAGGGCGGCACTTTAACTGAAGGGGTTATCGGTAATCCCCGGTTCATCAATCCGGTTCTCGCCCTATCAGAGGCCGACAAGAATCTTTCCTCGCTTGTCTATTCCGGCCTGGTACGGCTTACGCCGGAAGGCAAGGTTCAAAATGATTTAGCCGAGAGCATCAAGATTTCAGAAAATCGCCTGGATTACACGGCGACCGTAAGAGGAAATGTCCGTTTCCACGATGGCACTCCCGTCACAGCGGACGACGTCATCTTTACCATTCAGAAAGTTGTGGACCCAGGCATCAAAAGCCCGAAACGCGGCAATTGGGATTCCGTAACGATAGAGAAAATCGACGAGTACACGGTTGCTTTCAAGTTAAAGAAGCCGTACGCGCCGTTCATCTACAACCTGACTATAGGCATTCTGCCCAAGCATATCTGGAAAAATGTCACGGAAGATGAATTTTCCTTCAGCCAGTTTAATACCCTGCCGGTGGGCTCCGGCCCTTATGAGGTTCTAAGAGTGGAGAGAAACTCCGGTGGCATTCCCGACTATTATAAACTCGCCTCGTTCAAAGATGCGAGAGGGGAAGAGGCCTATATTAAGAATCTGGTCTTCCGCTTCTACCCGTCAGAGCAAGCTCTTATCGAGGCCTTTAATGATAATGAGGTCTCTGCGATGAGCGGCATTTCCCCGGAGAAATTAAGCGTGCTAGATATTACGGGTGCTCAAATCATTCGAGGGGAATTACCCAGAATATTCGCCGTTTTTTTTAACCAAAGCCATTCTAAAGTGCTCTTAAACAAGGAAGTCCGCCAGGCCCTCGATTTAGCCGCTCCGAAAGAAGAAATAGTGGAGAAAGTGCTCTATGGCTACGGCACAGCCGTCGACGGCCCTATACCAGCGGGTATATACCCCTGGAGCGCGGATAGAAGAAGCGATGAAAGTGACGTCGAACGTCTGGCGCGGGCCAAAGAAATTCTTGCCAAAGCGGGCTGGATTATGAATGAGGAAGTCGGAGTGCTTGAAAAAAAATTAAATAAGAATACAATAAGTTTGTCGTTTTCTATCTCTACTGGTGACGCTCCGGAACTGCGTCAGGTGGCGGACGAACTCAGAACCGCTTGGCAGAAGCTCGGAGCACAGGTCCTAGTTTCGGTTTCTGAAACCGGGGATTTGAATCAAAACGTCATTCGGCCGAGACAGTTCGACGCCCTGCTCTTTGGCCTTGTGGTTGGACGGGATGCCGACCTTTACCCCTTCTGGCACTCCTCGCAGAGAAACGACCCTGGCTTGAATATCGCTCTTTATGCCAATACTCGCGCGGACAAGTTCCTAGAAGACGCGAGAGCGAGCAGCGATGCCCTAGCGATAGAGAAGAGTTACCGCTCATTTCAAAATGAAATCGCCTCTGACATCCCGGCGATCTTCCTCTACACTCCGAGCTTCCTTTACCTCCTGCCTGATAAAGTAAACGCGGTCTCCCTGGGTCCTCTTTCGGTTTCGCAAGATCGCTTCCTAGGTATAAGGAACTGGTACATAGAGATGGATAAAGTTTGGAAAATATTCCTCAACTAGTTATTCTTAAATCATAAATCCTAAATCTTAAATCTAAAATGAACCCCTCTCCTTTCTCTTCCGGTCTGCGGTTGAAAAATATGCGCCGCAGAACCAATGCTCCCATACCAGCAAAGAAGCCGCAAGATATCATCCCTCCATTGGGTGACAATCTTCGCATCGTCCCTTTGGGCGGTGTTGAAGAAATCGGCAAGAATATGACGGTAGTGGAGTTCGGCAACGACATCATTGTAGTCGATGCCGGCATCCAATTCACTGACGATGACACCCCTGGCATCGACTACATCCTGCCCAATATCAAATATCTCGAGGAGAGAAAGGACAAAATACGCGCCCTGGTCGTTACCCACGGCCACTTAGACCACATCGGCGGCATTCCCTACCTTATAACCCGCCTGGGCAATCCGCCTATTTATACAAGAGAGTTCGGAGCGCTTCTCATCAAGAAGCGCCAGGCCGAGTTTCCCCATCTTCCTCCGCTCAATATACGCATCATCGAGGCATCCGATAAGTCCATCCCTATAACTCCCAACTTCAAAGTACGCTTCTTCGGCTTGACTCATTCAATCCCGGATTCGACAGGTATTATCATCGAGACTCCTTACGGCGACATCGTCAACACTGGCGACGTTCGAGTGGAGAACGAAAACGGCGTCCCGGTTGAAAAGGAGATTGAGCAGTACAAGATTTTCAAAGATAGGAATGTGGTGCTCTTCACCATGGACTCGACGGGCATAGACAAGCCCGGCTTCTCGCCGTCGGAAGCTTCGATACTTAAAAACATTGACGCTATAGTGGCCACTGCTCCGGGCCGCATAATACTTGCCACCTTCGCCTCACAAGTTGAGAGAATCGTGGAGTTCTTAAACAGCGCCCGCCGCTACGGTAGGAAAGTTCTTATCGAGGGCCGCAGCATGAAGACCAATGTCGAGATTATCAAGCACTTAAACCTGGTAGACACCTCACACATCGTCCCCATCGAGGAAATAGAAAAGTACCCGGTGAATAAAATCATGATAATCGCCACCGGCGCCCAGGGCGAGGAATTTGCGGCTCTTATGAGAATGTCGAACAAGACTCACAAATATGTCCGCCTAGAGCGCTCCGACACCATCGTTCTTTCTTCTTCGGTCATTCCCGGCAACGACAGGGCAGTTGAAAAACTCAAAGACAACCTCTTCCGCCATGATGCAAAAATCATCACCTATCTCGACTCTGATGTGCACACATCGGGGCACGGCAAGCGCGGCGAGCTCGAATGGGTGCACAAACAGATTCCTTACAAATACTTCATGCCGGTGCATGGCAGCCATTTCCGCTTGAAGATGCACGCGGAACTCGCCAGACAGCTCGGCTGTCCGCCCGAGAATATCATCGTCCCTGACAATGGCTCGATAATTGAGATTCAGGATAAGGGCAACAAGTTTGTAAAGCTGCCAGAGAAGGCGCCTTCGGACGATATGGTAGTTGAAGGACTCTCCATCGGAGATATTTCCGAAGTGGTTATCCGTGACCGCAAGATGCTCGCGGAAGATGGCATCTTCGTCGTCATCGCCCTTATCAATATCCGCACTGGCCGGCTCAAGAAGTCGCCCGATATCATCGCCCGTGGCTTTGTTTACCTGCGCGAATCCCAGGAGCTTCTTTCCGAGGCAAGAAACATCATCAAGCGCTCGATTGAAACCACTACCGTAGGCATGAATCCCATCAATTTCGATTACGCCAAGAACGCCGTGACCGAAGACATCTCCCGCTTTCTTTTCCAGCGCACCGCCAAAAAGCCAATAGTGATTCCGGTCATTCTTGGTGTATAAAGTTATCCCCAGTTTTCTTTGACGGAGGAAGTAGGGAGAGTAACATTTATGGGGCAAGGCGCTCTCCGCAAGGTGAGCGCCTTGCATTTTTGCTTTGTCCATCGAAGCTTTAGCGAAGTTGGAGTTATACTTATCTCATGCTCCGATTGATTCCCGTTGTAGTTGCCGCGTTCTTTCTTTCCATCCACTCGGGAGCACTTCTTTACGTCACCTCCACATATCTTAGCCGCTTTTTTGATACCAATACGGTAAGTTTGCTTTATTTTATGGCGGCAGCTGTTAATATAATCCTCTTCCTCTTGGCACCCCGTTTGCTTAAGTATTTCAGCGCGGGCTTTCTTCTTATATTTTTCTTATTTATAACCGGCGGAGCGACGATTGGCCTCACCGGTGCCAGAAGCACCGGTGAGGCGGCACTCCTCTTTCTCATTTACGGTAGTTTCCTTTTCATGAATTATTATTTTCTCGATATCCTTCTCGAAGAGCTTTCCAAAGATAGCCGGACCGGCGAGATACGTGGTATCTATTTCACTTTCGTTAACGCCGGTATTGCTTTAGGGCCACTGGCAATTTCGCTTTTCTCGCGGGGAGAGTCATTAACCCTTATTTTCCAGGCGGCCGCGCTCCTGCTCGTACCGGCGATTCTTATTTCTCTCCTTATCTTCAAATCGAAGAGTGCCGTTCCCTTAAGAAATCGCCCTTCTCTCAAGAAATGGTGGAAAAATGGCGATATAAGGCACGTGGTGATTTGTAAAACAGTACTCGAAACGTTCTTCGCTGTCATGGTCATCTATGTCCCGATTTATTTGCACAGTATTCTCGGTTTTGCCTGGACGGAGATTGGTATCATCCTTGCCGTAGCCCTTATGCCGCTTGTCCTATTGGAATGGCCGGCTGGCTTTGTGGCGGACAGATTCTTGGGAGAAAAGGAGATAATGGGGCTGGGCTTCTTTATCGCGGGCACTTCCCTTCTTATTATGCCGTTTATGGGGAAAATTTTTGCGGCTTGGATGCTGCTTTTGCTCCTGTCCCGGGTGGGCGCCAGTTTTATAGAAATCACGACCGAAGCATATTTCTTCAAGCACATCACGGCCGCCGACACAGAGCTTTTAAGTATTTTTCGATTGAGTCGGCCGGCAAGCATTATCCTCGCGACAGCCCTCGCCTCCGTTTCCCTCTATTTTTTCTCAATGGAGAAAATCTTTTTCGTCCTTGCCATCGTCATATTCCTGGGTCTTATTGAAAGTCTTTATCTCAAAGATACGCGCTAGCCCCTTACAGCCAAAAGAAGAAAACTACCCCCTCCCCGAATTGAAGCGTCGCGGCTATAAGAACCCCTGTGGTCAATATCAAGATGCCGCCGGAAAGCCAGATGCCCTTATGATGTCTTCTAAATTCAAATAAGATAGCCGAGAGCAGAAGCAGGACTACAAAAATAATAAATAGCGAATAGAGATTGACCATGCTGGCTTTGGGCGAAGAGATAATCTTGTCTACGGCGGAGACGTTTGCGGAAAGGTCTCTAGGCACTGGCAATTTAGGCGCCGGAGTCCCGAACATCTGCACCACAAAGGTCGTCTGCCTGCCTTGATAGCTCCCGACCGCCGTGGCAATGCCTATTTCCGTATAACGGGAGTTGAGAATATTGGCCCGGTGTCCCGGGGAAGCCATCCAGGCATCCGTCACATCCTTAGAGTCCATGAAGTCGATGGCCAGATTTTCGCCAGCATATATGTAGTCGTAGCCGGCCTTTTTAAACCAGTACCATGGCGTCTTGCCGTCCGGGGTATTGTGCGAGAAGTAGCCCTTCTCGGCCATGTCATTGGCCTTAAGCTCTGCGGCCTTGGTCAAAAGCGGGTTTGTCGCAAGCGCTTGCCCGATACTCTCGGCCCGCGCCTCGTTGGTATAAGAAAGTAACGCCCCGATGAAGATGGCGGCGTAAGAATCATTTTTAGAAAGAGTTTTGAAGGTGCCCCGCAAGAGAAGCTGGGAGCCAACGAGAATTACGAGTATAAAAAGAATGGAGAAGAATCTGAAGAAATGGGGATAGAAAACATTACCTGGATGAGGGATAAAGTATTTTTTAAACATGTTTGCTTAATAATCAACTTTATCCTAAAATATAATTCCAGACAAACTCTAGAGGAGGGGACCGTATATGCAAAGTCTTTCTGATTTAACCCTTGAACGACTCGTGGAAGACCTCAACGATGCCCTGGTTCGTCGCCGGCGCGAAGACAAACTCATAAGAGAAATAGAGCATGAACTCGACGTGCGAAAAGCCCGGCAAATCCACGGCATCGGCGGTTCCTCGACGAATACAGCTGATCTGCCGCCAGCCGCCTGAAGCACAGCAAGAAGCGGTCCGACCCAGGGCGGACCGCTTCATCGTCTTATTATGATTTTTCCGAGTTTTACTGTATCGTTTCCATGTATTGTATTGCCGGTTCGTCTAATGGTAGGACATCGCCCTCTGGAGGCGAGTATTGGGGTTCGAGTCCCTGACCGGCAGCCACAATGTGTTAAAATTAGATTCATATATGGTCAATAAGGACACAGTCATAGCAATATTAATACTTATATTTTCGATCTCTGGTGGATACTTCTTTATAAAAGACCGGGGCATCGTGCCAAGCAATACCCGAGAAACATATGAGCAAGCAGTGGAAGAGACAATAGAGTTTGTATCTATTCTCGACAGGATACATCCGGACAAGATAAAAGTAATGAGTTCTGAAACGGCCGAGTGGCCGAACGGCTGCCTCGGCTTGCCTATGATTGACGAAATATGCACGGAAGCGTTGGTGCCGGGATACAAGATAACTCTTGATGCGGATGGGGAGATAATGATTTTCCGCATCAATAAAGACGGCTCTTCTATCCGTCGTGATCTCGCAGCCGAAAAGATAATTAAAAGGGGGAGCCCCCGTGCTGGGCTCCCCTTCGTTTAGTGCTACCCCAAATTGGGCTTCCACAGCCCCTAGAAGATGGTGAGAAAAGCGATCATCACCCACAAAAGAAGATTCTCCACCACCGCTAACTTGTTGCGCTTCAACCGGAGAAGGATCGGTTCGTCAGTGAGAGAAAGCATGACACACCCCCGACTTACTTATCTGAGTGATGGCCAGAACGATTCTGTCCCAATCATACCATAGCTGTGTTTCGGTTTAAAAGCGTAATATTTACAGTCGGGGAACGTCTATTTTAGCGATAGCCAATAAATTTAACGATAATAAAATGCTTACCACTATTGCAGTTATCCTATTGATACTTTGGCTCTTGGGATTTGTCACTTCCTACACTCTGGGAGGATTCATACACCTTCTTTTGGTAATAGCCATAATCATGGTTCTCATCCGCCTCATCAGAGGAGAGAATCCGATTAAGTAACTTGCCGACAGGCAGGTTAGATTTTCAAATATTTCCTTATGGCAAGAACGCTCGAGAGCGCTCCGATGAGTATTCCCGAGACGAGGATTATAAACGCTATTTCAAAGAAGTGATGAAGATAGTAAGAGAAGACGTTAAAACCGACAAAGAAGCTCGTGGTGACTTTTGATAGCCAGTAAGTTACGGGCAGAAAGATAAGAAGGGAGAGGAGCCCGGCGAAAAGTCCGTATATTACACCCACAACTACGAACGGTCCCTGGATATAGGTGGTGGAGGCGCCAACGAGTCGCATGACGCTTATTTCGTCTCTCGCTATATAAATGGTGAGACGGATAGTATTGAAAGCGATGAGCATCGAGATTACAGCCAGAAACACGGTCAGGGCGAATCCCAGACGGTCAGCGGCAGCGATGATGCCCGTAAGCTTGTCTATGGCCACCTTGTTCTGGAAGTAATTGATGCGGTCGATAATGGTAACGCCACCGCCTGAAAGGGTGTTATCGCTTTCAAGAAAGTCGGCTACCGTTGCGTACTGGGAGGGGTCGCGGGCCTTGATATTGAGAACCGCTCCCAGAGGGTTCTCCCCCAGCTCGTCTAAGGCCGCGAGTATTGACGGGTCGTTTTGGTGCCTTTCTTTGAAAGCGGCTAGGGCTTCTTCCCGGGTCTGATAAGTGACCAGAAAGACTTCCGGCAGGGATTCCAGCGTCTGCTTGATGCGCAGAATATCTTCTTCCGAGGCGGTAGGGACAAAAGTGACATTTATATCAATCTTGTTCTTGAGTTCGGCGAGCGAAGTATCGAGAATGGCGCTCGAGAATGAAATCATGCCTATGACGGAGAGCGTCACCATCATGACGAGGACGGAAGCGAGAGATACCGTCCCGTTCCTCCAGAAATTGAAAAAACCGGTCCGGATGACCCTCCTCAATTTGGTAAGAAGCATTTCTTTGTCGGTCATTTTACTTGTAGTGATTTATGGTGAGTCTATCGAACCAGCTCGTCGAACTAAGAAAAATATTTACCGGACTTGTCGTCTCTTATCACCTTGCCCCGGTCAAGGGCCACGACGCGCTTGCCTAGTGAATCTATTATACCTTTGTTGTGGGTGGTAAGAATGACCGTCGTGCCCAGGTCGTTTATTTTCTTCAGTATCTGGACGACGTCGTAAGTGTTTACCGGGTCAAGATTGCCTGTCGGCTCGTCGGCGATAATAATGTCCGGTTCATTCACTAGGGCCCGCGCTATGGCCACTCTCTGCTTTTCCCCGCCGGAAAGTTCCCGCGGGAAGTTCCAAATCTTTGCCGAAAGGTCTACCAGCTCGAGGACGTGCGGCACATCCTGCTCTATCTCTTCATCAGTCCTTCCAGCCACTTCCATGGTAAAGGCGATATTTTCATAAACCGTCTTGCCGGAAAGCAGGCGGAAATCTTGGAAGACCATGCCGACTTTGCGCCGGAATTCGTTTATCTCTTTTTTACCGAGCGCGTGGACATCGGCCTCTTGGTAAAATACCTGGCCGGCGGAAGGCCTTTCTTCGGCTAGAAAAAGCTTTAGAAGCGTGGTTTTCCCTGCGCCGGAAGGCCCGACTATGGATACGAATTCCTTCGGCTCTATGGAGAAGGTGACGTCCTCGAGAGCTACAGATTCGTCCGGATACACTTTGGAAACTCGGTCAAAGAAGATCATGCCTGGTTATTTTATGATATATTGGGAGCATGAGCAAATACATCGCGGTAGCAGCCGGGCTTATGGTGGTAGGGTGGGCTTTCTTTCCTTTCTTTTTTTTCTTTCCTCCTGTTTCACCTTCCGTCTCCGCGCCACCTCTATTAAAGACACCAGCTCTTGATGTCACTTCAGTAAAAAATCTGGCCTGGACTACATGGAAAAACTACCTTTTAAAAGCGAAAGACCACGACCTTCCAGGCATCAAAGCCCTTTCACACCAGATATCCAGCGTTTGCGCGGACCCCGCACAAGAAGAAACTTGCTTCGCCTTGATGGATGGGGTTTATGAAATAGGGAAAACATTTAAGCAAAGCGATTTCAAATACGAAAAAGCGGACGCGAGGCAAATTATCACGTATACCGACGGCCCGGAGAGAATATTCCTTTATTTTACCGTAGACGCCGGAGGCAATCCGAAAGTGCTTGGTTTAAGGTTCTGCTACGATACCACCGAAGATAAGGAAGGTTGCGCCAATTTGAATGCTGATACTCTAGATAATGATGGCGACGGCTGGTGGAACAGTGTAGAAAGTCTTTTCCACACACAGTCTTAAAGAGCAAGGCACTTTTAAGAAACATTAAAGCCGGCCGGCTTTAATGTTTCTATGTGCTTTTTTAGGGTAAAGAAAATCGCCTTTTTCTCAAGAGAAGTAAGGACGATTTCCTTGACTAGGTCGATGTTTGGTGGACACCGGCCATCAATGCATTCGAGTTCAAGTTGTTTTTGCTTTTGGATGAGCATTTTCTAAATGTAACAGTGCGCGCAATTGCTCCAGCCCCCGGCTGATGCGGACGGAGATGACGTTCGCCGACTCTCCCAGGATTTCCGAAATCTCTCTTGGTTTAAGCTCTTCCACGCAGCGCAGATAGACGGCGCTTCGCGCCGACCATATTTTTTCGGGAAATTTGAATTCCGAATTTTGGCGGTGTGTATTAAACAAAGTTCGAATGTATTTTG
>ERZ1292623.3178-Hain-H51-01um-R1-3178-length-14161-cov-7_pt1 | contig 14161 bp, 25 predicted proteins | sample MGYA00564398_ERZ1292623 | MGnify/ENA primary metagenome ERZ1292623 (study PRJEB36523, sample SAMEA6512633) | groundwater metagenome | collected 2019-01-07 | study: AquaDiva: Metagenomics assemblies of 32 groundwater samples
TCCTTCCATTTATTTTTTCTCCTTTTGCATCAACTGAATATTTTCTTTAAGATGAGATTTATTTTTGAAGATTTTACTTCTTATACCCTTTCTTAATTTCGAAAATTCAACCTCGTCTATTTTTCCTTGTTTTCTAATTTCAAATAAGTAAGATCTAAGTTTTCTAGTAAGAGTTATGTATTCTTTCTTGCGATTATTTGGGCGCATGCGTATGCTTCCGGCTCTGGCCCTCTTTCTAGGTGCATTAGCCTTTCTGCCTTTTATTTCTCTGACAAAAATAGCCTTGCTAGAAACTAAATCTCTTATGTCTTGCTTAGTAATTGCTTCTTTTATTTCATTCAAGCTATTAGAGTTGAATCTTATTCTTCCTTCTCCCACTCCGAGAGTTCTCGCTGCAAGAGCCTTCTTTTTACTTAGATCCATTATTTCCTCCAGCATTTCTCACATTTAGAATTTGTAATCCGACTCCATCTATTTTTTTAATCATCTCAATTCTTTTTTTTGCACCAATAGCTCTAGCAATTATTAATATATTATCCTTATTTGCTTTCGATATATCAAACATATTTCTAATGATCAAAGGAGTCTTTCCCTTTATCTTTCCAGATTCGCTTTTAGGAGACTTAAAGCCTATACGTGGAGACTTTGTATATCCAAATCTATTTTTGCGGATTTTACTATGCCTTCCTACAGCACTTCTCCATTTTTGAATTTTACGTCTTCCTCTTCCAAGTCTAGAATATTTCATTGTACTTCTTCTTAAGAATTTTTTCATATGCCTGCTCCAGGTTTTTTAGTTATAAATATTCCATCCTGAAAGACTCTTCTATCTTTATTTGTAACTCTAGTCGCTTTTTCTATATTCGCAGCAGTTTGTCCAGCTTTCTCTACATCAGCACTAGAAATAATTATTTTGCTTCCTTCAATCTTTATTTCAACATCTTCCAATATTCTAGCGCTTCTTGGAACTTTCTCCCCTAGAAAATTGTTAATTATTAAAGAGCCCTTATCAAGTTTGACAGTCATTGGAAAATGCACGTTTGAAACTTCCATCTCATAAACAAATCTTTCATTTAATCCATGAAACATATTTTTTATGTGCGAGATACAAGAGTTAATGTTAGCCTTAGTTTTTCTATTTGATCTAACACATTTTACAGAAATAACCTCACCATCTACAGAAATCTCCATTCCTGGAGTTAATAATATCTTAGAAAGTTGAGTATTTCCTTTAATACATTGCAGGGCACTTCCCAAAACAGAGCACTTTATTCCATGAGGAACTTTAATAGAATTTTTATATCCTTTTTTCATTAGTACATATAAGCTACAATGCTTCCTCCTATTTTTTTATCAATTGCAGTTTGATGAGTGACTAGACCTTCATTGGTCGAGATTATTAAGATACCCATACCTCTAGCAGGGAGATATCTTCTCACATATTTGTCAATATCATTGACTTTAACGATATATCTCGGCTTAACTGCTTTACATTTATGCAAATTTTTAAACTCTACAAACAAGCCTTTCGGAGTAACAGAATACTCAAGAATATATCCTTTAAGTTTACCAATAGCAAGAATATTTTGAAGAAACTTAGAATGATTTCTCAATGTAACATTCGCTTGCCCAGCTACCTTCGCGTTCATTATCTGATTCAAACCGTCTGAAATAATGTCTTGACTCATGTTAACTAAATTTTTTGAAACCTATCTCCTGAGCTATTTCTCTGAAGCAGTGCCTGCATAAATGCAAGTCATATTGATTTAAGTGAGCTCCAAACCTCCCGCATCTTTTACATTTCTGTGCAGCAATACCAAATTTTCTGTCTTTGGGCTTGTTGAATTTAATAAATTTCTTAGCCATAACTGGTTTGTTTCTAATCTGCCTCAACACTTTATTCCAATCGCTTGCAGTCATTCTACAATCTCCGTCTTAAATGTATCTTTCATATATTCAATTATTTCTTCAGGAGAAACGTGCTGTTTCATAGGAATAACTCCCTTCTTAATCTTTCTCTTTTTAACCCTAACTCCAGGTCTTTCAAAAACAACTGTGACATTAAACCCCCTAATTCCTATTTCTCTCATATATTTTACTCCAGGAATATTGATGTATTCAGGTATTCCAAATGAAAAGTTATTTTTGTCTATCTGTTTAACTCTAAGTCTATTATCTATAGCTCCAAGCAGTTTTCTAAGCATATCAACAGCTTCTTGATTTCTCAATGTAACATTTGTCCCCAATTCCATTTTGGGTTTAACTCCAAATGCAGGAATTCTTGCTCTTGGTCCAGAAAGAGTTATTTGAGCTTTTTTTTCAGAGATAGTTTCAATTAATTTTTTAGCTTTCTCTAAATCCTTATCTACGGCCCCGGCACTTAAAACTAATCTAGAAATCTTAGGGATTCTCATGACATTACTCATATTAAAATTACCTGCTCTTTATCAAGAATAACATTATTTTTATCAAATTCAACAGATATCTTTTTTTCAATTAATTTTCTAATCTTTCCTTTTTTTCCAATATTGCTTCCAGATAAAACAAATATCTCTTTTCCATTATCAAAAGATAAATGCTTCATAACTTTGTTATCTTTACTCAAAACTAATGTATCTCCAACAGAAAAGCTCTGGTCAGACACTAAGCTAGTGCCATCATGTAAAGAATATTGCAAAACTCCATTTCTTACTTTTCTTTTACCTGTAATTTTTAATTTCCTATCCTTTTCTTTAGTCTCCTCAAGTGAAAATCTTCCAGTTTCTAGAAGAGTTAAGATGTAACTTTTATCTGCTTCCATAATTGAGAAAAGATTTATTGGGTCGTTAATATCTTTAGCAGGTTTGCCATTTATTTTAATTAGTTTATTGTGAATCATTGATTTCACTTCCTTGCTTGTAGAAGCGAGTTTAAGCAAGTCTCTTATCGCAACAACTATAGGAATACTTTTAGAATTACTCCTCAAAGCCACAGCTACATATTTTGTTCCCTTTCTTGGTAACGGTAATTTTCGTATGATTTCACTTCTTGTCTGATGCATTGTTTTTTTCCTCAGATTTCTTTGACTCGACAGCGCCATTCTTTAAAATGCGTCTCGAATCATCGAGCTTCAACGCAATTATTTGTAATTTACTTGGATCGAAATATACATTTAATTTTGTTCCATCGGCTTTTTTCCTTGTAATTCCTTCAAGAGTTATTCTTCCCTTGTTCGAATTGACTTTAAGGACTTTGGCCTTACTTGAAGCAAATTTTCCCCGCATTATATTTACTTCATCTCCAGTTCTTACGGGTAGACTGCGCATTCCGTATTTTTTGCGCAGTTCCTTTGATAAATTTGCACTTAAAAACTTATGCTTTACATGTAATGGAGCTTCATATCGGTATTTGCGTTGTTTCCTAGATTGTTTGCTTGCCTTCCATCCAGTGGAAAATTGAGTCTTCATAATACAAATTGTGCGATTTTAGCAACCGCTTTCCACCTTTCAAATACTTCTTTTGCTATTGGACCCTTAATGAAAGTTCCCTTTGGGTTTCCCTTCTCATCTTTAAGTAAAGCAACAGCATTATCTTCAAACATAACTCTTTCTCCAGTATTTCTTTTATATGGTTTTTTTTGACGAATAACTATTGCATCAAAAACTTGTCCTTTCATGTCTGGTTTTCCGGCTCTGACAGAGACTTTAACATAATCTGCAAGCTTTACATACTGTTGAGTACCTTTGGAAGACTTTCCCTTTTTAACTCCAACTATTCTAACAAGTCTAGCCCCACTATTATCGCTAGCCAAAACTACGCTTCCAATATTCAATCCTCTCGTAGGCCTTGCAGATAGTGCTTTCATTTGATTCCCCCATCAGAAGATCTTATAATTTGAACGATTACAGAATGAATCATTTTGCTAAGAGGTCTACACTCTCTGACTTTTACATAATCTCCTACATTAACTTGAATCCCATCAGGGATTCTTGAATGAATTCTGGTCTTTTTCCTCATAAATCTCTCATATTTTTGAACCTTCACAGTTCTATCAAACTCGACAACTGCTCTTCTGTCAAATTTTTTAATAACTGTTCCCTCAAAGGTTCTTCCTCTAGTTCCAACTATATATTGTATTTCATTTTTCGCTTCGTTATTTTTTTCTTTGTTCATTTTAATCTCCTATGGATTCATCAGAAAATCCTATTTTTACCAAGATTATTCTAACTTGTCTTTTATGGTCTCCCTGAAGTTCTATTGTTTGATTCCTTATTGTTCCTCCGCATGCAAGTCCTTCTTTTAATGACTTAGCTGTTGCTTTAAGGTCAATTCCCCTATCAAAGCCAGAGACAAGAGTTATTATCTTGCCATAACGACGTTTTTCAGTCGCTATCTTTATCTTCTGTTGACCTTTAGCCAGGTCTTCCCAGGCAATAGTTGTTACCGGTAATCCTGTTCTTGGGTCTATTTCCATATTTACTTTTTTTTCTCCGCAGATTTTTCTGCATTGAATGTTTTTATGCGCGCAATAGCCCTTTTAATCTCTTTGGTTTTACCAGTGGATTTCTGAACACCCACATACGACTTCATTAGTTCCATTTGAAGCTCTTTAAGCTTATCCTCTCTAGATTTAGCATCCATTTTGGAAGCATCCTTAGCCTTCAAAAATGCCATTAGTTTTTATCTCCTTTCTTTTTAGGTTTCTTCTTAATATTTTGCTTTTCAGCTTCTTCAATTTTATTTCTAGCCAATGCCTGAAGGACAGAATCATTTATCTTAATTTGGTCATGTATGTGAGCGTTTGGAGGCAATATACTAACTTTTATCCCTATAACTCCCATCTGAGTTCTGGCTTGAGCAGTAGCCTTATTTACAACTTTCGAAGGATCTCCAGTTTTCTTAAGATATCCTTGAGCAAATCTCCAAGTCTTAGCTCTTTCACTAGGAAGCTTTCCAGAAAGAGCCAATTCGGTTCCAAGAGCACCAGCCTTCATTATACTATCAAGTGCCCTGTAAGCAATTATTTTGAATTTCAGAGAACCTTTGCGTTCAAGTTGTATTGCTATAGAGTCTGCAACAAGTTGGGCATCAAGGGCCTCATTTGAAATTTCCTTTATGTCTATATGAGGATTATCAAGACTGAATCTTTTTCTCAAGACCATTGTAAGCTCTTCTATTTTTTCCCCCCTCTTGCCTATAACTAGTCCTGGCCTGTTAGTTGCAATAATTATTTTCTCTCCAACAGGAGTATATTCTATTGCAACGTCACTTATTCTTCCCTTTCCTAAAGAATTCTTAACGTACTCTTTTATACCAAGTTCATCCTGCTTAAACTTAACAAATTTCTTTTCTTCCATTTTATTTCTTTATCTCCCTTGCTTCAATAGTAACGCTTGCTCTTTTACCTTTCATTCCGCCTCTTCTTTGAGGTCTCGAGGCAAAATTAGTATACGCAGAAAATATTTTAGTGATTGTAATATCCATTCCGTTATATAATACCGCTCCTTTTAGGTTTTTAAGTAGTGGTATGAATATTTTTGCGGCTGCAACAGGATATCTTCCAGACATAATTTCTCCTTTTCTATGAGGAATCTCTCCTTTAAAAGGAACCGGCTTTTTTAAGAGGATAACCTTCTCTAAATCTTCTATTGCAGAATCAATTTTCTTTCCCTTGATAAATGAACACAAATACATTCCATGTCTTTTTGAGATGTGAACTCCAGGAGCATTAACAACAGCAAAATCTTTTTTAATTCGAGGTTTATTTTTTACCTCTTCTTTTTTGATTTCTTTCTTATCTTCATGTTTGTGCTCATGAGCACTGTCATGACTATGCAGATTATTCTCTTGTTTTATATCTTTATTTTTTTTATCTTCCATTTTACTTCTTAGCCGCCTTTGAACCTCTAGTTGCCCCTATTCCAGCAGCAGAGTGATTCACTTTTTGCCTAGTCAATACAAATTCTCCAAGTCTATGACCAATCATTTCAACATCTATGGTTACATCCTCAAAACTTTTTCCACTGTAAACTTGAATATTCATTCCAACCATTTTAGGGACAATTATCAAATCTCTTAAATGGGTTCTTATTCTCTTCTTCCTAGACAACTTATCTTCTGCAGATTTAATGAATTTCTCTATAATTTCTGGGTGTCTTAAAATAGATCTTCTGCTTCTAGAAGGAATATAATTTGATAAATCTTTCAAAGACATCTGTTTAAGATCCTCAAGACCAAGTCCGCAGAATTTTCTTTCACGCATTTTTATTACAACTTCTTTGGCCATTTTTACCTCTTAGACCTCCCTGTCCTTCTAGGTCTTAAGTGTCCGACTCTTCTTCCAGGAGGTGCGTTTCTCTTTGCAGTCTTTGATTTAATTCTCTTTCCACGACCAGAACCGAATGGGTGATCTATTGCGTTTGTGCTTACTGCAGAGACTCTAGGCCATAATTTATTTCTCGCTTTAGCCTTATAATGGTGCACACCAGCCTTCATCATAGGTTTCTGTTTCCTTCCATCTCCAGCAACAACTCCCAAAGTAGCGCGACATTCACCGTCAAGTTTAAGCTCTTTTCTATTAGGCATTAGCACCCCAACTTTTCCACCTCCATATCTTTTGTAAACTTGAGCACTGCTTCCAGAAGATCTTATCATTTTTCCACCATCTCCGGGGTTTAATTCTATATTATATATCTTTGAAGAAACTGGAATATCTTTCAGAGGAATAACATTTCCAACCGCATAATCTGTTCCTCCCAAGAAAATACTCTTTCCAAGAATTGCACCCTCAAATGCAACATTATAAAATATATTTTTTACAGTCTTCAATTTTATTAAAGGTGCAGAATGAGCAGCAGAGTGAAGAAGTTTGATTATATCTGCTTTTCCTTCAGTCAGAGGGTAACCTACTCGGTATATAAAAGCCTTCTTTTTTGCTTGGTAAGATAAGCTTCCCTTACCTCTTGCCTGTGAAATTATTCTTTTACCCATTAAATCATTCCTATTTTCGTCGCGACATCAATTGCCGGATTTTCTTTAGATAGTTTAACATAAGCATATTTTTTGTTTCCTCTAGTCAAAGTTCTTACTTTTTCAACTTTAACCTTAAATAAATTAGAGACTTCTTTTCCAATAGCCTCTTTTGTTTCGCGTCTATCGGTTTCAAAAATAAGGGTATTCTCTAAATCTATGAGCTTCACAGCTTTTTCCGAAGTAACTGGTCTTAACATATTATTTTAGCTCCTTGAGCGCCTGCTCGGTATATAAAGTAAGTCTTCCCAAAGGGTATAAATCAGCAATTTCTAGTTCATTAGCATTTACAACGTCAACTCCATTAAGAAGGATTTTCTCATCCTTTGATTTAACAAGTAATAAACCAGCATTTGATTTGTATTTTCTGTTTCTCATTTTTCCTTTTCCATTTCTTACATCTTTCTTTTGCAGAGCAACCATGTAATTTTCCCCAAGTATTTTTTTCAAAAATTCAATTAATTGTTTTGTCTTAATATTATCTGCGTTTGAAATAATCAATGGGATGTTTCCAGCGAAATTATTTAATCTTTCATACCTCTTTGTTAAATATTCTTTTCTGGAAGTAGAAGCAATTGCAGAATGCATTGCAATTTTAATTTCTTTTTCATTTATTTTAGTAGGTTTATAATATATCTTAGGAGTATGAACTGCTCTTCCACCCCTTGTTTGGTTTGCTTCTGCTCCCACCCAATAAAACTGCTCTCCGCGTCTCCACATTGCTTTTCTTGGACCACGCGAAATTCCCTTTCCATAATGTCCCTTCCATTCATGTCTTCTGTGACTTATTGTACCAGAGGCAGAATGTTTTCTTCCCGCAAAAGGAGAAGGTGCATAGGGATGGAAAGTTTTCTCAGATTCAAAATATTTTTGAGCAATATCTTCTCTTATTCTTGTCGTAAAAACAGGAGGCAAACTAATTTCACTATTTTTTTGTGTCTTCAAATCGTAAATAGACGCTTTCATATTTGAACCTCAAGCATTTCAAGTTTTTTTCTATTCTGTTTTAAGCTAGGTCTCAAAGGGGCAGTCAACAGAACTTGTCTTTTTGCAGGACCCTGAACGCTTCCATGCAATGCAAGATAATTTGTTTTAATGTTTCCATAATTCTTAAAAGGTTTCAACTGAATCTTATCTTTAAGAGTGTTACTTGATCCCAAAACTTTCAAATTATAATGAGGTCTTGAGAACATTCCAAACTGTCCAGACAATGGAACTCTAAATATAACTCTTGCAGGGTGCCAAGGTCCAAGGCTTCCAGGTTTACGAACTCCCTTTTCAGATTTATGTTGTTTAAGACTAATTCCAAAACGAGCAACAGGCCCAGATAAACCCTTACCCTTAGTTAATCCACGAACATCATAAATCTCAAGTTTCATAGATTCAAGCGCAATTTCTTTTCCAATATAATTCTTAATGAAGTTTAGTTTGTCCTTTCCACCAATACCAATCTCTGCAATATCGGGGGTTTTTTTTATTCCAGAATCTTTAACAATAGAATAAATAATAACTCTCACATCATCAAAATCTTTTACATCATCCAAATTTTTGAAATTATTTTTAGTTACCTTTACTATCCTTTTTAGTTCTTTGTCTTTAGAGACAACAATTTCGGTAATCACCTTTCCATTTTTATAAAATCTTACTGAATATATTTTCATAGGGGGAACTTCAAGAAAAGTAACTGGTACCGCAAGTTTCTTACCAAGAGTCATAGACTTTGGGGTAGAATCCTTTACAATAGCAGTAGCCATTCCAACCTTATACGCTATAAATCCTAAGAATCCCTCGCCCTGTATAGCACTCCAGTTAACACTAGGTAAAAATCGTTCAGCACGCTTACGCGGCCAAAACTGCAGGCTTCCGTATCTTGGTCTTGATATTTTCATATTCCATATTTTCTATGGTGCAACTCTTCCGACGATGTTTTAGCGTTAGCAACCGCGCAAACATCTAATTTAACTCTACGTCATAAATGAAAATTGAGAGTATTTAAACTTTGCTCAATCTTTTCTGCAAAGTTTAAACATGTTGCATCAAGCAACTTTGTTTAAATCTTGCTTGTAGCTTGAAACAAGATTTAAGCTAGAAGAAGTTAATCTTCTATGTATAAATCCTCCTCTTTAAAAAACCAAAAATAAAAATATACGCAATTCTGTTGATTACAACACACGAAAGCAGAATTGTCTGTAAACCAATTTATCTAGATTTATTTCCAAGCATCAAATAGTCTACTACTATTATCAAATGCATTATCATCGCAGACCAGTTGCCCCAGTTTGCCGTGAATGTTGCAACAAGCATTATCACTATCGGAGGCCAAACTGTATGCTTTAATCTCCAGCTTGCAAGAATCGCTATACCGAATACAATCTCTGAAAGTATCAATACCCACGCCCAGAATCCAGGAGCCCAGGCAAAAGAGAAATTCCGGATAACATTCCAACAATTGCGTCAGGACCAATAATAAACAGCTTCAATAACCCCGGAACAAGCATAACTAGTCCAAGAAGAATATGATGTGCAATTAAAATATTTTTATTCATAAAACCTCCCAGGCAATCATTTTGAATTACTATTTAAATATTTATAATTAAGCAGAAAAAGGATGTTCTTTTACGGTTTTTATGCCATCAATAGTCAGCTTGCGGATTATAACTCCCTTTCGCACAGCTCTTTCACGCATCTTCAAAGGATCCTTTTCATCTTTGGGAATTTCAATATCTCTAATATCAAAATCATGTTTTGCTTCAGCGTTCTTAAATTCAAGACAATCAAAAAAGAGTTTTTTAGCAAATTCGGGATTTCTTGTTTTTAATTTGCAAAAATCCACTTTTATAGGATCTTCAGAGTTATTCCCTGGTTTTGCAGATTTGGGAGCCTTTGGTTTTATTTTAAGTTCGCTCTTATCAGTTGAGAAAGATAGAGCAATAAACGCTCTTGGAACAGAATCGCAGATAGAGATTAAATCTCCACCAGTAAATTCTCCAGAGATAGAATATTTTTTAACGCCCATAAATTGGCTTATCCCTTGGTGTTTTATATTTGGGGGCAACCCCTTGGTTGATATTATCACACCTTGAACATTAGCCTTACTATTTCCAAGTTCCTCTGCACAAGCTCTTATCAGCTCATTTGCATATTCACTAGTCGTAGAGAAAGAATAATTTCCCTTAGAATTTTTTGCCTGGACTATGGCTTTGTTTGTAAAAACACCTCTACTATATTTTTCAAACTGTAAATGAGTTAAATCATCTGATCTTCCAGAGCAAAGTTTTTCAATAAAAAAATCCATTATCAATTTTACAAAACCCTCTTTATAAATTCTGTTAAAAAGCTTCAACCCCACTAGAAGCCTTACTAAACTTTATATATATAAAAACCGTCGGAAATTAATGGCAATCTCAAACAAGGATATAAGAAGAGTCTTCGTTTCTCTTATTTTACTTCTCCTTGTAGTAGTTGCCTTTTTAATTATACAACCCATAGTTCTATCAATCTTTGCGGGCCTTATTTTAGCGTATGTCTTTTCTCCAGTTTACAAGATTATTTATAGAACTATTCATGCAAGAAACACCGCCGCAACAATAATGTGCCTTCTAGTCTGTTTAATAATCCTTGTTCCTTTATGGTTTACAATTCCAGCAATAGTTCAGCAGGTTTTTGACTTATTTAATTTAAGTCAAAATATAGACTTCTCTCAAATAGTTAATAAGTTCTTTCCATCCTCATCTGCAGAATTTAACGAAAAGTTAACGACAATAATAATACAGTTTACTGGAAATATGGCTTCCGCAATATTCAGTTATTTCATAGGGCTCTTGCAAAGCTTACCTTCTCTTTTACTTAATTTAGCAGTAATTTTATTTGTCTTCTTCTTCTCATTAAGAGATCAGGAAAATTTGAAGGAGTTCGTATCTGGAATATCTCCATTTAGAAAAGATAAGGAGGCAATACTTGTAAACAGATTCAAAGATATAACCTCTTCTATAATTTATGGATATATCATAGTGGGAATCTTACAGGGTCTTGCATTAGGACTCGGTCTTCTAATCTTTGGAGTGAAGAGTGCATTAACTTTAACAATCCTTGGAATATTTGCATCCATGCTTCCAATGATAGGTCCTTGGTTTGTATGGATACCCGTAACAATAGGAATGTTAATTTCAGGGAATGTAGGAATGGCAATGATTTTTGCAGCTTATTGTATATTATTTGTGTCCACGATAGATAATGTTTTGAGGCCTTATATTGTATCTAGAAAAACTGGAGTTTCATCAGTTGTAGTTCTAGTGGGGATGATAGGAGGATTAGTAGTTTTCAATATAATGGGGTTAATCCTGGGTCCTTTAATATTAGCATATCTAGTTCTGTTCCTTAAGGCATATAAGGATGGAACTCTTTCAGACATGTTCTCCTCTACGGAATAGTTTTAAAGACTATCTAAGTTATATTCATATGCGCTTCAGACTAAAGCCTCTTAAAATTTCAACGGGTAAGCCCGTAATATTTTTGCATGAATCTTCTGCAAAAAAAATGGATATACATATAGGAGATAGAGTAGTTATCCAGAGAAATAAAGACCGTCTAGTCGCGATAGTGGACCTTGTTAAGGGGATAATAAAAAAAGACGAAGCCGCCCTATCAGAAGAGCTTAGTGCCTCTATAAAACATAATAATGGTTTCATAGAAGTTTTTCCATCAGAGACCGCAGAGAGTTCTTCAATATTACAAAATCAGTCTAACTCAAAAGAATATTCCCAAGATGACCTTAATAAAATAATGGATGATATCGTGAATAATCGTCTTAGTGAAGCAGAAGTTGCATATTTTGTTTCAACCATGGCTCATTACAAAGCCTCATCTAAAGAGATAATCTCATTAACAAATGCAATAGTTAAGACTGGAACAATATTATCTTGGAATTATAAGATAGTTGCAGATAAACATAGTATAGGAGGTATTCCAGGAAATAGGACTACTCCAATAGTCATAGCAATATGCGCTGCAGCAGGAGTGATAATGCCAAAGACTTCATCAAGAGCAATTACATCTGCAGCAGGAACCGCAGATACTGTAGAATCCATAGCACCAGTGAATCTAACAATCGAGGAATTGAAGAGAGTGGTCAAAAAAACAGGAGCTTGTCTTGCCTGGGGTGGCTCTTTAGGTCTTGCTCCTGCAGATGATAAACTAATAAGAGTGGAAAAGCTTCTAAGAGTAGATCCAGAATCTCAGCTTCTAGCGTCGATTCTTGCAAAGAAAGTTTCTGTAGGTAGTACCCACGTATTAATAGACATCCCATATGGAAATGGAGCAAAGGTTTCTAAAGAAAACGGAGAAAGACTTGGAAAACTTTTTATTTCTCTTGGAAAAAAACTCGGTCTTAAAGTAAAAGTAGTTCTAACGGACGGAAGAGAGCCAATAGGTAATGGCATAGGGCCTGTTCTTGAGATGAAAGATGTTTTAAAAGTTTTAAAACAAGATAATAGTCCAAAAGATTTAGAAAATAAGTCTATTTTTCTGGCTGGAAACATACTGGAAATGGTGGGGAAAGCAAAAAAATCTCAAGGAATTTCAAAAGCAAAAGAGATATTGTATTCAGGCAGGGCATACAAGAAGTTTACAGAGATAATATTAGCTCAAGGAGGAGATCCAAAAACTTGGTTACCCGAAGCAAAGTATAATCACACCATAATATCAAAACACGCAGCAACAGTAGAAAGAATAAACAATCATAGCATCAATTATCTTGCAAGAATAGCAGGGTGCCCTTCAGATAAAGCTTCAGGATTATATCTTTACAAGCATGTTGGTGAGAGATTAAATCAAGGAGAGAGGTTAATTACTATATTTTCAGAGTCAAAATCTAAGTTAAGAGAAGCAATTAGATTCTTTAAAAAGCAAAAACCCATTATATTGCAATAGCAAAATCTTTTTATATGAAAAATATCAATAATTTCAATGAAAAAAGAAGAAACCTATCTAAGTGAGAAAGTAAACTACATCAAAAAAAATGTACAAAAGGGATATAACAAAGATTCTCTTAAATGGGCACTGATAAGTCAAGGAAACAATAAGCAAGAAGTTGAAAAAGCATTTGCGCAGGCAGAAAAGGAATTAGAGAATGAATCTGTCACAGAGGCTAGAAGAATTCAATCAATGCAACCAGCTGCAAGAATAGAGCCAGTGATACCAGATGTAGAAAAGAAGAAAGGTTTCTTTGCGAGACTTTTCGGAGACTGAATACAATATAATTAAACGCCGCTGCCCGGAATCGAACCGGGATATCCGTAAGGAAATCGGTTGGCTTAAGTCATTTATTCGACGTTCAAGACCGACGCAGTACCATTGTGCCACAGCGGCATCTGTGCTAATAAAATGTCCTTTTCTTTCTTATTTAAATATAACTGATAAGACTTGTATTTTTCTTTTTGTATAAATTCTTTAACTGGCTTTGTTGTATCTATAAAATTGCTCATTAAGTTTGCTAAATCTTCTAAAAATAGTTTGCTTCCTAAATGAAACATTATTCCTCTTTGAGGTTTATTGCATCCATCCGTAATTAACAATCCTTGAAAGAAAAGTAATTGTTCTCTTTTCGTGCCATTTTTTATTATAGGTAAAACTCTCAAAACATCTCTTTTAACTCCTTCTGGAAAACCTAAAGCCTTTAACTTATCTGCAATCTTTCGAGAATATTTACGAAACGTCCATATAACCTTTCTATTTGGTCTTTGCCTTAAATAAATTCTTCCATCGATTTTAAACAAATCTTCAAATAAATTATTAAATAATACAACCAATTCTTTATCTACATTGCAAAAATCTATTGGATAATCTCTATATCCCTCACCATTATGTTTTATAGACAAACATCCGTCACCACTAAGCATTCCAATAAATAGAGCAAGTTTCTCACCACTATCCATCCAGCTATTTGTCGTCGTTATTTATATAATTTTACGACAACTTTGGAGTTTAAACACCCCTAAACAATTATCAGTAAGACTAACCTTCCAAAATGCAATGCTCGTCTTACTAAAACAATTTTATTTGGCTATAAAAATAAAATAAAATCAGCCAAATAAACTCGCAAGTCCAGCTGCAGATTCAGAAGGTTTCTCTTCTTTCTTCTCTTCCTTTGCAGGTG
>ERZ1292623.3179-Hain-H51-01um-R1-3179-length-14159-cov-9_pt1 | contig 14159 bp, 13 predicted proteins | sample MGYA00564398_ERZ1292623 | MGnify/ENA primary metagenome ERZ1292623 (study PRJEB36523, sample SAMEA6512633) | groundwater metagenome | collected 2019-01-07 | study: AquaDiva: Metagenomics assemblies of 32 groundwater samples
CGCGCTGGCCCTAATCGCATGCCAGCGGATATCCCGTCGCATCGTGCGTCCGGGGCCGGGGATAAAAAAAAAGGCCGCCAGGATTGTGAATCCCGACGGCCTTCCTATTTATCTGAACAGTTTAACGACCTGTTCAGGTCGCCCGACTCTTTTTATCGAATCGGGATCGATGATCTAAAAAACCGCAGGGGACGACCGTCCCCTTCGAACTCGACGACCCCCCCCGTCCAGTGCCCACAGTTATTCTTTAACACTTTCCAATCCCCCGGGATTTCCACCCGGTTGAACTTGTGACGGTAACTGAGGCGTAACACCCCTCCGTCAAATCCCTCTTGGCCTGCCGTTGCAAAAAAACTTCTTGTTTGGTTCATGATATACCTCATTTTTGGTTTTCGAAGCCCGGTTCCGCCGGGCTCGGTCGATCTCGATCTCAATCTCGATCTGATAATATACTATAACACAGTATTTGCTGCATGTCAACAAGTATTTTATGGCGGGGAAAATAAATTACTAGAGCAGGTCTATAAATTATGGAGACGGTCGTAACGCAAGGTTTGAAGCTGCATCCACGTAATTAACTCCCATGTTCAGCTCGCAGGGGCTTATCGGACACGCAAGCGCGCACGAACACATCACGAGACATATTTGCGTTCTAAATTAAGATCCCTCGAACCCCCTTTATAATTTATAGTAATTAAAAATGTGTATCGTATGAATATGTTAGGTTGGATAAAAACGCTTAAACTCAAAGCGCTAAATATGCACAGCGCATATCTACATCCAGCAAGGCGTTGCGTATTTAAGCCCAAATTCGCCCTACGGGGAGGCATGGACGTTAAATATCAGCCAGGAAGTGCTACTCACATACGCATCTCCGTAGGGTTAGTTCTAAAACTGATTTTCCCCATTCCCCCCGGAATTCCCCGTATTATGTAAACTTCGGTATTTATAGTAATTATAGTAATTATACCACCAACGGCGTTTTGTGTAATGCGCGCTTTTTACCTGTTTTACTACCCATATATATATATATATAATAATATCAAGTGTTTGTGGTGGGATACAGGGGTATTTATTAAGAGATATTTAAGTTGTGATGAAATAACGATATTTGCAAGTCTTTGGTACTATTGACTGATTTAAATATCGAGATTTATGAGACCCAAATTAATTAGGAGCTGTAATGCTGCGGTCAATAAAACTGCGTGCGCGTGCGCGTCGATCAGCTGTTGCGTAGAGCCAGATAGTTGTGCGTGGGCTTGACGGGGCTATTAGTGTAGTGTAGTTTGGGGTTATGATAGATGAGTTGATAGCGTTACGGAATACGGGTCTGTCTTGGAGAAATGTCGTGTTGGCGCTCAACAACCTCGGTGGCTGTCGGCAATGGACGGTCGCACAGGCGATTGCTGCATACTCGTACCATTGCCCTGAGTCGATACGACGACCACCATGGTTGCGTGCAGGTAAGACTCGATGCGACGACGCGAAGCCGGGAAAAATCTGTCTTTTCGAGGGATGCCGAAACCCTTTGGGCAAAGGTTTGCGTTTTTTGTGCCGGCAACATTTTGAGCGAGGTTTTTGATGATGATCGCGTATTGCTCTGAGTGTGGGGTGTCAACGTCTAGCGATGCAGATCTGATCGCAGGAGCGCTCGATGAATTCCGGGTTGTTTGTGAAAATTTTTGTCCTTGTTGTGGCGAGCCGTGGAATTGGCTGATAGCCCCGGAAGACGAATTTTATCACGTTATCCTACCGAAATTTGTTGCACTCGCTGCAACTGGAGATTGTGAGCACGTTTGGAAACCGATCGCAACATCGGAAAACTCACCATCGATCAAACAGTATATATGTAATAGATGCGAGGAGGTCGTGATTGGGGTAGTCAGGGACGGGGTTCTGCACGAGTTACCAGCTCCGATTGCGGGCCTAGTTCTCAATCACAAAACTGGGGTTTGGTCAAAGCCAAAAGGGGGTCACAATGCCAGGCCATAGTCGTAATACAAAAGGTCGATATTTCGAACGCATTGAAAATTACCGCGGGCTCGCTGATAGTATTCGCGACGTCGCGTCGGTTCTGGACGTGAGTACTTTTTGGGAGATTGGGTCTTTTCCTGGTCTCGCACGAGCTGTTAAAATCACGTCTAGACAGCTCCGTTACTACGTCGATCGCTCTATTATTGTTAGCGACGCGCTCGACGAATGGGAGACTGTTCGCGACGCGGTCCTGATGCAGCTGCCAGACAAAGGCCCCGGTCACTGGCAGCTCCTCGTAAAAAATTATCTTGGTCTCGGGGAAAAAATCTCTGTCGAACCGGGGGTCGGATGGTCGGATATCGTTAGGACGCTATCGTCAGTTCCGTTGGCTGCAAAACCATCCGAGCCTGCTGGTGATCCTGATGATCTTCCGTTCGAAAAATGAGTGGAGCAAAGGACATTTTCCGGGTCATCAAAACCGATCGGTTGTCGTCGCTGAAGCTGTTGTCGATCAAGTCCAAAGCTTCCGGGTTGATACGTCTAACTCCAAATTACACTCAAAAAACAGTGGTTTCTGCTATCCAAGGCATGTACCACCGCGAGGGGTTTTGCCGGCTGAAGGTTTTAAAATACCGTCAGGGCGGTTGTTCGACGGCGGTCAGTGCTGACATGTTTCTGCACGCAATTTCGACTCCGGATATCAACTGCATCACGATCGCACATGATCCTGATACAAGTCGGCACATTTTTGGGATGCTAGATACGTACTACCATCATTTGCCAAGGCTGATGCAACCCCCCATCCGATCCTCTCATTACAGAGAGATGATTGATTTCGATAAATTGGGGTCGTCGTTGCGGATTATGACGGCTAGCGATCAGTCGGGACGCGGAAAAGGTGTCGGGACAACAATTCATTACCTCCATATTTCCGAGTTATCGAGATGGAAAAATCCGGAAGAAATCATCGCAGGAATTTCCCATGCGGTTCCCCGGACTGGCTCATTTGTGGTTGAAGAGACGACTGCATACGGAGTTGGAAACTACCATCACCGTGAGTGGTTGCGAGCGATCGAAGGTAAATCTGCGTATAAAGCGGTTTTTCTCAAATGGTTTTTGGACGGAGAGTTGAGGCTCCCTGTCCCCCCTGGGTTTTCTGCTCAGTCATCCGGGGATTTCGGGGACGAAAAAGCTCTGCTAAATATCGAGGGGATGACGCTCGGAGCTATCGTATGGAGACGCTGGTGTCTCCTCGACCGTTGCCCAAACGATCCGTCAGGACTGTCGTCGCTGCAAGTTTTTCAACGGGACTATCCAAGTACGTGGCACGAGGCATTTCAGTCATCCGGAAAAGGGGTTTTCGACCAAGAAATTCTGTCGCAAATGCTGGTAGGGTGCGAGACCGGGGAGCGCGGTCGTCTGGTTCGAGGTGACGAGGGCGTCATTTTTGTCAAAGACGATAACGGCCCGTTGACAGTTTGGGACCGTCCTCGCCACGGGATGACCTACGCAACCGGATTCGATCCTGCCAAGGGATTTACGCATGGGGATTTTTCATCTGGTCTGATCGTGGATTCTGACCTGCGAGATATCGCTGAATTTAACGACCAGTTACCGGAAGCGGAATTTGCAGAAGCGATTGCGCTACTTTGCGAGTGGTACAATTTTTCGGAAGCGACGGTTGAGGCCAATTCGATCGGCCAAGCCGTCGTCGACAGGCTCAAACAGACGTACCCAAAAGACAAGATATATCACAGGTTACGACGGGGAAAATCACTGTCAGAACAAACCGAGGAGCTGGGATGGTCGACCGATATCAAAACAAAACCGCTTATGATTTCGAGGGCTAGGGAAATCGTCAACAAAAAGATGTGTCGCATCCGCTCAACCGCTGGTGTTTCTGAGATGATGACGTTTGTAGAAGACGAGTACGGTAGATGTGGTGCAGCGAAAGGTTGCCATGACGATCGCGTGATGTCTCGGATGATGGCCTGGTTTGCGGGGAAATTCGATACCATGACCAATATCGTGGATGTTTACCGCGAAGTTCGTGGCAGGGATGTCGTAATTTCAGAACTTCCCGCCGCGGTGGCAAAAAATCTGTATGTTGGCGTAGCGATCGGAGCCATAACCGGCTATGCTCTTGTCGGTTGTTATACGTCTACTAATGGTCCGGTTCTACACATCGAAGACGATTCACAAGCTGGCACTGTTGCCGAGTTGTCTTCGAGTATAGATCAAATCGTTTCGTTGTTTGCATCGTGGTCGATCCATTGGGGGTGTTCAGACGAACCGCAAATGACAGCGGAGCAACTTCGCTCGAACGCCCCTATCCGTCCCATTGACAGAGTTGAGTTGGAAAACGTAATTATGTTCGAACGAATCGGAGAAGATCGAGATTCTGACGCTGTAATTTCGGAGATGCTCGACCGGTCTAAGCATCTCCGAATAAAAGACACATGCAAGGCGGCGATAAAAGCGATTGAAGGCGGAATTACAAGGAGGGTAAAACAAGATGGTTCGATCAGTGCGATAGTTCAAAGTGAATCCTCCTTGGTCCACGAGGCTATAACAAATTGTCTGGTGATGATGTCACCGAAATATAGAGATAACATGAACGTCACAAACACGGTCATGGGATATTGAGAGATGTCGGATAAATTCATAACAGAAGTTTTGAGGGGGGGCATCCCTGGTTGCGATCTATGGTCATTGAACGGATTAAACCTCGATGTCGATACGACGGAAGAGGATATTATCATGGCCGGAGGGACGCAGAATTGGATGGCACTAACTGGTGATACAATACAGTTCGTATCAGACTCCGCTGCTGATGACGGAAATCCTGTAGGAACTGGTGCATGCACAATTGACGCATGGTTTTTAGACACGTCATTCAACATCATAAAAGAAACGATTACGCTGAATGGGCTGACGGCTGTCGATACCACATCAGCCGTACTGATTCGGTTACTCGATTACAAGGTCACAAGGACGGGAACAGGTGGGGCGACGGCGGGAAATATTACAATCAGGAAGAAAACTGGGCCGGTAACAGCATCAGTATGCAACGCAGGGTACAATAACAAGATGGACGCCACGTTCACGGTTCCAGCTGGTCGAGCGGCAATGGTTATGGCTTGGTCATGTGAGGGACATTGGGGGACGGCTGCGGCTGAAAATGTCGAGTTACAGCCAAGACTTTATTCAAGAGCGTACCACGCCACAAATACGGTTCCTTGGGTGATTTCGTCGATCAAGAGTTCACATCCGGTACCGCTTATTTTCAACGAAAAAACAGATTTACGAATTACTTCTGCTGTGGGCGAAGACAACATTATCGTTGCAGCTCATATGGACATAGTAACGATTCCGCTGCTTGCGGTGAAGGCGTTCAGATAATGCCGAATATTTTCGACAAATATAACATACAGTCACTGGCAGAGGATTTGACCGAGGCGGCAAAAACGAACAATAAGCAACGTCAAAAATGGGATGATCTAGCCGCCGATGTTTTGGATGGCTACTCAGGAAAACTGGGAGCGTCAGAAGTTGACAGCCTGATAACCAAAAGCCAAAAGGCCATGCCGCTTTTATTTGACGCAGTCGAAGGATTGTACAGTCAGGTATTTCGTGCAATGTTTCCCGTTGATGAAGAATTTTTCCGCATCTCTACAGACAAGAAGAGTCAACGAGGCGCAGACATACTCAGCAAATACCTGCACAAGAAAATCAGAGAATCCGGAATGGCGGAAATCGATAAGCAAACGAAGCTTGCGTGTGCTCTTGGTGTTGCTGTTTGCAGGATGTCTTACACAAACGACGTCAGAAAGATTGAATATTTCGACCACAGGACATCTGGAAACAGAGAGGTTTCAAAAACCAAAAAACGAGGTGTCGCTGTTGAGGTTTTGTCTCATAAAGATTGGGGAGTTGAACTTGACCGGGGATTTTCAGAAGGTATTACCTGGCACCGTTGGATAGACAGAGACCAGCGAATCAAGAGTCTCGCAGACCAAGGTATTTACGAAAACTATGAAGAACTGAAAGTTATCGAAACATCGCAGGATTCCGACAGTTCGTTGGTCGATAATGATCGATCGGGCTATGAACAGCATCGAAGAGAATCCGGGAACATGTCGTCAGAGGACGAAAGTACAAAAAAGAAATTAAAAACATATGAACTGGTACAATACTTCGGCGACATTCCGATGAAACGAAAAACAGATGAGGAATATGAACTCGTTGAGAATGTTACTGTCGTAGTAGCCGAGGGAAAAGTTGTTTTGATGGCAGAAGACATGGGAACGATGGACGGAGAAAACCCGTTTGTAGTCCTTCGGTACGGAGATTCAATCGACCCAAAAAATCCACTGGGAAACACACCTATAATCAACGCCCTTCCCATTTACTGGTCATGCAATCAGATTTTCAATCTCCTTCTCGACAGCGGAGAAATGCAGGTCAAGAGTCCTCTGGCTTATAATCCCCTCGATACCCACTTCCTCAAGTGGGTAGCAAGCCAAGGCGGGAGACCAAAGATCGAACAGAAGACACTAATTCCTACACGGTATGGCATTGGAGTTGTCGACACAGGCGCGCAGAATATGCAGATCGCCTATACTCTCCTTGGGGAGATGATAAACAAATTTCAGGAAGCCACAAAGTCTATCAAGAACTTCACTCAAAGAGGATATGACAAAACCGCGACAGAAATTTCTGGTGTCCTTGAAGGCATAGGCACATACATGTCACAAGTTGTAACTGCGATGCAGCGAGACTTTGTGCCGAGATTCGTCAGCAAATACTATAACCTCTGGCGCCAATACGAAGTCTTCGTTGATCCTCAATATGCAGCACAAGACATGATAGATACTCTTGATGATGAAACCCTCTTTGATGAGATCCCATTCGAAGAAATTGTCAAAGACTGGGAGTTCATGCCTGCGGGGAACAACCATTTCGCCGTTCGATTAAAACGGGTTCAACAGGTCCAAACATTTTTCAATATGATTCTTCCTATCCCTGGTGGCGTGGAGAGAATAAAAGTCGAAGAAATGATTCATTATTTGGCACGAGAATTTGAAGCGTCGGGATATGAAAAGTTTGTGATGAACGACGAAGAATGGGCAGCATACATGCAGCAAAAACAACAACAGGCTGCACAGGCAAAGCAGGAAGCTATTCAAAACCTGATGCTTCAAACAAAAATGAAAATGGCAGAAAGAGACCCAGCATCGGCGATGATAGCAAACGAGCTTATGGGAGCGATGATGAATGGAAACGATCAAGGGCAATCCGGTATGGGAACAAGTGATAAAGCCGCACCTCCTGGAAGTCCTGAGCAATCGCGGTCTATGTGATCCGTTCGTTCCCGGATATGATCCAGAGGTGGCAAACCATCAAAGAATATTTGAGGACGGAAGGCGAATGCTCGCCGAAGATATTCTGAACATATCGGGCGATAATTGAAGTAAACGAAATATAGAGGGATGATAGAAACATGAAGAATAAAACCGAAATTACAGTTAACAAAGACGATGAAGCAGTTGAAGGAAGAGACGGGACAAGTTTCATCGAAGATGAAGATGGAGACCTTGTTGTAGCGTCAGTTGATGGCGACGGCGAAGTAAGTGCCGAAATCGAACCAGACAACGACACTTTCGATTATGCGCAATATGATAAAATACTACCGGTCGGCGAAACAGAAAAAAGAGCAGAGGTAGTACCGTCTATCGACCTAAAAAAATTCGAAATAACAGACGATGATGATATTCAGACCCTGGCGACGAAAATTGCTCAGAAAACAACTTGGGAACTCGAACAAAAACACAAGATAGAGATTGACCAATTACGAAAACGATTGGATCAGCGCGACAGTGGAGACAACGAAAAGAGTGCGCAAGCCGCAAAAACGAAAATTGACGAGGATTGGAGGGCAAAGGGAGTAGATCCTGAAAAGATGTTCTCCGCCGTTGACAAACACTTCAGAGCGTTGCCGCAGGACCACCAGAACCTGCTTCGAAAAACCTACCCCAATCCATACGATCGTGTGATGTTTGTTCAAGAGACAATGGACAAAAAGGTTAAAAGGACCTTTGAAGATGGGGTGAAATACGCTAAGGATCTGCAAAAACAAAAAATTGCATCCACATCTTCTGTAAGGGGGGAATCAAAAAAAATCAACGACGTGAACGATCTTACAGAAGCTCAATTTAGAGCGTTGGATCGGGACATAGAAGACGGGGTGATTAAACCTCTGCAATCGTATGCATCAATTCATTAAAGGGGACATAGAACATGCCAGGTTATAACATCAACATAAACGCTGGAACGGCTGGAACGGCTGGAGAATTGCCGAATACCAACAGGTATTTGGAACGAAAATTTATTGATAATCTAAAACAGGAAACAAACATTCTCAATTACGCCAAGGAGTTCAAAATCCCTTCAAAGAGCTCTAAGGTTATCGAGTTTCCGAAACTGACCAAACTCGTCGCTGCAACAACTGCTTTGGCAAATGAGGGCGTACCTCCGGCGGGGAGCAAGTTGACCGTGACGAAAACAACGATCACGCTATACCAGTATGGGGACTTCGTTTATCTTTCTGATCTCATGGACGAAACGGCGGAATTGAATTATCGCAGGGAACTCACAGTCGAGCAAAGCTACCAAAGTGCCCTCACGCTTGAAACCCTGGTCAGAAACAGCATCATCGCTGGTACGAATGTCTACTACTCAAACGGTACGGCAAGAACAGATGTCAACAGTCCGATCACTGCATCGATTATCAGAAAAGCGGTGAGGTATCTCAGACGAAACAACGTAAAGCCGTTGACCGGACTGCTGAAAGGATCTCCTAACGCTGATGCTAGGGCACTGAAAACCTCATACGGCATGTTCATTCACGACGATGTGCTTACCGATCTCGTGGAAATGGATGGTTTTGTCGATATTGAACAGTATGCGGGAAGAGGAGAAACCCTTCCGAATGAGGTTGGGGCAATTCGTTCCGGTGTTCGGTTGATAGAAAACTCCTTGATGGACTCAACGTCATGCTCGTTCAATGCTGGTGGCGCAAGTTATACGGCAACGGGTATGATCTCGGCGGGATCTTCATTGTGCGATGTTTACCCGTCGATCGTTTTTACAAATGGAGCTTATGCGGTTGCAAAACTCAATTCAACGAATGTTGAGAAGTTCAGCAAAAAACGTGGCTCTGCGGGAACAGGCGACCCATTGAGTCAAGTCAGCTCGGAAGGCTGGAAAGTCCTCTTCGGAGTCGGGCGACATGACGAAACGAAACTCGTGCGCATTGAAAGTGCCGCGACTGAATTGGTATAGGAGAAGATCATGGGAAGTATTTATGGAGCAATGGAGTTCGTCAAGGTTACACTGACCACTGCGGTTGCGACCACAGTAAGTTTAGGTTATATTCCAAGATATGTTCGAATTGTTAACGTCACCGACTCAGTGTCCTTTGAATGGTTTTACGACGCAGATGGCAACGGAATGACGGACGGTACCGCTTGGCTTTGGGCAACGGCTGGCGACCAGTCGCTTCAAGCTGCCAATGGTATCACTGCTTATGCCGGAACGTCTACGGCTGCTGCCGGGGTTACCCTCGGAACAGCGATCGGCGGAACGAGCGATACTGTTTACATGATTGCAATTCGCTAAGAAATCGATCCTCCGCGATAAGCACCTTGGGGCCGACATCTATTCGCTCGGATGCGGCCCATCTTTATTTCAAACAAATCCAAAAGTTTTGGCTTCTGTTATAACTGTCGGTTCAAATTACTCCTTTCGGCATGTTGTCAGTAACTATCTTTGCATTCTTGACGATGGGCTCGACGGGATAGCGGAATCGGGCTGTCCTTGCGTGTTGTCTCCGTATTATCAGTCCGGCGTTGACCACGTCGTCAAAAAAAGTAGGATCTTTGACAAGCGCTCAGAACCGGACGAATTATTTTACACTGGCGGAAATGCCGGGCAGTTTTCAGTATTCCTGGCCTACCTTCTCGGCGCTAAAAACATCTATCTCATTGGCCACGATGGAGGTTTTTCACAGTACGATGACCGGTACAAGGCTTTTGCAAAAGATTTATCAAAGCAAAAACCTGACGTAAACATATATAATTGCAGTACAATTTCGAAGTACACCTATTGGGAGTACCGAAATATAGAGTTACTGTAAGCGTGTGCCAACAACTGAAATCGAGGAAAAATGGATATTCAAGTCCCACAGGAGAACGGAATGAGATTCGCCGTTCCACAGGAGTCAACTGCAAGATTGACTGAACAGAGACGGCCACAGCTTTATCACGATATCTTCCGTCTTTTACCTTCGGATGTTCGCAAGGATCTTAAAGTGACGATCACGGTGCATAGCAATCCTGGTGACCGAAGTGATGGGGTTGATACCGTAACTTTTAATCGAAACGATCGAGAGGTAACGTTCATCAAGGATACCCCCCAAGTGGTGGGTGTGGAATTTATTGAGAGCCTTGAACACTGCGTCTATACCGAAAGTTTCGAGCAGTGGAATCAGGCCAAGGGAAAATACGAAACCGTCAACGTCAAAAAGCGGGAATATCCTTACACCATCGAGGACGACGACCTGAAAATGTTACTTCACGAGACGATCAAGAAGTACAAAGACAAAGCCCAATCGAACCCAGAACCGAGTCATAAACGGAGCAGATAATGGGAGCAGTTGCGAAAACAAGCATTCTCGGATTGACGAACAAGATCCTGCAAGAACTCAATGAACCTGCCGTTTCAACCATTGTCAATTCGACAACGGGCATGGCGTTTCGGGTCATGAACAACATCGACAGCACCCTGCAGAAGATGTACCGTGCGTTCGGTTGGTCGTTTCTGGAAGGCGAAGACACGAGTTTGGCGACAACGGCTGGTACACGGTATGTAACGCTCCCTACGTCGATAAATGAGCACTTCCTGATAGGGGTCCATTTGCTGAATCACGCAACCCCGGCAAGTGCAGATGAAAGCGTACCACTGTTGCAAATCAGCTATGACGAGTGGGTTTCTTGGGGTTTCGAGTTGACTCCTGATAGCGCGGTTGATGCAAATCAGCGGGGAACGCCGATTTACTTCATGATCTGGCAAGGAAGAATGTACCTCTATCCCACACCAGACAATAATCCCGATGATAGCGCAGTAGGATACTCGATTAAGATACACAGTAAGACCAACTACGCGGCTCTGTCGAGAACCGCCACAACTACGACATCGCAACTACCTTTTGGGTTTGAAGACGTTCTTTGTCACGGTGTCCTTGCAAACATGCAGCTATCGATAAATCCCGGTCTCGCTTCATCCTATAAACAACTCTACGACGAAGGAGTCTCAGAATTGATTTCCGATTATGCGTTGAGCAACCAATTTCAGTTGAGATTATAAGAGATGGCGATTCAGGTCTTTGATTTCAGGCAGGGTCTAAGAGAGGACTTAGGTCTTGACGTACTTACGCCTGAGCAATCGCCTTCACTGAGGAACTGCCGATTCCTTCCAAGGGGCCGACTGACAAAACGCAGAGCCGTTTACTTTGACACCAATCCTTCGTTTTCTGTTGTACCGCTGCATGGATGCAAATTGCTTGAGGCACCTGCTGAAAACGGGGGCGTTAGTTCCGGCACGCTCAGCGACTACTACGACGCTAACGCCATTCCAAATAATCATTTTGGCTCATGGTCTGGGGCAGTTCTCGATAATTGGACATCAGAGGCATTGGTAACGACAACACAATCCGGAGCGACGGATATTGTCAGTGTTGCAAATGCTGCTGCTGTTGCTGCGGGGATATATGTTGAGGTTTTTAGTAAGGTTGCAGGGGATGCGGGATCAAGAACATCTACAAACATTTTCAGCGTAACAGTCAGATTCAATATTGCAGACAACATAACGATCGCGGTGGTTTTGAAGGATGGGGCGGGGAACACGCTAAAATCGGGAACAGTAACCGGAAGCGGTTCGTGGAAAACTCAGGTTCTCACATGGAACAACGTAACGATAGGAGCGATCAGATGTTATCTGTATTTACAGCCAGAGGCCGGGCAGACGGCGTTGATCCACTACGTTAAATTCAGAGCGAAGAGGATTGATTTTTTCTGTTTCGGACCGAACCACGCAACGGCAGCCAGTGTAACTGCCTTTAATACTGGGTCACAGTTTCAACAGGTTATCGATGTTGCGGACACGCTCGTTAATCTCGATTACGACGGAAACGGGTTGTATGTGAACAGTTTACCTGTTTTTAACAGTAGGATTCAGGTTTTCCCGCAGTTGTCTTCAACCTACAAGTCGCCATTCGAGTTGGGTATTACGAACCTGGTGAAATATCGAACGGCCAATACCGGTTATCTTCCGCCAGCAGATTGGAACAACTCCGATGCCAACAGCATACCGGTTCTGCCAAAATTTTTGGCAGTATTCGAGGTGATGGCTGGTCAGATTCTTGTCGGCGGAAATTCATATCTCTACCCTAACAGAATTTGGTGGTCAGAGATAAACAACCAATATGTTTGGTCAGATTTTGAAAATCCGGGTTTTGGCGGACCCGGATTCATGAACGTCGGTAACGAAGGTGAAGAAATTACCGGAATTTCGCAATATCGTTCAAGTCTTCTCGTGTTCAAATCCCAGAAAATATACGTCATAGAGTTTGGGGAAGAAGGTGCGCAGGTTGTAGACGTAATGGATATCGGTACGCCATGGCACCATTCCATAGTAAGTGCGGGTTTGAACATCTATTTCTATTCCGACGCCGGATTCATTAGGATACTTCCTTCTGATTCACGCGACAACGAAAGTTATGGCTGGGAAATAATATCGAGGGGAATAGAAAGAACACATAGAGCAATCGGGGCCACACGAGATGTCTTCGGCGTCTATGACAGGAAGAACAGAAGGGTACTGTGGTGGGGAGTCAATACCGAAGTCGCCAATTTTTATTCTTGCCTTGAGTATTATATCGACTTCCAGAGTTGGGCATTAGGGGTGCCGAGTTCCAACGCGCAATTTTCCGTCGCTGGTGCGGATTGGAGCGAATTAAATAACTGTGCATACATTGGCACAAAATACCCGGCTTCCCCGGCGGCAAAATATATTTTACTGTGGGACTATATCGGAACAATTGCGCCAAATGAACAAAGCACAGGAACGGTGTCCAATTCCCCGACGGCAATGAACTTCTGGTGGCGATCTGGCATTATCCACCTCGGTAAAATGTCCGATAAAAAGAAGTTCTCGAAGCTGACGATTTACTACAACGCATTGGCGACAAATACGACATATCCCTTCACTTTGATAATCGATCGAAACCCGTTGCTAAACGATGACATCGTTCTTTCGAGTGAGCGGTATATTCGAATAAGAGGTGGGGTAGAGGTTGGCGATGGTACGACATATACAACCATAGACACGACAAACGGAATACCACAGGGCGACCTTACAGGAGCGTTTCTCGATACCAATTCAGATCCGGCAATGAAGGTCTTCAAATTCAACGGAATTGGAACATGTAACAGCATACAGATAGAATTTTCAGACAACCGGATAGACACCGATTTTATCATATTTGGGTTTGAGGTGAGTTGATGGCGGGATTATCGGCAAAAGAGAGTCAGGCGATACAGAAAATAAAAAACGACCTCTCCACTCAGGGTTATGCTCCCCAGCGTGTCGGGAAGGCACTTGCGCAATGGATCAATACCGGGCGTGAACAGGGCGCGGATATCGAAGACTTTGTTTCTAACCTAGTGAAAAATCTAAGTGAGAAAGAAGGTACTCAGGTTGAGGAGTATAAAAACAAATTAAAAGCGGTTGGATACTCGCAAGAAGACATACAGACTGCCTTCAATAATTGGATGGGAACCGGTTTCGGAAAGGGAGTAAGTTTCGATGATTCCGCGAGAAAAGCACTTAAGGGTAAGCCACGAGACCCCATCTTGCGTTCTGGAAGTATCATAGATACGATACCAACTGCTGCGAATACCAGTAGCTCTGGATCAGTGATTGACGATCCCGTTATCAACAAATACATCAAATTTGGTTACTCGAAAAAAGACGTTGGTAGAGCGTTCAATGAGTGGAATGCCGGCGATAAAAAGAAAGATTTTGACGCCTATGCCAATGTGTGGTTGGGCAACTATGCCCAAGTG
>ERZ1292623.768-Hain-H51-01um-R1-768-length-32839-cov-7_pt4 | contig 14157 bp, 11 predicted proteins | sample MGYA00564398_ERZ1292623 | MGnify/ENA primary metagenome ERZ1292623 (study PRJEB36523, sample SAMEA6512633) | groundwater metagenome | collected 2019-01-07 | study: AquaDiva: Metagenomics assemblies of 32 groundwater samples
AAAATTGGAAAATTCCGAGCGGCCGGAAGCGACCGAAGCCAAAATTGCCGCCCAGATTCTAAAAGAAATCAACTCTCGACTGAAGTTTTTGCAGGACGTAGGGCTAAATTATTTGAACCTGGCGCGCAGTGCTGTCAGTTTGTCGGGCGGCGAAGCTCAGCGTATTCGTTTGGCCACCCAGATCGGCTCGGGCCTGCAAGGCGTACTGTATGTTTTAGATGAACCAAGCATCGGTCTGCATCAACGCGATAACAAGCGTTTGCTCAGCACTTTGAAGAAACTGCGCGATCTCGGCAATACCGTAATTGTCGTTGAGCACGACGAAGAAACCATTAGAAGTGCCGATTTTTTGGTCGATATTGGCCCCGGTGCTGGTATCCACGGCGGTAAAATCGTGGCTACTGGTTCGCCAGACCTAGTTGCTAAAGTTAAAAATAGCATTACTGCCCAATTTTTGCGTGGCGAGCGGAAAATCAACACCCCCCAAAAACGCCGCCCGGGCAACGGGTGCGAACTGTTCATTAAAGGGGCGCGCGAAAACAACCTCAAAAACCTCGACGTTAGTATCCCACTCGGGCAGCTGGTGGTTGTCAGCGGCGTATCCGGCTCGGGCAAGTCAAGTTTGATTAACGATATTTTAGCTAAGGAATTATCAGCACGGCTGATGCGAGCCCAAACAGTGCCCGGCCGGCACAGTGACATCGAAGGCATAAAAAATCTTGATAAAGTGATCGTAATAGACCAATCGCCGATCGGTCGCACACCGCGCTCCAATCCGGCAACATATACAGGAGTCTTTACGCCTATCCGTGAACTCTTTGCGGCCACGCCGGAAGCTAAATTGCGAGGCTATAATCCGGGGCGCTTTAGCTTTAATGTCAAGGGTGGCCGCTGCGAAAACTGTTCCGGCGACGGTGTCATAAAAATCGAGATGCACTTCTTGCCGGATGTCTACGTAACCTGCGAAGTCTGCCACGGCAAGCGCTACAATCGCGAAGCTCTCGAGATCCATTACAAAGGTAAAGCTGTCAGCGATGTGCTGGAAATGACAACTGAACAGGCGCTAGAATTTTTTGCGGTCGTCCCATCGATTGCCCGAAAACTACAAACTCTAGTCGATGTCGGCCTAGGTTATATAACTCTTGGGCAGCCAGCCACGACACTGTCAGGCGGTGAGGCCCAGCGCGTAAAATTAGCCACCGAACTTAGTCGCCGTCCCACTGGCCGCACGCTATATATTCTCGATGAGCCGACGACTGGTTTGCATATGGCCGATGTCGAAAAACTATTGCAAGTTCTACACGCCCTGGTTGATGCTGGCAATAGTATGATTGTGATTGAACATAACCTAGATGTTATTAAAAATGCCGACCAGGTTATAGACTTGGGACCAGAAGGCGGCGCCGCTGGCGGGGAAGTGATTGCGCAGGGCACTCCCGAACAAGTTGCTAAAATTGCAAAAAGCTACACCGGCCAATTCCTATCTCGTATACTTTAATTATTTTTACTAAAGTAGTGCTGCCAGTCTTCTTTGGCCATAGCCGCCAAGCGGCGCCGGGTATCTGGATTTCTAAAGATATGCCAAGCAGCTATGGCTACCAAAATATTAGCCGAAATTATTAGCGACCAAATAAAGTATTTATCAATACCCGGGAATGAACTGCCGATTAAATAACCGACCATCGGCAAACCTACGCCCCATAAGATACCGCCCAGAAGATTATAAAAAGCGAACAACTGCCACTGCATCTTACCCATACCAGCCACGACCGGGGCAAAAGTCCGTATATAGGCGATAAAGCGGGCAAGTATAATCGTTTTGCCACCATGCTTATTGTAAAAAACTTGGGCATGTTTTATATAACTTCGCCGGAATAGAAGGCCGTTTTTTCGCTTAAAAACCTTTGGGCCAAGCCGGCGGCCAATCCGGTAGCCAACGTTATCGCCTATGATTGCGGCAATCACCGTAACTACTATCAGCCAAACAATCGGCAACTTGCCTTGGCCGGCAAAAAAGCCGGCGGCTAGCAAAAGTGTGTCGCCAGGAAAAATAAAGCCAAACAGCAGACCGCTTTCGGCAAAAACTATCAAACCGATAGCTAGCAGACCACCACCCTGGACAATGTGCTCGCTGTTGAACCACATAACTCTTTAATTGTATCTCAAATCTGATATAATAAACGGGACATAAAATTTACCCGCACCTCCGCCTCGGCGGATTAGGTGGGTAAGGGAGTGAGAGTTGACCAGTTTAGATACGCCATTAAAATTGTTTCGTCGCACCACAGTCCGCAAAAAACTAGCTTCGTTGCGGGCCGATGGGCAAGTACCGGCGGTTATCCATAATCACGGCGCGGCGTCTATTTATGTTATGGCTTCGGAACTCGAGCTTGGCAAGATCTACCGTGAGGCCGGCAAGCACCATCCGTTGAACCTGAACGTCGACGACCAAAAATTCCTAGTCCTCATTAAAGATGTCCATTACCATCCCGCCAAACGCCGCATGGAGCACGTCGTATTCCAGGCTATCCGCCAGGACGAAAAAGTTGAGGCCGAAGTGCCAATTCACTTGGAAGGCGAGATTCCAGCCGAAAAAGTTGGTCTTATGGTGCTACATCAGCTTGACCACGTACAAGTCGAGGCTCTACCTAAAGATTTAATCGATGAATTCAAAGTCGATGCTTCCAAATTAGCCGAAATAGGCGATCAAATTACAGTAGCTGACCTGGTCGTGCCCGAAGGTGTCACGATTTTAACAGAAGCTGACCACCCAATAGCCAGAGTTGTTGAAACCAAAGCAATGATTTCAGAGGAAGAGTTAGCCGCCGAAGCCGAAGCCGCTGCGGCTCAAGCTGCCGTTGCTGAAGGGGAAGAAGGTGTCGAAGGTGAAGCCAAGCCGGCTGAAGACGGCGAAGCGCCTGCAACTGAACCTCCAGAAGCTAAATAAGCCCCCGGACTAAAATACTTGACTTGCTTGCCCCGCACCAAATCCTGGATGAGGAAGAAGAAGAATATCCCTATTTCGGAATATCAAGATTTTGGTGCTGGGGTTAAGTATTATTTAGTCATCCAGGAAGCCGCCGGATTGATGGGCCCAGAGCCGGGCGTAGACGCCGTCTTTTTGTAAGAGTTCTTGGTGTGTGCCTTGTTCAACAATTTTGCCTTCCTCCAAAACCACGATCCGGTCCATACGCTGGATAGTGCTCAGACGGTGGGCAATAACTATTGCTGTTCGGCCTTCCATCAATTTCCACAAAGCATCCTGGATTAACTTTTCGCTTTCGGAGTCCAATGCACTAGTGGCTTCGTCTAACACCAGGATTGGTGCATTTTTGATCATCGCCCTGGCAATGGCAATTCGCTGACGCTGACCGCCTGACAACTTTACACCCCGTTCGCCGACCAACGTATCATAGCCCTGGGGTAGGTCCTTAATAAATTCGTGGGCATGGGCCAGCTTAGCGACACGAATTACCTCTTTTTCTGAAGCATCCATATTACCGTATCCGATATTGTCGGCTAGAGACCGGTGAAAAAGCGAGGGGTCTTGTGGCACATAAGCAATATTAGCCCGTAGCTGTTGCTGCTTAACCGTTGCTATGTTTTGGCCGCCAATTAGAATCTGGCCTTTATTAATGTCCATAAACCTCAGCAAAAGCGTGGTGATAGTAGTTTTGCCACCGCCCGAATGTCCTACCAGTGCAAGTTTCTCCCCCTCGCGAATGTTCAAATTTAAATTACGGAATAAGTGCTTGCCAGTTTTATCTGAGTATTGGAACGTAACATTCTTAAATTCAATCGAACCCTTAAGCGGTGTGAAGGCCTGTGCGTTTTCAATATCGCTAACCTTCGGCGGTTCTATCAATAGTTCGGTAAACTGGGCGGCGTCGGTAATAGACGATTCGATGTTTCGATATATTTGGTTGAACTTCCACACTACCCCACTAATGTTGGCAAAGTAAGTAAACGATACAAAAACCGCCTCGATATTAAGCGCGCCGTTGGACGACAGCGCGAGCGCGATAATAAGCCCCAGCATATTAGTAAACACATACAACGGAGATAGCAACATCTCGATCTTGATGGTGTTATAGTCCCAGGCTTTTAGAGTTTTGCTCATGTAATCCTGCGCGTTCCCCAAGTGTCTTTTGGCTTCGTATTTTTCTTGGGCGAAGGAGCGGACAGTCGTCATATTGGCAATCGTATCCGCGATATTGCCAGCCATTGCGTTGCTGGCGGCCTCTCTTTTTATAACTAATTTTTGACGACGTCTAACAAGCGGAATAACAATCATGCCGGCAATCAATAAAAGGACTAACAGGCTAAAGACCAGCCATGGTGAATAGTGCCACAAAACAAATCCAGCAAAGAAAATCGGGATGAGGGAGGAGGTAACATTAAATGCCAGCGTATCCATAAGATCTTCGTATCTGCGGCCAAAACCAATCGCTTTTTTGGTCAGGGAACCCGCGAAGTTATCGTTAAAGAATGACTGGTCTTTGGCGTAGAGATAGTTCATCGCTTGTACATAAAGACGCTCCATGCCTCTCGTTTCAGCTCGGCTAAGAGCCAACATGGCTATTCTCCAAAGAGCTTCGCCAACCAGCCATAGCCCAACAAAGAGCAAAATATAAGGCAGAAGCTGAGAGGCGCCGGGATGTGCATTGTTAGTGTAGGTGGCTAGAATTTTAGCCACGATAAGCGGCGGAACATAAGCTACTAGGATATTGCCGATTCCGGGCAGCACTAAAGCAGGCCCAGTGAAATACCAATCTCGCAGTGCCTGCCGCCAATAGTGCTTGGCGGCCAGCCGCATAGCTTGTACGTTACGTTTTTCGTCCATGGCGCAGCCTCCTAGCTACGCTTATTAGTTAATTTTAGCTGCTTTTTTGCTTGCCCCGTACCAAAACCTGAGCGGAATAGTCTGCAATCAGATTATGGAGCGTCAAGTTTTGGTGTCGGGGTTTATAAAGAAGACTAACAGGGCACAAAAGGAGTAGCTACTGTCGCTTCTAATTTTGTAAACTTTTTCATCTTAGCCACTCCTTTCTACCTGTTAAATAATAAGTTACAACAGTCTAACACCTTATAATCAGGGGTGTCAAATCTGTGTTAGTCTAATACGTGCATTATGGCAAAACGACTGGATGAAAAATTAGCTAAGTTACCAACGTCACCCGGGGTCTATTTTCATAAAAATGCCGCCGGCGAAATTATATATATCGGCAAAGCCGCTAATTTGCGCAACCGTGTTCGCCAGTACTTCCACCCTTCGACTTTGCTCGGGGCAGGGGCCAGTGATCTCAAAACAGCACAATTGGTAAATGAAATCGCCGATATCGATTGGACAGAGGTAGAAACCGAGGTTGATGCGCTATTTTTAGAAGCCGAAATGGTGCGGCGTTATATGCCGCCCTACAATATCTTACTGCGCGACGATAAAAGTCTCAGCTACGTGCGGATTAATTATAAAAGTGATTACCCCACAGTTGCATTTATCCGCCAGCCGCTTGACGATGGGGCGCAATATTTTGGCCCATATATCAGTATTAACGAGGTCAAAAAAGCCCTGCGCTATTTACGTCGGGCTTTTCCCTACGCTAGCTCTAAGCCCGTAAATCAAAAGCGGGCCGGCCTGCACTACCACCTAGGGCTTGACCCCGGGCTGGAAGACGGCCGCACCAGTCTGGAAGATTATCGTGCCAACCTGCGGAAACTGATGAAGTATTTACGCGGTAACCGTCTAGCATTGGTGGGGGAGATTGAAAGGGAAATGAAAGCGGCAGCTAAAGCCAGGGATTTCGAGCTGGCAGCCAAGTTGCGCAACCAGCTATTTTCATTGCAGGCGCTAAAACGCCAAGTACTATTTTCGGACCGAGAAATGTTAGATGCTAGCAAGGATCAAGCGCTGGTTGAACTCGCCAAACTGCTGGGACTCTCGGCGCCACCGCGCCGAATCGAAGGCTATGATATCAGTCACATTCAAGGGACTGATACGGTCGCTAGTATGGTGGTATTTATTAATGGTCTGCCGTCGAAAACCGACTATCGAAAATTTAAGATGCGCTTGCCCGGCAATGATGATTTCGGCCATATGGCAGAGACTATCAAACGGCGTTTGCGCGTTGAGAATATCAATAAATGGGGTAAGCCGGACTTAGTATTAATTGATGGCGGTAAGGGCCAGCTATCAGTAGCCACAGCGGCTCGCGATAACGTTGGCCAGTCTAAGGTTCCGATGATTGGACTGGCCAAACGGTTCGAGGAAATCATCGTGCCCAAAGAAAGGGGTTTTGACATAGTGGCATTGCCGGAGAGTAGCCATATCGTGAAATTACTACAACGTATCCGCGACGAATCTCATCGTTTTGCCACCGTCTACCACAGTATGTTACGAGGCAATCGTCAAACTGCCAGTTTACTTGACGATGTTCCAGGTATTGGCCCGGCAACTCGGAAAAGACTTATCAGACACTTCGGTTCAATGCGGGCATTGTCAGCGGCCAATGAATCACAGCTCCAAAAAGTCCTAGGACCCAAAACCGGTAAGGCGGTCGCAAAATACCTGGCTGCCTTCAAAAATTGATACAATAATAGTGATGCAGCATTTCGCAGTTAAGCTTTTAATACGTTGGTTCGTGTCGGTACTTGGGTTGTGGGTGGCGGCATCGTTACTCGGTGGTAGCCGTTTGAGTATTGGTGCAGGACTAGGCACTGCAGCCGGCGCCGGTTTGTTTCTAGCACTTGTAAATATGGCACTCAAACCAATTTTGGTCATTTTATCTTTCCCGGCCATAATTTTTTCTTTAGGTCTTTTTATGCTGGTGCTCAACGGCTTTCTAATACTAATTGCCAGCTGGCTTTACAGCCCGCTGTACGTTAAAAATCTAGGAGTGGCTATTGTAGCTGGTATAATCGTTGGGTTAGTCAACTTCTTGGTGAGTAAAGTTTTGGAGGATGTAAAAAAATGAATATTTGGAACTACATTACCATTGTATCGGTCGTGCTACTCATCATTCTGATTTTAATTCAGACTCGAGGAGCAAGCCTGGGCGCTGGACTGGGCGGCAGCGGCGAGGTCAACACTCTCAGACGTGGCTCGGATAAAACTATTCACCAGCTGACGATTATTTTGGTTTTTATTTTTGCGGCCAGTATCCTGATGACCATCGTTTCCCAATAACCCGAAAACACGCACCGTCCGCCCTGCTGTCTGGCATAGCCAAACACGCCGGCGGACTTTTGGCGCGCTGCTATGTTACCGACTGCGGTACTGCCTCACTGTATGCCAGATACAGCTTAGTCCGTTCCTCGTCGGCGCCTTACAGCACATCCAAATACGTGATTTTGGGAAGTGCGGTGCAGGTGTCTGGAGTGGTAAAGTATTTATATGGCAGTAATTGACATCCGGACCAAAAGACGCTGGCGGCGAGATTTCCACAAAAGTCGCCGCGGGGCGGTTGAGCTCGGCCAACAAGCCGACCAACAAATAGAAAAGCTGTTGCTGCGGCGCTTTGACCGCTTACTGTCAGTACGACGGTTTGTTTTTTTGTGGATAGCGCTGTTTGTGGCCTTAATTCTTTGGACATTTTTTCAATCCCGCGGTCTGTCCGCTTATTACCAATCACTCCAGCCAGTTCCGGGCGGAATTTACAGTGAAGGAATCAACGGAACATTTACAAATGCCAACCCGCTTTATGCTTCTAGCGCTCCTGATCGGGCAGCCAGCCGGCTAGTTTTTGCTGGGCTATTTAAATACGACAACGGCAATAATTTGGTAGGTGATTTAGCCCAGGACTTCGTCTTGGGGCCGGCTCCAACGCACTACACAGTGCACTTAAAAAAGAATTTAACTTGGCACGACGGCCAGCCGCTGACCGCCCGCGACGTTGTTTTTACCTTTAACACCATAAAAAATATTGAGTCCCAGACATCGCTTTATAATGCCTGGAAGGACATCGCCGTGGCCGCACCGGATGATTATACGGTGACCTTTGATCTACCTACTCCGTTGTCCTCATTCCCGCATTCAATGACAGCCGGAATAATCCCAGCGCACTTGCTAAAAAATATTCCGGCTGCCGGTCTGCGCAGTGCGCCATTTAACGCTGCGCCAGTTGGCGCCGGACCATTTATCTGGAAATACGTCGAAGTGTTGGGTAGCCCAACGACCGACCGTCAGCAGCGCATTGCCCTGGCGGCCTTTGACAAATACGGGGGTGGCCGACCCAAACTCGACGGCTTTAATCTTATTACTTTTAGTAACGAAAAACTACTGGTGTCAGCTTTTAAGCAGAAGCAAATTAACGCTATGAGCGGTCTGGAATCAATCCCTGAAGAGCTAACCAAAGATAAAGGCCTGCAGCTTTATGCTACGCCACTAACCAGTGCTGTGATGGCGTTTTTTAATACTTCCCGTGGCGCGCTTGGTGACATTAATGTCCGCCGCGCACTAGCGGCTGGTGTCGAGCGCCAGACGCTGGTCAACATAACCGGTCGCCCAACCCAGCTGGTCGATAGCCCTCTGCTGCGCGGCCAACTGGGCTACAGCCCGGAACTTACCCAGCGCGGCTATAATTTTGATCAAGCCAACCAGCTGCTGGATCAGGCGGGCTGGATCCGCGGTGATAAAAACCTTCGTTACAAAAATGGTCAGGTTTTAGAATTTTCATTGCGCTCACAAGACACCCAACAATACTCCCTGACTACCCAGTATTTACAACAGCAATGGGAAAAGCTGGGCGTAAAGGCCAACGTTACATATTATAGCGGCGACGATCTGCAGAGTCAGATAATTCCAAGCCACGATTACGATATTTTAGTTTATGGCATCAGCATCGGCGCCGACCCGGATGTTTTCGCCTACTGGGACAGTTCTCAGGCCAGCATTAGCTCACAAGGACATTCTAATCTGAGTGAATATAAATCTTCAGTGGCTGATGAAGCACTGGAAGCTGGGCGCAGCCGGACGGACAATGCTACGCGAGTAGTCAAATACAGAGCTTTCTTGAACGCCTGGATAGCCGACGTTCCGGCACTAGCACTTTACCAGCCGAACTATATTTATATTACCAGGGGTCCCGTCTTTGGCTACAACCGCAAAGCTGATAATGGGGCGGCAGACCGATTTTATAATGTCGAAAATTGGATGGTCCGCCAAAAACGCCAAACCAACTAAAAACACCTTCGGCATTGTATTTCCATCTGTTAATCGTTAGAATTAATTATTGCGCGGGCGAGTGCTGTAACTGGTAGCCAGGCTAGATTGAGGTTCTAGTGTCCGCAAGGACGTGGAGGTTCAAGTCCTCTCTCGCCCACCATCAAATTTCGGGCGCTTAGCTCAGTTGGCTAGAGCATCGCATTTACACTGCGAGTGTCGGGGGTTCGAGTCCCTCAGCGCCCACCAAGTTCGGCTCTTTAGCTCAGTTGGTAGAGCAGAGGCTTGAAGAGCCTTGTGTCCCCAGTTCGAGTCTGGGAGGAGCCACCATCCACCGCCGCCCACCCTTTTGGTGGGCTATGGTGGATTGATTCCTTCCCTAGACGAAGAACTGGATAAGCGATCCGCCGTAGGCGGAGAGCGGCCAGTTCGTTGGAGCGAGGACACGCGCAGAAACTAATTTCGAGCATGTTCGAGCGGAAAAGTGTTCGCCGAAGGCGAATGTGCGCTGTCTGGGAGGAGCCACCAGCGGGTGTAGCTCAGTTGTTTAGAGCGCTTCCTTGCCAAGGAAGAGGCCAGGGGTTAGAGTCCCCTCACCCGCACCAATAAAAAATCCTCAAAAGTTTTGAGGATTTTTTATTCTCGAGAAAGAGAATTAGCGCCAGAGTCTGAGTGAAGACAAGTCAGAAACTTTTGCCTTACCACTGACTAAAGCGATGGCGACACCAAACAGTACTAATGACGCGCCAGCCATTAGTGCAAAGAGGCCGATGGCGATCGGTGAACTCCAAGTCCAATCCATTTTTTGCTCCCTCTACCCACCGCTTGTTAATGTAACCTAACAATAACCATTACTTGTATTTTTAGCAAGTAATTATAGCGGCCTACCCTGTTATAATTGAGAGGAGTCCGCCTGAGGCGGACGACGAGGCGCGTTGGCCGAGCAGTTAGGTGAAGCTCTGCAAAAGCTTTTAGACGGGTGCAACTCCCGTACGCGCCTCCAGGGCGAGTGATGGAATGGTTTACATAGCAGACTTAAAATCTGTGCCCTTAAACGGGTTGTGGGTTCGAATCCCACCTCGCCCACCATTCGACTCGGCAGAAATACTTCTGTCTTGCTCATGATAAACCATTTGTGTCAAGTCGAATGACCCTGAGCGAATGTAGTGAATCGAAGGGCCTATTCAATCTTTACGGAACTCCCCGCAAAACGGACTTAGCTTCGGGATGGGTGGTCGGCGAAGCGGCCGCTGTCATAAGCGGTGCGTAGTAGTCTTTTTACTTCGTCAAGGGTGGCAGTTTTAACGCCGGGATTCAAAATACCGTGCGGGTCAAAAATCTTTTTAACTTGTAGCATCAACTGGTACAACTCTTCACCATATTGCCACGATATGTAGGGTGCACGGATACGACCATCGCCACTACCGGCACTAATACTGCCGCCCAGTTGGACCGCGGCAGCATATAAACCATCCTGGAGCTTAAATAGTTTTTGCCGATCACCAGTTTGACCAAGATCTAACACCGGTTGCATTCGCACCACGCCACTTCCAGCGTGTCCCCACATAGCAGGCATCAGTCCAACCTCGTTATAAACTGTCTCCGCCTTATTCATAAATTCCACCAACCTATCAACCGGGACGCAAATATCCTCGGCCACTGGCACTGCCCTAGCTTGGCCTTGGGGCTGGATGAGGATTGTAGATACGCTGTCGCGTAGCTTCAAAAGCCGCTCCTTACCATTAGTATCTTTGGCAATTTCGTACCAAGCGCCGGCCTTATCAACTATTTTCTGCAACTTTGCGATGGATTTCTTTTGGTCAGATTCTTTCAAATCGTCGAACTCAACAAACAAGTGAATGGGAGCCTCTTCGCGCAGGGACACGTCGTTCAGCTGGTTGGGGTTAAGCTTCTTAACTTGCTTGATAGCCGAGAGGTTGAGCATATCCAGCATACTTGGTTTTAATTCTAAAATACGGGGCAACACTTCATAGAGATCGCCAAGTTCATCCAAACTAATCAAAACAAGAGCTGTTTTTTGGTTAAAAGGTTCAATATCGAGTGTGGCTTCGACAATAGCCCCGAGCGTGCCTTCCGAGCCGATAAGCAGCGGCGCGAGATCGAATTCATTATTCTTTTTGACATCGAAAAGATTGTAGCCGACGGATCCAAAGCGGGCCTTTATGCTTTGGCGGCCGCGGTTTATAAATTCAGCGTTTTCTTCCAGCAGCTTGTCAAGAGAACGATATATTTCGCCCTCAAGTGTTTGTAGTCCGAGTTTGTGATTTAATTCCTTTTTGCCAAGCGGCTCGGTTTCTATAATTTCGCCGTTACTCAATACTGCGCGCAGGCTTTTTACATAGTGGTTGGTAGCGCCATATTTTAGCGATCTCTCGCCCACGGCATTGGTGGCAATTCCACCGCCAACGGTCGCGTAACTTGGTAGTACCGGGCAGGGTGGCAAAAAGAGCTCATGAAAATAAAGTACTTGCTCGAGTATGTTATACGTCAAGCCTGGCTGGACAACCATAAAGTGTTTTTTAACGTTGAGCTCCTGGATCCTATTCATATGCGCCCCCAAGACCAAAATAATTCCGCTACCTATGGCTGAGCCGACAGTACTGGTGCCACCACCGCGGACGGTCACCGGTAGAATTTTGCCGCGTTCGGCTAGCTGCCAAGCGAAACGGACAGTTTTGCGCACATCATTCTCATTTCTGGGGTAGACCACCACAGCTGGGGCTAGCTGCAAAACGCTCCCGTCATGCGCAAAGTGTCGCCGTACGTCTGGGCTGGCCGTGACCTCGCCCAACAAATGTTCTTGCAGATAGTGTGTTATTTTATTCAATTGATCCGCCTTTCATGTAAACGTGGTGGGCGAAAGAGGACTTGAACCTCCACGAGCTTGCGCTCACTAACTCCTGAAGCTAGCGCGTCTACCAATTCCGCCATTCGCCCCTACCTCTGTTATTGTAACTAATTAGCGGGATAAGCGCCAGTGCCAGCCGGGCCCAGCTAAATCATTTTTTAATTCAACAGGTACGGTTTTCTGCTGCTCTCCATAAGCAATATAAATTTCGCCAACGTGGGTTCCGGCGAGTTTCGGAGCAGAAATTGTTTGAGCTTTTAAAATAGGCGAAATTGTCGAACCTTTCCAAACTAGAACGGCGAGTTCATCGCTGGCTATAAGCTCAGATTTTGTGTCCCAAGGTGTTTTGTAGGTGCCCAAAGATCGTCCTTTTTTGACAACTGGGACTTTCTCGAAGCCATCTTCAACTGATTGCAAGATTTCACGGGAATCAGTTATGGCTTGGTTGCGGTCAGGAGCTCCTAAAATCACACCTATTAATATTATCGGTTGGCCAAAGATTGTTTTTTGTGCGGCAAAAAGTAGACAGCCGCCGGCTTCGTTGGTATTGCCCGTCTTTATACCAATTACTCCCTCGGTGCCTAGCAACCAATTAATGTTCCTAACTTCACCCGCAACTGGCAGGTTGACGGTAGCTTTCTTCACAATTTCAGCTATCACTTCGTTAGCTAGAGCTATTTCACCAAGCTTTATAAGCTCGGTAGCAGTACTGACAGAGTTAACGGAGAATCCACTTGCTTCGTCTACTCGTGTCTGTTTAAAGCCCATATCGGCAAGCATCTGGTTGGCATATTTAACATAATTATCTACTGAACCAAAAGCCCACTTGGCTACGGTAGCGGCCATATTATTTGACGATGGTATCAACATAGATTGAAGGCCGTCATACTCGCTTATTTGTGAACCTTTTGCGATTGATGTTACTGAACCACCCTGGGAAACGTACTCATTATAAATTGCGACATCGTCGCTATTTATGGTGATGTTTGGCCCCTTTTCGCCCTTTGCCAGGGGTTTTTCTTTTAATACGGCAAGGGCTGTTACAACTTTAGTAATGCTGGCTATTGGAACAGGTTTTTGCTGGCCGTGCGTAGCTAAGACGCCGTAACCTTTAGCACCGAGCGCCCCTTGGCCATAGGCCGGCCACGGTAAATTCACGGCTGGGCTGGTTTGCGGCTGGCTAAAATTAGTCGTTGGCTTGATTACAGGCAGTGGCCGGCTGTACTGGTATAGTCCAATTGCCAGTAAAAAGACCATCATCAACAGTGTAACTTTCTTGGGACTCATGCTTATTCACATCATACTTGATGTATAATCTATACAGAAACCATAAGGAGGTAAGCTCAGATGTACATTGCGTTAATTGTTGTCGGCGTAATTTTGCTGGCGATTGTGTTTATGTATAACAGTTTGGTACGCGTCAAAGTCCGGACCGACGAAGCCTGGAGCGATATTACCGTTCAAATGAAACGTCGTTTCGATCTAATCCCAAATCTGATTGAGTCAGTCAAGGCTTATGCCAAACACGAAAGTACCGTATTTCAAAAAGTAACTGAGGCTCGGGCAAATTCATTGAACGCCCAGACGGTTGGCGAAGTTAGCCAAGCCGAAGGCGATTTCCAAAAAGCTCTCAAAAGCTTGTTTGCCGTAGCCGAGGCTTACCCGCAATTGCGCGCCAGTGAAAACTTCCAAAAACTGCAGGACGAAATTACTGATACCGAAGATAAAATCCAGGCCGCCCGCCGCTTCTATAATGGTGCCTCCCGTGACTTGAACATTAAAATCCAGACATTTCCAACCAACATTTTTGCTGGAACGATGGGCTTTAAAATTCGTGAATTCTTTGAAGTCCCTGGTGAAGAAGCCTCGGCGGTTGCAAAGCCAGTCAAAGTCGGTTTTTCTGACAAGAAATAATGTACCAGCAAATCGCCAGTAACAAGCGCCGGACTGTAATCCTTTTGCTGGCTTTCGTGAGCCTGCTATGGGGCCTTGCCTATGTTATGAGCAAAGCTTTTGCCAGACCGGGATTGCTTTTTTTAATCGGCCTATTCTCACTTTCATACGCCATTTTTAGCTATTTTGCAGGGGCAAAAATGGCACTGGCCGTCAACCGCGCCAAGCAGATTAGCAA
>ERZ1292623.3180-Hain-H51-01um-R1-3180-length-14156-cov-4_pt1 | contig 14156 bp, 17 predicted proteins | sample MGYA00564398_ERZ1292623 | MGnify/ENA primary metagenome ERZ1292623 (study PRJEB36523, sample SAMEA6512633) | groundwater metagenome | collected 2019-01-07 | study: AquaDiva: Metagenomics assemblies of 32 groundwater samples
AGGCAGTCAGCAACCCTGAGCGCACAATCATGGCGGCAAAGCGAAAGATTGGCACCGCGCACAAATATACAATCAACAGCAAGAGCTACACCCCGCAGCAGATATCTGCATTTATTTTGCAGAAGATAAAGAAAGATGCGGAAGAGTTCATTGGCGAGCCGATCAGTAAAGTAGTGATTACCGTCCCGGCATACTTTGACGACAATCAACGGCAGGCGACAAAAGACGCAGGCACGATCGCAGGCTTAGATGTCGTGCGCATCGTCAATGAGCCAACGGCAGCGTGTCTCGCATTTGGCCTCGACAAGGGCGACAAGGAGATGAAAATTCTTGTGTTTGACTTCGGCGGTGGAACGCTTGATGTCACCATCATGGATTTGAGCGATGGTGTATTTGAAGTCAAATCAACCCACGGCGATACCCAGCTTGGTGGAACCGACATGGACGAGTCCATCATCACCTGGATAACAAAAGACTTCAAATTAAATGAAGGAATTGACCTGAAAAAAGACGCCGTTGCCATGCAGCGGGTGCGTGAAGCAGCAGAAAAAGCAAAGATTGAACTGTCAACAACAATGGAAAGTGACATCAACCTGCCATTTATCAGTGCAGGCAGCGACGGGCCGAAACATCTGCAGCTGAAGCTGACGCGCGCAAAGCTCGAAGAGCTTGTTGACCCCATCATCCGAAGATGCAAATCACCATTGGAACAGGCGATGAAAGATGCGAAGATGTCTGCTCATGACGTGGACAAGATCATCTTGGTCGGCGGACCGACAAGAATGCCCGCAATACGGAAGTTTGTCGAGGATTTTGTTGGCAAAAAAGCCGAGCGTGGCGTCGATCCTATGGAATGTGTCGCACAGGGCGCAGCAATCCAGGGCGGTGTGCTTGCAGGCGAAGTGAAAGACATCCTGCTGCTTGATGTGACGCCATTAAGTTTAGGCATCGAAACACTCGGTGGAGTATTTACCAAGCTGATCGAGCGCAACACAACCATCCCAACCAAAAAGTCACAGACCTTTTCGACCGCAGCAGACAACCAGCCTGCAGTAACCATTCGGGTTGGACAAGGCGAGCGGCCAATGTTCCCTGATAACAAGCAGCTCGGACAGTTTGATCTTGTTGGCATACCACCTGCACCACGAGGCATGCCGCAGATTGAAGTGACGTTTGACATCGATGCAAACGGCATCCTGCATGTGACCGCAAAAGACAATGGCACAGGAAAGGAGCAGAGCATCAAGATAACCGCTCCTAACAAGCTGGACGATGCTGAAGTGGAGAAGATGAAGAAAGAAGCAGAAGCGCACGCAGAAGAAGATACACGGCGCAAGGAGAGAGTGGAGACAACGAACCTAGCCGACACAACGCTCTACCAGACAAAAAAGACGCTTGAAGAGTTTAAGGACAAGATAAAGCCCGATGTGAAGGAGAAAATAGAGGCAAAGCTGAAAGTGCTTGAAGAAGCAAAGAAAAATGACGACATTGACGAGATGAAAAAAGCGATGGAAGAGCTCAACAAGGAAGTCATGCAGATAGGCGCGCAGATGTACCAGCAGGCGCAAGCAGCAGGTGGAACACATACTGAAAGCGAAGCAGAAGAGAATGGAAAAGGAGAAAATGTAGTGGACGCGGAATATACAGAAAAAAAAGATAAGAAAAAGAAAAGGTAACCATGAAGTTACCCTCGGTTGAAGAGTGTAATGCACTCTTTAACCGGTACCATGTGCCAAAGAACATCTTCACGCACTGCAAAAAAGTAAGCGAATTAGCGGTTTCAATCGCCGAGCGGCTGAAAAAGAGAGGGATTGGCATCAATGTGGAATTGGTGAGAATTGGCGCACTGATGCACGACTGGATGAAGGCAGCGACATTGGAAGCATTGGACAGGCCGCCATTCAGTTACAAGCCGACGCAGCAAGAGATAGCAGCATGGAAAGAACTGCGCGCCCGCTTTAAGGGCATGCACGAGTCTGAGATTACCCATGAGCTGCTGAAAGATAAATACCCCGAACTCACAGCATTTCTTATGCACGAAAGAGCCATAGCACATGATCTTTCTATCAAGCGCAGCTGGGAGGAAAAGATTGTGCATTACGCTGACTGGCGCGCGTATGGTGATAAAGTTATTCCACTCAATGAGCGCATGGATGACTTCTTTGTGCGATATAGAAAAAAAATAACCGATCTTGGCCGATGGGAAAGAGTCAAGCAGGCCGAGCGAAAGGCTGAAAAAGAGATAGAGGATGTTTTAGGTATACCTATTGCAGAGCTGACATGATAAAAGCAATTATTTTTGATTACGACGGGGTATTGTTTGATTCTGTAGCTGTGGGATTCGAGGCATATAGGAATATTACAGACTATCTGAAGCTGAATAGGATACGGACGATGGAAGAATTCAGGAGTGCGCAGCGGCATGGCTACAAGATGTTATTAGATGATTGGGGCATTGCCGACCAAAAAGTAAGGGAGCAGACCAAAGCTATATGATGAAAAAAGAATCAGGAGTTGAAGGAAAACATTAAGCTTATTCCCGGAATAAAAAAAACTCTTGCAGTGCTTTCAAAGAACCACGTGTTAGCGGTTGCATCCGGCACGTACAACGAACTGATTCAGGAACGACTGAAGACGTTAGGCATCAGCCATTATTTTAGTGTCATCATCGGAAATCGGGACGTTGCAAACAACAAGCCCTCGCCAGACATCATCAACCTCGCGCTGGAAAAGTTAAAGATAAAACCGCATGAGGCAGTGTACGTAGGTGATATGGTCTTTGATGTGATTGCAGGCAAAGCAGCAAACGTCAAAACGATTGCAATAGCAAACGAGTTTAGCTGGAACAAGCGGGAGCATCTTGAAGAGCAGCAGCCTGACGTGATCATTAATAAGCATGAGGAACTGCTGAATGCGGTGGACGACATATGACCAAGGACTATTATGACCTATTGGGATTAAAGAAAGACGCGTCAAAAGAGGACATTAAGAAAGCGTACAAGAAGCTCGCAAAAAAATACCACCCGGATCTTAATCCAAACAATAAGGAAGCTGAGCACAAGTTCAAAGAGATAAATGAAGCTGTGTCAGTATTGGCAGACGACCAAAAACGCCAGCAGTACGACCAGTTTGGCACAGCCGATGGCCAGTCATTCGAAGGCTTCGACTTCTCTGACTTCATGCGAGGGAGAGGAGCTGAAGACTTTTTCGGCGGCTTCGAAGGCATCTTCGAGAGTTTTTTTGGAGGCAGAGGCCGAGCACAGCGATCACGTGGCGCAGATATAGCTCAGGAAGTGGAAATAACCCTTGAAGAAGCTGCGCATGATACGACAAAAACGATCAATGTGAACAAGCTTGACCGCTGTGCTGCATGTGACGGCAAAGGGGGTGATAGAGAAACATGCCAAAATTGCAAAGGTTCGGGCATGTTCATGCGCACACAGCGCACGCCATTTGGCATATTTCAGACATCATCGGCATGCAGAGAGTGTGGTGGAAGCGGAAGCACGCTGAAGAAAGTATGTGCCAAATGCCACGCTGAAGGAAGAGTAAGAGTACGAAAGGATATTGACGTTACCATCCCCGCAGGTGTTGAAGAGGGCATGCAGTTACGAGTACGAGGAGAAGGCATTGCAGGAGAAAATGGCGCAGCCTCAGGTGATTTGTATATTGTGGTAAAGATAAAAGAGCATGAGATCTTTACGCGCAAAGGCAACAGCATCATGCTTGAAGTTCCTATTTCATTTACTCAAGCCGTGCTGGGGGATGAGATTGATGTGCCAACCTTGAATGGCAAAGCTGAGTTAAAGATTCCTCCACATACGCAGAATGACACCGTGTTCCGTATGAGAGGAAAGGGCCTGAACAGCCGGTATGGTGTTGGCGACCAGTATGTAAAAGTGCACATCAAAGTGCCTGAGAAGCTCACCAAAGAGCAGCATGAGCTGGTGAAGAAGCTTGCGCAACTAGAAAAAGAGAAGCCAACATCATTCTTGAATAAGTTTTTTGGGTAAGCGCTCCCACCAACATTTATAAACTACCCCTTTTGCGATTAGAGTAATGACATTACTAACCATAAAGGGGCACGAATTCCCCGCACTCGTTGTGCGTGACTCGTACAGCAGGCGAGCATTGCAGTACAAGAACAACATCATCGAGACGCTCAGCCAGATTGATGTGCCAAGCGATGACATCGACTTGGACATTGAACCAGTTGCGATAAAGAATGTTCCCGCGTCCGTAACGTGGTATGCTGATGGCTATCGCATGTACTATAGCTACAAAGTTGCTAAAAGATACGTTGATAATCTCTACGTAGTTTTCAAAGTGATAGAATTTGAAGTGGCACATCTTCTCCAGGGAAAAAAAACGTTTGAAGAATTCCTCTTGGAATTCGCAGAAAAAGACGACGTGGAGCATACAAGAAAAGAGGCACGAGAAATATTGGGCGTCGAGCAGGACGAGCTTGATATGAATGTCATCGACAGGAAGTATAAAGAATGGGCAAAGAAATATCATCCCGACATGCCCGACGGCGATTCTGAAATGTTCAAGAAGATCAATAACGCGCACAAGGTCTTGAAGAGAGAATTGCAGTGACTCACTTCCCCCCCAGCACCTTCTCAATCTCCTTCACTGAATACGTATTCAGCACATCCTTCGCAGACAGCCAACCGCGCCGCGCAATTGCTTCACCTAATGAAAGAAAATGCAACCCATCAACACCATGTGCATCAGTGCTCAAGACAAACGTACATCCTTTTGCAGCTTTCACCTGTTCCCCACCCAGATCCATTCGCTCAGGATGACAATCGATGTCCAGATGCACATCATTCCTCCGCGCACACTCAAACACCTTGTCAAGATTCATCGCATACGCTTCCCGCTTTTCCAGTTGCCTTCCCGTCGGATGGCCAAGGATGTGCACTCTATTCTCCATCGCAGTACATATCCGCTGCGTCATCTCCTTCTCACCCATCTTTGTCGCTAGATGAACACTCGCCAACACCACATCCAGCTTCTTCTGCCATTCTTTAGAAAGCGCAAGCGTCCCATTTTTAAGAATATCAACCTCAGCGCCATGGAATATGCGGATGTCTAACCTCTTATTTAACTTCTTGATCTCCGCAGCCTGCTTCTCTAACCTTTTCTCATTCAATGGGTTTGTTATTCTCACCTGCCCAACATGATCAGTGATTGTAATAAATTTCCAACCCAAAGACTGAGCCTTTGTTGCCATCGCTTCAATGCTGTCATTGCCATCGCTCCATGTGGTATGAGTTTGAAAATCACCCTGCGCATCGCCATACCCAATCAACGATGGCACTTTCTTTAATGCTAATTCGCCCGTATTCTCTCTCATCTCCGGCGAAACACACACAACACCCAACTTCTTGTAAATCTCTTCTTCAGTTCGCCCCGCAACCCATTTCTTGTTAAGAGTAAACAATCCATACTCATTCAGTGTATATCCATGCGCCAATGCAATCTTCCTCAGCTCAACATTGTGCTCTTTATTTCCGGTAAAATACTGCAACGCACTCCCAAATTCTTTAGAAGCAACGACCCGCAAATCAATCTGCAATCCATTATGCAAGCGCACCGAACTCCGCGTGCTCCCTTTCGCAAGCACATCAGCTACCACTTTCATATGCACAAAGTGCTCCATCACACGCGATGGTTGTGAAGAAACAGCAAGAATATCGATATCGCCAACCATTTCCTTTCTCCGTCGATAAGAGCCTGCAATCTCAACCGCGCTCACTTCCTTCAGCTTCCCCAATTCAGTTTTAATCTCTTCTGCCAATGGCATGATATAGCCAAGTAAAAAGCGTCCCCCTTTCTTCGCAGACTTTATCCCTTTCAACACATCAGCTTCAATTTTCTCTCCCAAACCTCGAAGCTCCCTAATTTTGTGCTGCTGTGCTGCCTTCTTTAAATCGCTGAGCGTCTTTACTTTTAGCTTCTCATACAGCAGCTTGATGCGTTTCGGCCCCATGCCGGGAATCTTGCCAAGCTGCTCCACATCCATGGGCAGCTTTTTCTTTAAGTCATTGTAATACTTCAGTTTGCCTGTCTTGATGAGCTCTTCAATCTTCTGTGCTATGCTTTCTCCGATGCCCGGCAGCTCAGTAAGTTCTCCTCTTTTGTATATTTCCTCGATATCTTCAGAAAGGTTTTCGACAGTGCGCGCTGCCATTTGATAGGCTCGCGGCTTGAACCGGACGCCCTGCAGCTCGAGCAGGTCAGCAATTTCAAATAATATTTTTGCTATCTCAAGGTTTTTCATTGATGGTGTTATTGTTTCTTTTTTTATAAATGTTAGTAAAGTTTATTAACAAGAAGAAAGTTTGGACACGCACGATGGCATTAAAAACAGGGATGGAATTGAGACCCCGAGAAGAAGACATTTGCTTGCTTCTTCGCGAAGTGGATAATTCAAACGAAAGAGAAATAAGGGCATTGTATGAAAGGTCATTGGCCGATGCAGGAAAGAAAGACCTCACGGGAATAACCGATCTCAGACGAGTATTTCACGAATACGAATATAGAAGGGAGTTAGCATTCGAAATGGCCGTAACAGAGATTAGGGGAAACCCAAAACAATACCAGCGCCAAAACGAAACTGCCCCGACCTCATCGCCCTAGATTATTTCTTTCATTGTCGCATAAAACACAGCAATTCTTTTTAACTCAAAGGTAAGCAAAATAGGATGGCCAAAATCCTCAATTTCCAAAAAACAATCAATATCTATCCGGATAATTACAGACCAAACAAACAATACATCGAACGCTTCCTCCAGCAGATAAAAGAGATATATATCCCCTTCTTCCGAAAGAAGCAGGAAACATTTCCGAAGAGCGGCAATGAGGGTCTATACGGCTGGACCATTATATTTGACGGGAAATATCACATTCGTGAAGACCTCATAGGAAAGCGTCTGGAAACCATCATCCATGAACTCAGGCATTACGCAAATGACGAATATGGAACGCGCCGAAATACCGAAGCAGCGATGGAAACAATTGAAGAAAAAGAAAAATACAAAGTGCGCATTGTGTACATAAAAACGCCTCAGGAATACAAGCGTGCGGCGTAAACGTTATAAAGCTCTAAAATGAAGTAATACTATGAACCGCCGCATCCATCTCATCATCCACGGCAACGTGCACGGTGTTTCTTTCCGCAGCAGCGCGCGCTTCCAGGCAAAGAATCTGCAGCTGACTGGTTGGGTCAGAAACAACCTGAACGGAACGGTGGAAATTGTTGCTGAAGGCGAAGAAGAAGATTTGAAGGAATTGATGCGCTGGTGCTTTCGCGGCCCTCAAGGCGCATCTGTTGAAAAAGTGGAAAGCGAATGGTTGTCGTATAAACAGGAATTCTCCACGTTCGAAGTGGCATTTAAATAGTCCCACTATTAGATGACAAAATACCAAACGATTTATATACTTCTTTTCCCATAATAAGGACCATGTCACTGAAAACGCTGCTCGGCTTGGAAGACGTGTCAATATCTGACACCGAGATAATGAAACAGATAAAGGAAGCGATGGACAAAAGCAGCGACAGCATTACATTTATTGCAAAAGACGGCTCTAAGGTCATCGTGAAGTTGCCCTCGCGCGATTTCAGCAAGCAGATTGATCCCTGGGACGGCAAGCCAACAAAAGCGAATTACACACAAATCTAATGCACAAACACCCGATGCTTCTCCTTCCCTTCCAGCTCAGAAATAATCCTTTTCATAACAATTGTCTTCGGATCAGGCATCAATCTCACCCTCTTCCTGACATCTAAAAAGTTTTCAAACGGCTTCTCTTTCCGCGCTTCAATCACTTCCCACATGTGCTTCTTCCCCAACCCAGGGAGCAATTCAAGCTGATGCATACGAGTAGTAAGCGGCTGCGCCTTGTTAAAGAACTCGACAAATCGCGATTCATTCTTTGCCACAAGCTCACCAACAGTAGGCTCTAACTCCGAACGCGCCGTCGCGGTCAACCGTTCAAATGGCAATCGTCCTTTAATGTGATGAATCTTATCTCGCTTCTCATCGCCTATGTACACTTCCTCATGCGGCTGCAAAATGATATCTTTCTTCGGCACTAACTCAAGCAGTGTAAAGTTCTGTATGCCAAGCGCTTGGACGATGGACGTCTTCTGATGGCTAGGCCTATCATCAAATGCATAGCCATGCTGCAAAAAGTCAAGGACAATAGCATGCTCCTCCTTGCGCCGCTCTTCTGAATGAAATTCTTCGTCTGCCATTAGAAAACCTCACTCGCGCACAACTTCAGCGATCCGTTCCATATCTTTCTTCGAAATGCTTACGCTGCTTCCCTGGAAAAGAACTTTTACATCATCTGCTGTCTGCGGAAGCAGATCAACAATCTGAACTACATGCTCTGCCTTTAATCGCGGAATATCCAACTTCTGAATCTTGGCAAAAAGATCAGCTGCCTTTGCAGCAGACAATGACACAAAATCATTCAGGTAATCCTCGCACTTTCCTGCCCGAAAGCTCAGCTCGCCCGCGCTTTTAGCTTTTTCAAGCTCTGCCCTTGCCTCAGCAAGCGGTACCGGTGACTCCTCCAACAGTTCAGGTTTTACCATTATAGCCTCTTCAGATGGACAGGATGAGTGATGATAAGCTTCTCCTTCTGCCCATCGCGTATGCGCACTTTGTAGCATCTTCCCTGCATGCCCAGTATTTTGCCTGTTTTCCCATGTATATCTGCCCGGTAGAGCGCTTTTTGGTATGCGGGCTCAGCAAGCAGCACGACATTATCCCCTTCCTCAAATTTCTGGAAAAACCTAGTGATGCTTATTTTTCCCTTTCTCCGATAGTGTTTCGTAAACTTCGTCCGTGACTTGCGGCGTGAGCCGCCAATGCGCTGTACCATAGCCCATACATAAGCACACTGCTATAAAAAGTTTACTGTTTAATGAGAGAATCATTTCTGACGCACACCACCATAACGGCAGCTGTCGGCTACGCCTCGTTCGACAGCCCGGACGACGCTCTTCCTTCTAAAATAAATGAAGAAAAAACCACCAAATTTCCTCTCCCCACGCTAAAAGAGTAACATTTATATAGCACTTTCATTTTATGAGAGCGAAGTGTTAGACGTGAGAGGCAAAATGAGAAATTTTTTCCTTGGTCTCAAAGAAAAATTGGCTAAAAGGGATGTTGCTGAAGAGGAGATGGAAGAATATGTCGAGCTGGGCCATGAAGGGGCCGGCGACCGGGCAAAAGTGATTGTCCGACCGTTCATGCTTGATGATTTTGAGGATGTTCGCCAGATTCTTGATGCGCTGCGTGAAGGGTATACTGTCGCACTGGTCAATATTAAGCCATTAAAAGATAAAGACTTAGTTGAGCTGAAGCGCGCAATCAACAAATTAAAGAAGACATGTGACGCCATCGAAGGTGACATTGCCGGTTTTGGCGAGGATTACATTGTTGCGGTGCCAAGTTTTGCACAAATTTATCGTTCTAAAGAAACCGAAGAAGTGAAAGAGCAGCCACAACCGCAACAACCCCAGCGCTGACCACAACGCTTTTAAAACGATATTCTTTACCGCAACGTATGGCAACAGAGCTGAAGAACCAACAATGCCCCATCTGCAATGAGAGAAAGCTGACGTTGCGTGAGGAAGAAATAGACATTCCTCACTTTGGCAAGACATTCATCTTCTCGATGACCTGTGAAGGCTGCGGCTACCGCAAAGCTGACGTTGAATCCGCTGAACAAAAGCAGCCGTGCACGTACACGCTTGATGTTACTGACGAAAAGGATTTGAACATCCGTATTGTAAAAAGCGGCGAAGCAATGGTGAAGATTCCCCACATTATGACCATTGAGCCCGGTCCGTCAAGTGAAGGATTTATCACAAATGTTGAAGGATTACTGGATCGCGTCAAGAAAGTTCTCCAAAGCACGCTGGATGCGGAAGAAGAGGACAGCAACAAGAAGAAATTGAAAAATATGATAAAGAAAGTGAGCAGGGCAATGGCAGCTCATGAAAGCATCAAGATCATCATTGAAGATAAAACTGGAAATTCTGCAATTATTTCTGAGAAGGCAGTGAAAGGAAAGATGTCTTAAAAGCCAATGCAGACCTCAAGGTCAGGAGATTTTTCAACAGTAAACATTCCAGTGCTCCTGCCATCTGCCAGTGCATGGATAACTTCAGATGATGTAAACGCAAGAATATCTATTTCTGACTTTTTGACAACACGATTGCTGACGAGAGCGCCATAATATACGCCCGTCACTAGTGTCGTCCTATAACCACGCAATTGTTCGATTGCCCGGCATAATTCAAGGAGAACATAACTTTCCATCATCATGCCACGTGACTCATGCGTAACTTCAAAGAACGTGTCACCAAAATATTGTCCGATGATACGACGCTGCCGCTCAGCTCCTGCAGCCCCATTCGATACGAAAAAAAGGTGCTGCAGCTGGAACTGCCCATCAAGGCCCAAGCGGCGCGCTTTGATCATCATCTCTCTTTCATCTGGTTCAAGAAGATTGTACTCAAGCGTATGCCCTAAAGCTTGTGCAACGAGCGCTTCATCATATTGTTTAAACCTAAAAGCAAGATCGACGCCCTCGGGTAACCCGGAACAAACATTATTTCCGTTATCACCAAAGGCGAGCGCACCGATAACAGGCATCCCGGCGCAAACATGACGCAAGTGCCATCGTGAATCAATAATCTGTCCAACAGTGTGTGCACGGTGCTTATCATCATAAATGCTTGTCTTAACTTCAATTGTCACAATGACAAGTTTGCCACTTTGAAGCTGCTCCTTTGCTTCATATGCAATTCCATTCAGCGGCTCACCCTGCCAGCGTTTCAGGATAACAGTGTTGCTATCGGCCATAGTTAAACAAAAGCAGGTATATTATTTAAGGGTTGTTGATCAATGGAGGATTTTCATCAAAAGAGATATAAAATGTAGGGTAATTCGACTTTCCATGAACAAAAAATACGATGTTCTTGGCATAGGCAATGCATTGATCGATTTCTCCGTTGAAGTTACCGATGATGTGATCAAAGAAGTAGGCTTATCAAAAGGCCAGTCAAACCTTGTATCAGAAGAAACATCAAAAAAGATCATTGAAAAGATAAAGTATGCAAACGTCAAGATTGTGCCCGCAGGAAGCTCCGCAAACACTGTCATGACATTGGCAATGCTAGGGGCAAAAACAGCATTTGCCGGAAAGATAGGCGATGACGAATATGGCGCGCTGTATGAAAGAGAGTCCAGATACACAGGAACCGAAACAAAACTGAAGCGCTGCAGCACACTTACCGGCCATGTCATTGTGCTTATTACACCTGACGCAGAGCGCACATGCGCGGTGAATCTTGGCGCCTCTGCCGATATGAAGAAGCACGAGATTGATGAAGAAGACATCAAGGCAAGCCGGCTTATTCATATTGAAGGCTACCATCTTGAACAGCTGAATGAAGTATGCACCCATGCTATCCAGCTCGCAAAAAAGCATAACGTTAAGATTTCACTTGATGTTTCCGACCCGGGACTGGTAATGAGAAACAAAGCGATGCTGCTCAAAACGATACAAGATGTGGACATCGTTTTTGCAAACGAAGCGGAAGCATACGCGCTGACAGGAAAAGAGCCTGAAGAAGCGCTGAATGAATTATCACAATGGTGTGAAACCGTCATTGTGAAGCTGGGCGAGCGCGGATCGCTGATTTATCACAACGGCGAGATCATGATGGTGAGCGCAGTGAAAACAAAAGCAGTTGACACCACCGGTGCAGGCGATGCATATGCAGCAGGGATTTTATATGGCATCATCAACAACATCCCCATGCAGGACGCAGGGAAACTTGCATCAGCATTAGGCGCAAAAGTAGTCTCACAGATTGGCGCGCGGCTGGAGAAGCACACTATCGCAGAGGTGCATCAAAAACATTCCTTGGTGTATAGCCTAAAGCGCGAATAGTTCTGGTAAAGATAGTCTTTTTGACGCGCAACTCCTGCAAGACCTGACACAAGTCCAAGAGCTGCAACACCAGAATAAAGAAACGTTCGAAGGGATGCCATGTTACATGAGATCATCGAGTGTCTCTTTCAGGACGTCGCCAATGTGCTGAGCACCGCTTCTTCGGGCTGCTGGAACTTGCTTTTGTATATGCGCACGAAGCGAATTCCTGAGATGTGTTTCAGCTTCCGAAGTGCCATAGACTCTGAATCCTTTATATCCCATCTTAACAACATCAGTATCCGCTGAACTGTAAGGGAGCACAGCAATGCCATTCTTTTCAGCTTGAGTATGAGCCCAAAAGTGAGAATTAGTCAAGTCAGAGGGCCATGGAAAATCGCGAATAGGATCACGATGATTCTTACCGACCCAGGCACGAAGCAACGGTTCAGGCACAACAGCACTAAACCTAGGCTTTGCACGTTCATAGAATACGCCGAGATCGCAGGGGTACCGAGGCTTTAGTGCTTCTGGTGCTATACCCTGAAATAGTTCTGCCTGCTCTTCCAAAACCCCCTTAACATATTTCATGTTAAGTTCAGGAAAACCAGCAGTTTATAAATCTTTCTATTTTTACCACTATAATGGGACTACGCAGCAAGCAGCTTCTCCAACTGCTTCTCATATTTTTTCGCTTCCCGCAGCCATCCTCGCTCCGTCATAATACGCTGCATGAGGTAGATGGCAGCACCGCTGTCTTTATCTCCCGCTCGTGCAAGATTGCAGTCATTCTCCGCACCTTTCACGTCACCCATCCTTAGTCGAGCGTCGGCGCGCAGCAGAAGCCCATCAACCGTGTCGCCCATCTCAAGGATCTCCATTGCAATGGAAAAAGCATCCGAAGGATGGTCATCATTGATTAATACATATCCAAGGTTTTGAAGGATCTCGCACTTGTCCCCATCATCCGCCAGTGCGAACGCCCGTCGATAACAAAGCGCAGCATCCTTGTATCTCCCTTCAACATGATGAATTTCACCCAACTTCACGAGAATGGAAGGATCATCACGACTCACTTCTAAAGCACTGTCCAAGTCAGCAAGCGCATCACCCATTCTATCCTGATCAAAATGAGCGCATGCACGATAGTACAAAGCAACAGCAACGTGTGGATTACTTTCGAGATAGATATTATAATGCTTTAGCGCATTGTCCACATCCCCCTGTAGGTGATAGCCGCGTGCAATCCCAAAATGTGACTCCCAGTCTTCAGGATCAAGAAATAAAGCACGCTTAAAATCTGCACAAGATTCATCGGGTTTCCCAATGCCGAGATATAGAAATCCACGTGCGCGCCAGCCAATCGTACGCGACTCGTCAAGAGCAAGAGCTCTGTTCAGAAAATCAAGCTGATCCTCCACATTGTCTAAATCGTAATGCGCGCACGCGATTGAGAGGAGTGCGTCAACATTCCGAGGATTTTCCGCAATAACATTCTTGTAATCCTCAAGTGCCGTATCCAAATCGCCAAGACTCGCCTCCGCATCAGCTATGAGAAATGTGACAAGCGCGGATGGGCGCTCAATTGCGGTGAGCAGGACAAGAACTCGTTCGTAGCGCCCCTGGTAGAACGCAACAAGTCCTTCCTGGATATAGAGAGACGACTCCGGTTGCTCCTCCTCCATCCTTAGCAGTTCAGCAACCTCTCGGTCTGCATCAAAAGAATAGAGCTGCGTGCGTATAATCCGCCGAACCTCATGAGTAATGTCACCAGCTTCCGTAAGATGAGTACCCTTCAACGCTTCATTTATCGCATTTGCAAGATCATCGTCGGGCGCTTCCCACTCTGGCAATTCTTCATCCAAGGACTGAACACCACCCTACACTTCAACTTTTATCCCTTCAGCTGCTCTCTTCAGTACTTCCACTTTATCCAATTTCTCCCACGTGAAGTCCGGATCATTCCTGCCAAAATGCCCATATACAGCCGTTTTCCTATAGATCGGCCTTCGTAACTTCAAGTGGTCAATGATCGCTTTTGGCCTGAAGTCAAAGTGCTTCTTCACCAGTTCAACAATCTCGCCATTAGGCAGCTTTCCTGTGCCGAACGTATCGACTAAAATGCTGACCGGCTGCGCAACACCAATGGCATACGCAACTTGTATCTCGCATTTTTCTGCCAACCCTGCTGC
>ERZ1292623.1567-Hain-H51-01um-R1-1567-length-21841-cov-22_pt2 | contig 14153 bp, 19 predicted proteins | sample MGYA00564398_ERZ1292623 | MGnify/ENA primary metagenome ERZ1292623 (study PRJEB36523, sample SAMEA6512633) | groundwater metagenome | collected 2019-01-07 | study: AquaDiva: Metagenomics assemblies of 32 groundwater samples
CTCATGCTTCCAGCAGCCGGCGCACCGCCGCTGCCTCCTGCTCCCAGTCCACCAGCACATCGAAGGTACGGCGGATGGCATGGCACATCTCGGCGTGACGGTCAGGATCAGCGGCGATGGCCCGGATGAGGGCCACGTTCTCCGACATCGTCCGCTGGTCGAGGTCGATGCAGGTTACCCCGTCCTGCCACAGCGCCGCCCCCATGCGGCCCGCGTAGTGGGAAGCGTGACCGATGAGCGGACGGCCCACCGCCGCCCAGTTATGCAGCACATGGCCGAAACCGTCCCCGTGCTCCTTGTCGTGCCAGCCGAACATGGAGGCGGCCATGGCGTCGGCGATCGCCTGCACAGGATGGAGGTTGCCGTCCGGCCCGTCGATGCCGTGGACCCGGAAGTCGAACTCCGGAAGGGCCGCCTGATAGGCGAGCAGCGTGGGCCAGCAGGCGATCGCCGGCATGCAGTTGACGAAGGATGAGGCGAGCCGCATCCGATGCAGTGGCCCCGGCTCGCGGAAACGGAACGTGTCCGCGCTGTCGAACTCCTGATGGAGGCGCACACCTCGGCCCACGATGGGCGCCTCGGCGCTGACCAGGGCTAGCGGGTCGAGCGACCAGTCGATCTGCTGCGCCGTGTTCCCGACGCCGTAGAGATAGCGAGCGTCGATCTCGCGGGCCAGGCGGGCGAAGCCGGCCTGGTTCTCTTGCACGGTGGCGAGCACGTAGTCCGGCGGCACGCGCTGCTGCCGCAGGCCGTCTAGGGTGACGCCCCGTATGTCGCGCTCGGGATGGGCCGGGTCGAAGGTGCGATAGAGGCCGCAGGCGAGCGGCTCCCATCGCGCATCGATGGTCAGGTACTGGCGTGCCAGCCGGTCATCGCCCCATACCTCGCCGAAGCGCCAATAGCCCTGCTCCCACCATTCGGGACCGACGGGCGTAACGACCCGCTCGCCGAGGCGGTCCTCGAAGAGGATCTGGAGCGAGTAGAACAGGTCGGCCTGGTGGCGGTCAGCGAGGACGGTCATCGACTGCGCTCGACGGCAAGGCGAAGATCATCCAGCGCCTGAGCGATGCTCCGGCCATAGCCGGCTACGACGCCGGCCATGTTGTCCCCGAGGCGGCAATGTGCCGAGGCGCCCCATCGTTGGGGGCCGGCCGCGGCGCCCTTGTGATCCCAGACGAGCAGCAGCGATTCGCCCGGATGCTCCAGTCTGTCCATGAGGCGCATGAGCGCCAGGTCAGTGGCGTTCACGGCGTGCCCAAGAAGTCGCGCCAGGCGGCTCCCACCGTCTCGCGGCCGAACAGTTCGATGGCCCGCTGGCGCTGGTCGGCGCCCATCTGCCGCGCCATGTCCTCGTCATCGAGGAGACAGCGCAGGGCCAGCCGAGCGTCCGCCGGGTCGTCGAAATCAAGCTGGCGGACGGTGTCATCCTCGACCCATTGACCGCCCCACAGGCCGGGGCGTTTGCCGGTCAGCTCGTGGCCCTCGAAGAGCGCCGGCCCGTAGGGGAAGGCTCTCATCCACGAGGGGCCGATGGACACGACCGGGATGCCGGTCATCATGGCCTCGATGAGACCAAGCGTGTAGCTCGCCGGTTGCGTGCCGGTGTAGAGATAGGCCCGCGAGGAGCGGAGCCACTGGCGCATGGTGTCGTAATCGAGCGCCCCGGGCCCGCCGATCGCTTCGGAGCCCGGGCCCAGCGGGACGCGGGGCAATCCTGCCGTGGCCGCTTCCCAATAGCCCCAGTTGGTCCACGGCTCGCGCTGGCGGAGATGCTGCGTCACGTTGATGATGCGGGGCGCCTCGCCGGTCCAGCCGCCCCACTCGGCGGGGTCCTTCCAGAAGCGGATGAGGGCATCCTCGCCGAGGTAGCCGGGGATGTTCCGCTCCTTCGGCGAGTAGCGGACGATCTGGAGCCCGGCGTCACGAAGCGGCCGCATGAGCCGCTCGTTGTGCTCGACCGATTGGCCGACCGTGCGCCAGATAACGCGCTTGTGTCGCAGCCGCGACCACTGCGGGACCAGCCACGTATGCTCGATGTGGTGGCAGATGAGGACATCGGCCCACTCGATCACGGCGTCCGGCAGGTCAGCTTTGGCCCAGTCGATGCGATCACCCGGCGGGCCGTCCCGCCCCTCGCGTTCCTCGCGGCGCGTCTGGCAGGCCGCCCGCAGCTCAGGATGGTCGGCCGCCTCGGGAATGGGCGGGCGCTTGTCGTCCCCCGGATGCGCCGGGTCGGCGTAGGCGCCGATGGAGAAGACGTCGTAGCCCAGTGAGGAGAGCAGGCGGACTTGATCGTGCTCCTCGATGGAATGAGCGAGGAGGAGGACGATGTTCATCGCCGCACCGCCTCGAAGCCGCCCGGGCCGGCCTCCGGTCCCGAGAAGGTGACCTCGTGCGTCGTCCCGAGGAGGGCGAGCAGATCGGCTCGCGTGTGCCCGTTGACGGGATGCCACTCGCCGTGGATGCGGGCGAGTCGTCCCAGCGGCCCGTCGAAGAAGCCCCACTCGCCGCCCTCGCAGTCGATCTTGGCGAAGGCGAACTCCTGGCTTTCCGCCAGGCGCAATACCGGGACGATGACCTCCTCGTGCTCGTGCTCCCCGCCGTACTCATAGACAAGGCTGGTGTTGCCGACGCCGTAATGGTGCTCCAGGTTCGGCTCGCCACGGTAGCCGTAGCGGACCGTGGTGAAGTCCACGCCGGGCGGCCCGACCGCGCCCTGCACGGCGGAGATCAGGTGCCCTACCCCGTTCAGCTCGGCGTTGCGTTCGATCAGCTCTACGTTCGGTGGCACCGGCTCGACGGCCAACACGTGGAGCCCGGGATTGTCCAGCGCCAGCCCTACCGCTACCGAGCCGATGAAGGCCCCCACGTCGAGCGCCCAGCCGCCGAGCCGGAGGCCGGCCGTGCGGTACTCGTCGTGCGGCGCCATCGTGGAGGAGATGGTGTTCCAGTCGTTGGTGCCCTCGCGGTAGGCGAAGACGGCGCGGTGACCGCCTGGCGTCTGCCATTCACCGGTGAGGATGGTGTGCCCCATGTGCCCTCCTTAGGCCGACTTGCGCGGCCGGCCTCGCTTCTTGATTGCCGGCGTCGGCTGCTGGTAGTCGAGCGGCCGGATCCTAGACCACGTTGGTATGAGCGCCCTTGGTATGGACGGTGAGCAGGAAGCGGAGGATGTAGAAGCCGTCGAAGGCGGGATAGTCGGGGATCGAGCGCACCACGACCGCCGCCTCGTCGAAGGTGGCCGCGCCGTTGGTGATCGCGCCCGAGAGATGCAGGTTATCGCGGAACAGCTCGGGGTAGCGCCCGTAGTAGGGCTGCGCCCAGGAGCGCGCCCGGCGCTGCGCCGCCGAGTCGGCCACGACCACGTACAGCGGCACGCCGATCTCCCATTCGCTGACATCGCCGCCACGCAAGATATAGCGCACCCCGCCGGCGCCCTCGCCGGGAAAGCCGGTGAAGTGGTAGGCCCCCGTACCGGCGGTGGGCAGACCGGGCGGGCGATCCGGCCACTCGTCGTAGTTCCACGCCTTGCGGATGCCGGTGATGGTGCCGGCCAGCGTGGTGATGTTCTGCAAGAGCGTGTCGAGGTCGAGGGTGAAGGCCATCAGAACCTACTCAGCGCCCGCTGCACGGCGGCCGCGATGACGCCCTTGATGCGACCCAAGTTGTCGGTCAGGGCCGGTTCGAGGAAGGGATGCCCGGGCCGGTAGCGGTTGCCCTTCTCCTCCCACCAGCCGTACTCCCGCGGGTCGCCGCGGTTGACGGCGCGGCGACGCTGGGGATGCACCTTGCCGAAGCTGCGGGCGCCGGGCACGCCCAGGCGAGCCGTGAGGCGCGGCGCATCGTGGCCGGGCTGTGGCCCGACTCGCGCCAGCAGGTCCCAGCCGCGGCCCTCGATGACATGGCCGATGGAGGACTGCAGCTTGCCGGTGATGAAATGGACCTTGCGCTTGGCCTGTCCCTCCACGATGATGGCGGCCTGGGCGAACCCGGGACGGAGCGCGGCGTCGGCGAGGACCGGGTCCTGCAGCTTGCGGCGGAGCTCGTCAGCGCCCTTGATGCGAACGGAGATCATGCGCCACCGATCCAGGGCAGGCCCCAGCCGTCGTCCAACTGCCGCAGGATGGCCTGCAACTCCGCGTCGGCGATCCGCAGGCCGCCCCGGATGGTGCTGGTGATGGTCGGCTCGGGCATTCCCTGCTGGTAGCGCTGCCAGAGCAGCACGGCCACCTGAAGCGTCACCTGTTCCACGTCGGCCGGCACCGTGTCGAGACCCCAATAGGCCGTCACCCCAACATTGGCCGTGCCCAGTGCCCAGGTCGAGGAGAGAAGACCCCAGCTGGTGGAGGCCGGCAAGGCGTAGATCAGGGCGCGCTTGGGCGTCTCGTTATAGGGCCAGGCGCGCCACGAGTTAGACGAGATGGTGACCGTATCGACGCTGACGGCACTGATGCTCTGGGCGTCGTCGATGAAGAGGGTGTCGGAGCCCGTGCCGTCGTAATCGCGCGTATTCGAGCCGACCGAGGAGCGCGGATTCGAGGATGACGAGAAGCCCACGTAGCCCGGTCGGATGGCGTCGAGACGCGAGTCCACCAGGCCCGAGGCGCGGTAGATGACCGACTGCAGCACCCCATCATCGAGAGCATCGTCGCCGGGCGGCTTGAGGCCGATCGCCTCCTTGAGGGCCGTCAGCGAGCAGTAGGCGGACATCGCCTACTCCCAGCGGATCGTGCCGCGGGCGTTGGAGGTGGCCGCGTAGACGAGGCCCGTATTGAAGCCGATGCCGGGCGAGTAGGCTTGGTCGTCCGACCATTGGCGGTTGCCGGTGTTGGAGCCGACCGAGAACCGGATGACGGTGCCGGCCGGCTCGGCGTTGAGATCCGGGACAGCGCCTAGGTTGAGACCATCGACCATCAGGAAGATGGCGCCGTCGGGGGCTTCGTAGGTCAGTCCGTACAGCGTGCCCGAGCCCGACTTGACGAGGGTGTTGGAGCCCGCCGAGACGCGCGTGTAGCGGGCCTTGCCGCGTTCTGCCATCGCTCAGTCCCTCTCGATCAGCACGGTCGCCCGCAGGCGCAGGAAGGCGGGCTGCGAGCCCACGTTGTCGGCATAGGTCCGCAGTTGCAGGCGCTCGCCGACGGCCACCCGGGCGTTCGAGGCGCGGATGCTGCCCTCTACCGCGTCGTTATCGTTGACCAGGGTGATGGGTGCGATCAGCACGGTGGTAGCCGTGTTCGAGCCGGCCGCCGGGGCGTCGGGTTGAAGGTAGATGTCTACCGAGTTGGTCCGGGCGTTGGAGGCGAGGCTGGAGGTACTGGCGACGACGGCCCGCAGGGTGCCCGCCTCCGGCACGATGGCCTCGTCCCAGACGGCGGTGTAGGGGCCGCCCGCGTTGGAGGCCAGCGCCGTCGCCAGGTGGAGCGGATAGCGGTCAGGCATGGACGGCTCCTACTGGGGGGCGCCGGGCGGAGCGCGAGGGCACACCAGCGCCCGCCCGACATGGAGGGGGGAGGAGCGGGGGGCCATGCGGCCGGCCCCCCGCTCGGGAGATCACCAGCTAGATGGCGCCCTAGCTCGTGATCGTGATGTTCCGGCCGCTGGCCGTGTGCGTGGTGGCGATGCCCGACGGGATCTGCGCCTGCCGGAAGCTCGCCACCAGGATGTTCTGATCCTTCTGGATGTCGCGGAAGCTCTCGATGTTCAACTCCCGCCGGAAGCCCAGCCGCCACTGCGTCCGGTTGACCAGCAGCAGCCAGCCGATGGTGTTGTTCGAGGCCGTGGTGCTGGCCTTGCCGTCCGCCTCGACCTTGGCGGTGGTGAGCAGCGGGATCGTCTCGGACAGCAAGATGGGGATGTTGAAGAAGCGGGCCAGTTCACCGCGCAGGATGGTGGCGCCAGCGCCGTACTTGTCGGGCGTGATCACCTCGGCGATATCGAGCATCGAGAGGTAGGTCTCCACGCCGGTGATGATCAGGAGATCATCCGCCCGCGAGCCGTACTTGAGCAGCAGCAGACGGATGGCGTTGAAGTTGGCGGAGGTGAGCGCGGCGGCGACGTTCGACGTCTGCGCCGTGTTGGTCACCACGGCGAACTTGCGCAGGCCGTTGAGGGCCAGGAAGAAGTCGCCCGCGGTGGGCGCCGCGTCGTCGAGGTTGACGTTGCCGGTGGCGCCCGTCTCGGTGTCACCGTGGACCAGCAGATCGTCGATCGTCTGGGCGCCGCGGCGCACGAGATTGGCGCGGATGGCCGGCACCACGGGGATGATGGAGTCCTCGGTCAGTTCGCCCGAGAAGTCCACCTCGCCCATGATCTTGGAGGCCGTCAGGGTGGCGTTGCCGGTGTTGAGGTTCGAGGCGGTGACGGCCGTGTTCTCGCTCGAGGCGTGCTTGAAGGTCACGTCGGCGTCGAGCGTGGGCAGGGTGTAGGGGTTGGTCGGCATGTCCACGCGGGGGAAGGCGGCGGCCACCGTGGTCGCCAGATGGAAGTCCTGCCACAGCTCGGATGAGGCGAAGGTGGGCACCCATTCGTCGCCGGCGTTAGCCGACGTCGAGGTCATGGCCTTGGCCCGCGCCTCGGCCTTCCAGCGCGCCACCGAGCCGGTGATGAAGCGGTCGGGATCGACCGCTTTGCGTCCGGCCGGACCGTCGATGTAGGCGGGCTGACCCTGATACGACTGGCGGATGGCACGGTCGGCGGCGTTGAACATGACCTCGCGCAGCCGGTCCGAGGGCCGGTAGTTGCGGTTGATCTCCAGCACCGTCTTGGCGAGGTACAGGTTGGTCGCCACCTCGGCGTCGTCCGAGCCGACTGACGAATAGCGATCATCCCCGCCGCTGATGGGCGTGCGCTCCAGCGGCTTCGCCTTGATGCCGTCGTCCTCGATGGGCGTGCGGACCGGCGTGCTGAGGAGCGCCTTGATCTCGGCCAGGGCCGCCGCGTTGGCGGCATTCTCGGCACGAGCGGCGGCCAGTTCGGTCGCCAGCGCGGAGTCGCGCTCGGCGGTCAGACCGGCCGCGGCCTGGGCGATGGCGTTGGCCGCCTCGGGATCGAGAGCGACCTGTTCGATGGCGCTGTCAGGCGGCGCCGACTTGAAAGGATGGCGCGGCGGCCGGAGCTCGGCCGTCTCACCATGAAGGTAGGCTCCCTTCGAGGGCAAGGAACGCATGGGAAAAAATCTCCTTTCGGCCCCCGCTGTGCCCACGGGGAGATGGTTTGACGATGACCACGAGCGCCGGCGCGTTGCCGGGATCGTCGCGGGGTCCGGCGCTGTCGCGGCCGGTGACGGTCAGTCGCGCTCGCCGAGGCCGGCGGCGCTGGCGTGCGCTTCGAGATGGGCGCGGCCGCACTGTACGTTCGACGGGTCGCCGATGCGTGACAGGGCGGCGCGCAGGTGTGGCAGGTCCAGGTTGCCCTGCGCGTCATGGTGGGGATAGTGACGGCCCGCCGAGTCACGGCAGGCGAAGGCGCCGTCCGGCAGGTCGGCGATGTACTGCGCGCTCCAGGCAGCGCGGAAGCCGGCCAGCCGATGCTTGCCGAAGATGGCCACCCGCGACAGCGTATTCGTCTCAGGGTCCACCGTGAGGGGCGGCTCGGGTGTGAACAGCCGCGCCACCTCGGCCAGCGACTTGACCGTCCCGGCCACGGCGTAGGGATTGGCCGGCGTGGGCGTCAGCGATAGCTCGATCCATGGCCAGCGCAGGATCTCGCCCGACTTGCCGTCCACCAGGGCGAGGTAGCTGAGTGTGCCCGAACTGAAGCCCAGCGCTTCCTCCTCGATCAGTCCGCGGATGGCCTCGTACCACTCCGAGCGGCGGGTCAGTTGCGCCCGCGCCCAGACGCCGCGGTCGATGGCCTTGTGGTCGGCCACCCGGCCCACCAGTTCGGCCTGCACCGCTGCGTCCAGGCCGTGGTGGTAGAGCAGCGGGCGCACGGCGAACATGTCGAGCGCGAAGTCGGTACGCGGCGAGAAATACTCGCCTTCGAGGTCGCGGCCGATACCGTCCTCGGCCTTGACGGGGCCGAAGAAGGGCATCGCCAGCCCCTCCACCAGCGAATCGGAGCCCTTGGCGAACTTGACCGGTTCCATAGCTCGCGCTCCCATGCAGTTGCCAGCGGCGGTGTGCCCGATGGCCATGGCCCGGCCATCTCGGCGTTGGAAGGCTTTCGCGGAAGACGGACTGGCACCGTGCGGAATAGCGGCGGCGCACCGCCTCGGGTAGTCAGCGTTGTGGTGGCACCGCCCGAAGGCTCACCGGCGACTCCTCCTCACCTATCCCGGCTCCTCGGTGACGGGGATGCCGTCGCGGGTGCAGTTGGGATGGGCCTGCGGATCGGACTCCCACTCCTCGATGGTCCAGCGCTTGCCATTCGCTTCGGCGCAGGGCAGATCGCCGTCGCCGTCCACGATATCTACGAACTGCACCCCCGCCGAGCGGTATTGCCCGACCGAGCCGCCGGTGTAGGCGCGGGCCGTCTCGGTGCGGCTGATGCGGTCCAGTCGCCAGTCCTGGTAGCCGTCGAACAGCGCCCCCAGATCGGCTCGCAGCTCGGCATTCGTGGCGCCCCGGGTGAGCGCCTCGGCGATGACGCGCGACACGTCCTCGGTGGTGGTGCCCTGCACCGACCGTACCAGCGAGACGAGCCGGGCATCGACCGCCGCCACGGCCTCGGGGTTGGCCGGGATGGCGAAGCTGATGCCCACTCCCAGCACCCCGGCGGCGCTGTCGGCGCCCAGGGTGAGAGCCGTCTCGAGCGGGGCCCGGCTGATGCGCTCCAGGCGCTCGCGGAAATGCACGGCAGCGATGATGTCCCGGGCGCGAGCGAGCAGGTCGCCCGTCGGCTCGGCCTTGCGTAGCTCGCTCAGGGCACCGCCCTGGGCGCGGAAGAAGCTGGAGAGGTCGCGGTTCCACGCTTCCCGCACGGGGCTCAGCAGGGTCACCCGATCCCGCGGCTCACGCCGCTTCACGGTATGGGACATATGCGATCGTGCCGTTGGTGTCCCTTCGACGGAGGAAACCGGCGCCAGCGTGGTCACGACCGGCACCGGCCCCACGACGGCGAGGTCGGCCGGCACCAGTACGTCCTCGTCGCGCTCGTCGCCGAAGGGCGGCAGGCTCAGCAGCTTGCGCACCTCGCCGCGGTTGACCGAGCCCGTGTTGGCCCAGGCCACGGCCCGATCGGCTACTTCCTTGGCGTTCTCGTTGAGGGCATCGACGGCGCTGTAGTCAAACCTCGCCATCAGCGGCTCATCCGTCAGCAGCGGCACCAGCCGCCGCGTGATCATCGAGGCGATACGGTTGAGCGAGGACTGCAGGCGGTCCTCCCAGAGTGCCCGCCGGCCCTCCCGGGCGTTGGCGAAGGTCGCCTCGCTCATCAGCAGGAGGACCAAGGGGATGCCGAAGGCGGCCGCTTGTTCCTGGATGCGCCAGCGGCGATGCTCGATGGTCTGGGCGTCCCGGGCCCGCAGGGCGATCTCGGTGTACTTGGCGTCACCCCCCAACACCGCCACACGGCCCGAGTTGGCGTAACCGCCGACCATCTGCTCCCAGCGTTTGCGGATCTCCTCGGCCGGCACTGAGCCGATAGGCGCGTTGACGCTGATGATCCCCGGCGGCACGCCGTAACGGCGCTCAAACAGCTTGTCGCGGCGGGCGGCGTACTCCTCGGCCATGACGCTCTGACGCACCGCGGCGAGGCGGCCCTGGCCGTACCAGCGCGAGTTGGGGTTGCGCCACAGCAGGTAGGTCATCTGCTGGGGCGTCCAGCGGGCGGTCACGGTGCCGCCCTCCTCGTAGACGTAGCCGGAGATGGTGGAGTCCCGCTTGGTCCTGATCTTCCATGGGCCGGGCGGGATGGGCCACAGCTCAAAGCCCGCTCGACTACCGTTACCGAGCCGGAGGCCGCCTACCCGCGGGCGCACGACTTCGACGGGGGCATGGCCCACCAGATCGAGGTAGATCATCAGGATGTAGAGCAGGTCCGTCCCGTCGAACTGCGGATTAGGAGTGTCCCACAGCGCCTGCAGGGGATGGTCAGGCGCTACCGCCTCCCATTCTCCCGTGCTGGTCAGCAGGCCGAAGCGGAGCGGCGCCTGCGAGGCTTCATCGGCCACCTTGGAGGCGCAGATGTAGGGCCATGGATCATCGCCGAAGGTGGAGAGCAGGTCGGCATCGGCCACGCTGCCCTTGTCCAGCGGGACCTCGGGCTGCTCGGCGGCGGAGAGCGGCAGCAGGGAAGCCTTGGGCGCTGCGAACAGCGTCGCCAGGCGGTCGCGTAGGGCCACAGTGTCCTCGTGGGGCAGGGGAGGGGCGGAGCCCCGATGGACGCTCGCCGTAGGCGGGGCTCCGCTATTTCCGCCGGGTCAGGCCCGGCTCAGACGTGGAGCGTGACGCCTCCCGCGGTGAGACCCATCACGGCGTAGCGCAGGGCATCGCAGGCGTCGTCGTCGAGCTTTACCGGCTCATCCCGCAGGCCACCGGAAGCGCGCTCCGGCGCCCAGTGGTAGTTGGGCAACTCGGCCAGCAGGCCCCGGCAGGAGGGGTCCACCGTCAGGCCGGCGGCGATGGCCGTGCCCACCGCATCGATGCCCGGCAGCACGTCGTTGGTGGCCGGGGTGACCGCCAGGCCGGCGCGCTGGCAGGTGGCGATGTACTCCGGCTCCGACGGATCGGCGTACCAGGCGCCCACGCCGAGCCGTTCTTGGATTGTCAGCAGGGTCGGCAGCAGGTCCTCCAGCAAACGGCCCCGTTGGTAGACCTCGCCGAGTACCGCCATCCGTCCCGCCCCGGAGCGGGCCACGATCTCGGCCGCGAAGTTGTGGCTGAAGCCCCAGTCGATGCCGGCGATCACCTCGTGCCACAGCGCCCCCGGCTCGGGCCGCCGTACCTGCTCCTCGGGCAGCTGATAGATGGCGCCCTCGGCGGCGACCCACAGGCCGCGCCCCAGGCGCTTGCCATGAACGTTGTCAGGCAGGTCGGCTAGGCGCGCCTTGTAGTCCTCGGGCAGGAAGGCGTTACCGGTAGCGCTGAGATAGACCCGTTCCTCCGTCGGCGGCGTGAAGCGGCGCTTGAGCCAATGTGTCGGGCTGGCCGGGTTGGTCGCCCCGCCGAGCTGATGCCAGGGCATGCGCGGATCGCGCAGCCGGCCCTGCAGCATGATCCAGTCCCCTTCGCCGACCTCAATGGCCTCGTCCACATAGGCGCAGGCGAGGTCGAGCGAGCCAACCTTGGAAGGAACGCCGGTGATGGGGTCGGGATCGAGCCCCATGAAGTAGATGCGGCTCGGCTCGCCGCCGCCCCGGCTGGCGATCTCTACCCACGACTGCGACTTGGAGCGGCGCACCACGTAGCGTAGATCGGCCACGTCGCGCCAGAAGGTCCGTTCGGTGGTAGCCGGGATAGAGGCCGCCACCTTGCGGAAGATGCCGAAGGTGGCGCCGGGATAGAGGCGCGCCAGCGTCCACACCTTCTCGCAGATGATGCGCGACTTACCGGCGCCCATCCAGCCCGAGTAGAGGACCTCCGGCGCTTGCGAGCGGAAGAACGTCTCCTGCTCAGGATTGGCGAACCGTGGTTCCCCGGTGCGATGACGCAGCCGCAGCAGCTTGGCCTCGCCGAGTCCGTGCAGCACTCCGCTCAAGCTCCCGGTCGATGGCGTTGCGGAGGGCATCGCGTTCGTGGTCGTCAAGGTCATCGGTCACGTCTTCATGGGCGATACGGGAAGTCGGCTTACCAGACAGCAACTGCCCTTTCTCGATGGCATGAGCGGCAGCGGCGATGACGTCCTGGGGACGAGCGGCGCTGGGATCGAGAAGAACCTCCGCGATAGCCCTAGCACCAAGGGCGATCAGGGCACGTCCCTCCTCCACAAAGGTCTCTTGCACACGCGACACGATCTCACCCATGCGCGGGTCGAGCAGCCATCTGCTGATCGTCTGCTGCGGGATACCAGTCGCTCGCGCCGCGACTTTCTGGCTCGTCATCTTGGCCATGATGACCGCCGCCACCTTCTCCCGACCGTTATGTCGCGGAGCCATCCAACAGTCCCTCGATCCAGTCCCCCACGCCATCCGGCAGCCTCACCTCACCGAGCGCGGGCACGTACTCGCCGACCGCCCGCAGCCGTGCCTCGGCGATGGCACGGTCCTCGGCTTCCATGATGAGCTCGTCCTCGGAAAGCTCGGGGATGGTACGGCCATTGGCGATCAGACGAAGGGGAGACATAGCTACCGCCGGCTAGGGGGGCGCCTTGTGCCCAGCGCAGCACGGCCGGACCCGCAGGTAGCCGTGCCGCGCACAGGATAGCGCACTCCGTCAAGCCTCTGCGCGCTCTTGCGCCTCTGACTTCTCCATCCACGCCATCCGCGGGAAGAGTCGTGGCCGGCGGTCATACTCCGCCTCCATCTCCTCCCCCGCCCACGACAACACGGAGCGCAGCAGGCCGATCACCTCGCGGCTCGGCTCGGCCGGCTCACGAAAGCCGAGATAGGCATAGCGCAGCTCCACGCCCTCGATCAGCCGCCACAGCACGATCGCCTGCCGTGGGTTGCGGTTGGCCAGCCGATCCATAGCCCTCCGGTAGGGCCAGCGGCAGCGCCACAGGCCGTCCCCGCCGCGCTCATAGACGTTCATCCGCCAGAGACCGTCATCCGCTTCGAGATGCTGCGCCAGGGCATCCGCTCGAGTGACACCGGGAAAGGGCCGCCAGGTCCCATCGGGCGGATGGCCGCACACGCCATCGCCGTCCGGCTCGTGACAGTCGGGGAAGAAGGTGACAAGGCCGGGGATGCGCTCGCCGGTGAGCGAGTAACGCGGCACGCTGTAGGCCCGCGTGGACTCATGAGGCCGGCCATAGACGAGCGACTGGCCGGGGAGGGTATCGATCTCCTCGGCCAGTGCCCGGCGCAGATGAGCAAGCAGCAGAGCGGTCATGGCTTGAGGCGCCACTTGTCGAAGGGGATACGGATCCGGTTGAGAGCCGTCCAGCCCGACGTCACCGGCGAGGGCAGCGGCGAGCAGGAGACCAGATAGCCGCCCATGGCATAGGGCGCCGAGCGGCGGCCCTGAGCCGGCCCCATATCGCGCCAATCCTGGCGGCCCGGGCCAGTACGGATTCTCATGGCATTCCCCACCATCTCCGCCAGCCGTCGGAGCGCTTCCCGCAGCGGACGCAGCGGGAGCGGTCGCGCTCGATCCAGCCATCCTCCCCCGGTTCGGGATATGACCATTCCCACTCGGCCGGCCGGGGCCAGACATGCCCATCGGCCACGACCAGCGGGGGGTGCAGCAGCGAGCGCCAGAAAGCGCCCATGCTCAGCGTTTCCCAGACGGTCGAGAGCAGGCAGCGCAGCCTCATCGCCGCGGCACAGGATCAACCAGGCGGATCGGTTCAGGCGCGGGGCCGCCCTTCGATGTCTCCGCCGGATGCCGCGGCCCGGTCTTCAGCATTTCTAGCATCAGAACATCGACTCCGACTGGATCGGGCACCCTGCCGTCCTTACCGACGCGGGGCTGCAGCGAGGCCCGGGCGCAGCCGGTGGTCCACTGCGTGATGGCAATGATAGTGCCCTCGAAACCGGTGATACAGTCGCGGGCGACGTCGCCAATCTCAAAGCCGTTCGTGTTGACGATCATGCATCTCCCCTTTCCTTTAGATGGCAATCCGTGGCTACGGTGGCCATCCGCTTCATTGTTCCGACCGCCGTGGGCCCGCGTAGTCGTCCAGCCGCCGGCGCCGCCGTTCCCGGTCGCGGCGATCCGCCACGGCCAGACGCCACAGGACGATGGCGGCGTTGATGAGCAGCCAGATGGCGAGGAAGGCGAGGATTTCCATTAGCGCGTCTCCAGCCGTTCGGCCAAGGCGTTGAGGGCGGCGGGGGGGGTGGAGCCGAGGCCCCACCTGCCCTGCCCCGGCTGCGATAGGCGCGGGGCCGCATTCGCTCCCCAGCCGTCTCCGACGTTTATCCCCCTTTCGATCCGCTTGATGACCCAGCCTTTCGGCAGCGCCGCCTCGACGCGCGCCCAGGCCATGCCCAGGGCGGCGATCTCCCACGATGGTACCGCGACGTAGCGCATCCCCTCGCTGAAGAAATCGCGCGGCTCGACCACGGTGTCCACCCGCAGGTCGGTCGTGGAGTCTGAGTTGCCGGCCGCGCG
>ERZ1292623.314-Hain-H51-01um-R1-314-length-53925-cov-13_pt2 | contig 14148 bp, 13 predicted proteins | sample MGYA00564398_ERZ1292623 | MGnify/ENA primary metagenome ERZ1292623 (study PRJEB36523, sample SAMEA6512633) | groundwater metagenome | collected 2019-01-07 | study: AquaDiva: Metagenomics assemblies of 32 groundwater samples
TATTCCAGCATTTTTATCCCGTCCAATAAAATTGGCAAAGCTTTCCTTTTACCTACATATCCGACGACTCCACACATAAATTAAACCACGATATTGATTAATTTCTCTGGGACAAAAATTATTTTTTTGATTTTTTTGCCAGCCAGCCATTTCTTAACTCTTTCCCTTTTTAAAACTGCGTTTTCTGCCTCTTTTTGGGAAATACCAGGATTAATTTCTATTTTATCTCGAACTTTACCGTTAATTTGTATAATCAAATTAATTTTTTCTTCTCTGATCAATTTCAAATCTGCTTTTGGCCATTTTTGCTGGCAGCAAAAACCTGTAAAACCTGATTTTTCCCATAACTCTTCTGTTAAATGAGGGGCAAATGGAGAAAGGATTTTCAAAAAATCTTTCAAATCTTCTTTAGATAAATCCAAGGGAGTTTGCTGCCAAGTATTGGAAAATTCCATTAAGGTGCTAATGGCCGTGTTAAACTTTAATACCTCAATATCTTCTGAAACTTTTTTAATTGCTTTATGAAGTATTTTTTTTAGCCTTAACGAATTTCCTTTTGCATTACTTGCTTGGTTACCCAATCTCCAAACTTTTTCCAAAAACCTTCTGGCGCCAATTAATCCTTTCATATCCCAAGGAATCATTTCGCCGAAAGGTCCCATAAACATCGTGTAAAGGCGCATTGCGTCAGTACTGTGCTGTTCTACAATTTTATCTGGATTAATAATATTACCCCTGGATTTGGACATTTTAACTCCGTCTCCCCCAAGGATAACACCATGAGCAGTTCTTTTTTTGTATGGCTCTGATCCTAAATTTTTCGGTATAGCTCCAATGTCCCACAAAAACTTAAAAATAAATCTGGAGTAAAGAAGGTGTAGGGTTACGTGTTCCATGCCGCCGTTATACCAATCAACCGGAAGCCAATATTTTATCTTTTTGGGATCGGCTAATTTTCTATTGTTTTTCGGATCGCAATAACGAAGATAATACCAATTAGATCCTGCCCAGTTTGGCATAACATCTGTCTCTCTTTTAGCTTGCCCGCGGCAGGAAGGACATTTAACATTCACCCAATTTTTAACTTTAGCCAAAGGAGACTCCCCTTTTTCAGTGGGTTTGTAATCTTTAATCTCAGGTAACCTTACTGGTAAATCCTTTTCAAGAACTGGAACCCAGCTACATTTTTCGCAGAAAATTAAGGGTATTGGCTCTCCCCAATAACGCTGTCTGGAAAAAATCCAATCGCGGAAACGATATTGCGTCTTTCTCTTTCCACCAACGAATTTCGTAATCTCCCATTTGGCTTTTTCCGAGGGCATACCGGTAAATTTTCCTGAATTAAAAACTATACCCCCAATAAGGACTGGGCCATTCAATTTTATTCTGTTTCTCCAATATTCAACTGTTTCTTTTTTCTTATAATCAATAAACTCTCTGGGAACGCCCTTATGAGAAGGTATAACTACGGATTCTATAATTAATCCATACTTTTTTGCGAATTGAAAATCCCTTTCATCATGGGCAGGAACTGACATAATAGATCCCTCTCCATAATGAGAGAGCACATAGTCTGCGACCCAAACCGGAATTTCTCCTTTCGTTGCTGGATTTATTGCTTTAACACCTTTAAGCTCTACTCCAGTTTTATCTTTTTTTAGAGCAATACGTTCAATTTCTTTCTTATTTTTTGCCTTTTCTATATATGTTTTTATCTCATTTATATTTGTAAAAGAGAGCTTTGAAATAAGTTCGTGCTCTGGTGCTAATACCAAATATGTTGCACCAAAAAGTGTGTCTGGACGAGTAGTAAAAACTTTTATTTTTTCCTGACTCCCTTTAATGGGAAATTCAATTTCAGCGCCTTCCGATCTTCCTATCCAATCCTTCTGTAAGATTTTTATTTTCCCTGGATAATCAACCTTCGCTAAATCATCACTTAATCTGTCAGCGTACTTTGTAATTCTCAAAAGCCATTGCTCTTTTTCTATCTTTGTGACTTTTGCCCCGCATCTCTCACAAGCTCCATTAATAACCTCTTCGTTGGCAAGAACAATTTTACAAGAAGGACACCAATTAACGGGCAGCTTTTTTTTGTAAGCCAAACCTTCTTTAAATAACTGCAAAAAAATCCACTGAGTCCATTTATAATAATTAGGATCGGTGGTATTTATCTCTCTTTTCCAATCAAAAGAAAGGCCCAATCTCTTTGCTTGGCGCCTGAAATTATCAGTATTTTTCTGAGTAGCCAAGGAAGGAGCGACGCCGGTTTTAATAGCGTAGTTTTCGGTTGGTAAACCAAAAGCATCCCAGCCTATCGGAAAAAGCACATTAAATCCTTCCATTCTCCTCTTTCTAGCTAAAACATCCATAGCTATGTAGCTCCGGCAATGCCCGACATGGAGTCCCTCACCAGACGGATAAGGAAATTCTACTAAAACGTAAAATTTAGCCTTTTTTAATTTATCTCGAGCTTGAAAGATACCTAATTTTTCCCATTTATCCTGCCACTTTTTTTCTATTCTTTGAGGATTATAATTTGCCATTTACCTGATTTTTTTCTTCAAATTATCTTTCAGTTTATCACAAAATCTCGCTTTTTCAATTTAAGCTCCATTTAATAATAAAAGAATATTTAAAGTGATTAAACTCCGAAAAGCTGTCTTGCGTTTTGGGCCGCAATCTCAGCTAATTCTTCAGAGCTAAGACCCTTAATTTCAGCGATTTTTTGGACGATATATTTGAGATAAATTGGCTCATTCCTGCCTTTAACTTGGGGCGGCGTTAAATAGGGGCAATCGGTCTCAATTAAAATTCTATCCAAAGGAGTTTTTTTAATATTCGCTTCAAAATTTACTCCCTCAATTTGCTTAAAAATTATTCCGTTAAAACCAATGTGATATCCAAGGGCTAAGTATTCCTCTAACTCTTCTGTTGTTCCAACAAAGCTATGAGCTACTGCCTTTTTTGGTTTAAGATTTTCAGATTCTTTTAGAATTTTTATTAAGTCTTGATTTGCCATTCGGCAATGAATTATTACTGGCAAACTTAATTCCTTAGCTAATTCTAATTGTTTGATAAATAAGTTTTTTTGTTTTGCCTTGAAAAGTTCTTTCTTTTGAGTTGTCTTTGGCTTCCAATAATAATCCAAGCCAATTTCACCAATCGCCACTACTTTATTACTCTGAGCCAATTCTTTGTATTTCTCATAATCAAATTCTTCTTCTCTGGTTTTTACTTCAATTTCTTCTGTATCATTTTTGATTTTTACTAAACCAGTTTCTAAATGAAGAGGGTGGAGGCCAACCGTGGCATAAATACCCTCTGAATATCCCTCAGCAATTTCTAAAGCCCTTTGGCTGGTTTCGTATTTAGTTCCGACATTTATAATCCAGATATTATTATCTAAAGAACGGCGAATGACTTCTTTAACATCTAATTTAAAGGCTGAAAAATTAAGGTGAGCATGAGTATCAATTAACATAAAGTAGATATTATTCTAATACAAAAACAATCTTAAATAAATACATGGGCTCTCGCTCATGATATAACAAAACGAATAATGATCGTGATTTTTTTAGTTTTCCTTTAGCGTAAATTTTAGAATCAAATTCGGGGAAATAAAGATTCTCCTTTTTTGATTTTGAATTTCCAAGGTTCTTGAGAATCGGGATTTATACCCAATTGCAAAAATATCTTTTCTGAGGTCTCTGGTAAAAAAGGGCGAAGAAACGAAGCAATATTGCTCAAAACAAATAACAAATTATTGATTGTAGATTGATCTTCAAAATCTTTCTCCCAAGGCTTTTCTCTCTCAATATACTTATCGCAAAAACTCATTAAATCCCATATTGATGACAAAGCTTCGTTGAACTTCAAGTCATTTAGGGCAATTAAATAATCTTGCCAGCACTTTTTAATTTGAGACTCAAAAGCGAAGGGACTGTTATCTCGAATAATCACCTTTTCTGCCAAGGTGATAATTCTAGCTACCAAATTACCAAGTCCCTTAGCCAAATCTGAGTTATAACGTTCTTCAAATTTTTTATAGGTAAAGTCGCCGTCTTCGGTGGCTGGAATTTCCCGTAGGAAAAAATAACGCGTGGCATCAACGCCATATTTTTTAACTAATTCAAAAGGATCAATCACGTTGCCCAAGCTTTTTGACATTTTCTGGCCATCTACATTGATAAACCCGTGGATAAATATAGATTTAGGTAGAGTCAAACCAAGAGATAAAATCATTGCTGGCCAAAGAGAACCATGAAATCTAGTAAAAACATCTTTACCGATGCACTGAACATCGGGCGGCCAAAATCTCTGAAATTTATCATTATTTAAAAAATAATCTACAGCTGAAAGATAATTCAGCAAAGCTTCAAACCAAACATAGATCGTCTGCCCTTCGTCATTTGGCACTGGAATACCCCACTCTAATTTTTCTCTTGACCTTGAACAGCTTATATCTTCCAGTCCTTGATTGAAAAAACTTAAAAGCTCTTTCTTTTTACTCCCCGGAATTATCTTGATTTGCTCTTTCTCAATAATTTCTTTTAGTTGTTCTTCGTATTTTGAAAGCCGGAAAAAATAATTCTCTTCTTCAATAATTTCTGGTTCTTTTTGGTGAATCAAGCACTTACCGCCGACTAAGTCATTTTCTTTTATAAAAGATTCGCAACCAACACAATAAAATCCCTTGTATTTCTTCTTATAAAGATCACCGTTTTCTTTAAGCTGTAGCCAAATTTTTTTGACAGTTGGCCAATGTTTTGCCTGGTCACTCGTTCTTATAAAATAATCATTGGATAAATTTAGAGCCTGTTTCAAGGATATAAATTTTTCTGAAATTTCGTCAGTAAATTCTTTTGGGGTTTTACCATTTTCTCTGGCAGTCCGAACCACTTTTATTCCATGATCATCTGTGCCTGTCAGAAAAAAAACGTCCTCGCCCGAAAGCCGGTGATAGCGAGCTATAACGTCAGCCTGAATTAATTCTTGAGCAAAGCCAATATGAGGCGGGGCATTCACGTAAGCTATACTAGTTGTGATATAAAACTTCTTATTCATTTTTGTTCTGAATTTTATTGACAGCTACAACAAACTCTCCTTTTATCTTATCTTTTTTTAGGTTTTCTAAAACTTCGTCAATTGTTCCTCTATAAATTGATTCAAATTTTTTGGTTAGTTCCCGGCAAACAATTACCTCAAATACAGAGCTTAAATCATAAAACATCTTACTCATCTCTTCTAAAGTTTTTATTATACGATGGGTGGATTCGTAAAAAATAACCGGGTATTTTGATTTTTCTATTTCTTCAAAAAATTTTTTTCTTTTTCTTTTAGCTGGTGGAAAGCCTAAAAAAGTAAATTTATTCATTGAGAAACCAGCAATACTAGCTGAAGCCGTTACGGCCGAAGGCCCAGGGATTGGAATAACTTTTAAATTTGAACTATAAACTTTAGATACTAATTTACTGCCGGGATCTGAAATACCGGGAATACCAGCGTCTGAAACTAAAGCTAAATTCTTACCTTCTCTTAAAAGCTCTAAAATATAATCCACTTTTTTTAACTCGCTATGCTCATGATAACTCAATGTTGGTGTTTTAATCTGGTAATAATCTAATAATTTTTTAGTTACCCTAGTATCTTCGCATAAAATTAAATCAACCTCCTTTAAGGTTCGGAGGGCACGAAATGTAAAGTCATCTAAGTTGCCAATTGGAGTAGCAACAACAAAAAGCACTCCCATAAATTACAGAACCTCTCCTTCCTCTTCTTTCTTTTTCTTAAGGTAATCCCTGATAAATTCTGATATGATTGCAGCTAAAGGAACCGCCAGAATTGCTCCTAAAAAACCCCATAAAACCCCGCCGATTGCCAAAGACAGTAAAACTAAGACCGGAGACAAATCAACAAATCTTTTTGAAAGAAATGGCGTTAAGATATTATTCTCAACCTGTTGAACTAAAGTGAAAACGCCTATAACTAAAACTGCTTTAAATAAATTGTCTAAGGCGATAATCACAAAAAGAAGAAGCGCCATGAAGATGGGGCCAACAACCGGAATAAAATTCAGAACAGAAGAAAGTATCCCCAAGGAAAGAGGATATGAACCTTTAAATATTAAAAGCGTTATATAGGTAAGGACTCCGACAAAAAGACAGGCAATAATCCTAATTAAAAACCAATTACTCACCCTTTTTTGGCATCTTCTGGCTAGAGACGAAGCATAGTCTTCATATTTTTCCGGGAAAAAAAGAATTAAAGTTCTCTCCAGCCATTTTTCTTCCAAAGACAGAAAAACAGAAACAGATAGAATAAAAATAGCAGCGAAAATCCCGCCAAACAGCAGAAACACAATATTAAAAATGTTGGCAGTAATTTTTTCCAAAACCCCTCCTAAAACACTCACGAAAGTTTCAATATCGTCGAAAATTTTAATTCCCAATCCCTTCAAAACAGGGGAAACTTTCTCAAAATAATTTGGCAAGAGCTGGGAGAATTTTTGAACTTCGGAAATAAAAAGAGGAACGGTAAAATAAATTAAAAGAATAAAAACGCCTAAAGCACAAATATAAACAAAGCTAACCCCTAAAACACGAGGTATTTTTAATTTTTTTAAGAAATTAACAACCGGATTAAGAATAATTGAAATGATTGCAGCAAAGAGAAACCAAACTAAAATATCCTTGATTTGATAAAGGATGTAAAAGGATATGATTAAAACAGAAATTTTCAAGAGAGTCCCTAGGGAAACATCTAAAGTTTTTTCTTCGTTCATGCTATTTTATATTTTATAAATTGGTTAATCCTCAAAATTTATTTAATATCTCCTGCAATCTTACTGTATTCTTGGAAGGGCCAATAAGGGCTAAATTTAATTTTGATGGCTGAAAAATAGTTCTAGCTACTTTTAGAATATCACTTGGAGAAATTTTATCAATTTTATGAAAGATTTCTTCTGGCGTTAGAATTTCTCCTTCTAAAAGCTCTTGGCTAGCGAAAAAAAGAGCCCGAGCATCAGAAGGTTCTAACAAAAGAGAGGTCTTCCCCTTAATATAATCTTTAGCTTTCTTTAACTCGTTCTGGGAAACTTTCTCTTGAGAAATCTTTTTATATTCTCTCAAAATAGCGGATATCCCCAGTTCAACCTTACTATTATCTATACCAGCTTGGGTAACCAAAAAACCGGTATCAGGATCAGCTGCAACAGTAGCACTGATATAATAAGCCATGCCCAATTTCTCTCGAACTTGGACAAAAAGCCGGGAACTCATCATGCCTCCCAGAATGATCGCCAAAACCTCTTGAACGTATTTTTCAGGATGAAAAAGATTAAAAGCTCTGACTCCAAGGCAAAGATGAGCCTGATCAGTTTTTCTCTCTTTCAATAAGCACTGGGGACGGCTTTGTTGCTCAATTACTTTTGGTTTATTTATTGATTTTAAAGTTCTAATTTTAGAAAAATGTCTTTTAATTTTTTTTATTAGCTGGGGAGTCTGAACCTTACCAGCCACACAAATAACAGTATTTTTGGCCACGTACTGATTTTTCATATAATCAAGGAGCTGTTGACGACTAATATTAGATACGCTTTCTTTGGTTCCGGCAATATCCCAGCCAGCTGGCTGATCACCATACAAAAGTTTCGTCCAAAGACTTTGGACAAAAACACTTGGGTGGTCTTGACGCATATTAATCTCTTCAATAATCACTCCTTTTTCTTTTTTAATTTCAGACGAAGGAATTTTTGAATTCAAAAAAATATCGGAGACCCAGTCTAAAGCCAAATCCAAACGTAAAGCATCAACTTTGGCAAAATAGCCAGTATAGTCCTCTCCAGTAAAAGCGTTGTAAATTCCCCCAACTTTATCTAAGGTTTCAGCTACCTCAAGATAAGTCGGCCTTTTCTTAGTTCCTTTAAAATACATGTGTTCCAAAAAATGAGAAATTCCGTTCGTCTCTTTTGTTTCATACTTAGATCCTGTGCCAACTAAAACCAAAACGGTTAAAGATTGAGCGTTTTTTTGAGGAACGCTGATAACTCTTAAACCATTTTTGAGAGTAATTTTTTGAAACATAAGTTTATCTAACTATTTAATTTCTTTTCTAAAATTTTAATCAAATCTTTTATTTTAACTCTTTCTTGCAACATCGTATCCCTATCTCTTATAGTAACGTCGTCTTTTTCTAAAGATTCAAAATCCACTGTTATACAATAGGGTGTGCCGATTTCATCTTGCGAATAATAACGTTTGCCAATATTGCCCCGATCGTCAAATGCAACCATGAAATTTTGACGTAAATCGTCGTAAATTTTACGAGCTAACTTTAGAAGTTCAGGTTTATTCGCCAAAAGAGGAAAAATTGCAGCTTTGTATGGGGCTAAATGCGGCTTTAGCTTTAAAACAACCCTTTCTTTCTCTTCTCGGTAACTATCGCATAAAATAGCTAAAAAAGAACGGTCAACTCCCCAAGTTGGTTCTATTACATGAAAATAAAATTCCTCGCCACTGTCTGGATCTTTATAGGGCGCTTTTTTATAGTGATTTTTCAAGTCAAAATCTCCTCGGTAGGCTAAACCATAAAGTTCTTTTCTGCCAAAAGGAAAATCGTATTCAAAATCAATTGTCCTTTTTGAATAATGAGCCCTTTCAGAATCTGGAACCTCAAGTTCATGAATATGATTCTTATCAAGGCCCAAGCCATTTATTATCCAGTCCCACATTTCTTTTCTCCAATACTCAAACCACTTTCCCCATTCTTCTTCTTTCACAAAATACTCAATCTCCATCTGTTCAAACTCGCGGGTTCTAAAAATAAAGTTTCCGGGAGTAATTTCATTTCTAAAAGCCTTGCCTATTTGGGCAATACCGAAGGGCAACCTTAACCGGGGATTTGTATCCAGTACCTGCTTAAAATCCACGAACATCGCCTGAGCTGTTTCAGGACGAAAATAAACTTTAGATTTCTCATTTTTAACTGGTCCCAAATTTGTCTCAAACATTAAATTAAATAATGTAGGCAAGGTAAAATTTCCTTTTTGATTACATTTAGAATTAGGACAGGTCAAATCCTTTAAAAAATTTTTAATTTCTTCGATTTTAGATGGACTAGATGGATCAATAGGAAGCCCCGAAATTTCATCCTCTCTAAAAATAGAGTTACATTTTTTACATTGCAAAAGAGAATCATAAAATTCTTTTAAGTGTCCCGAAGCTTTCCAAACTTCTGTATTCATAATTAAAGCAGCATCTATACCAACCATATCATCTCTTTGTTGCACAAATTTCTTCCACCAAATATTTTTGATGCTATTTTTAAGTTCAACTCCAAGAGGCCCATAATCATAGGTATTAGCCAAGCCACCATAGATTTCAGAAGATGGGAAAATAAAACCTCGCCTTTTGGCAAAAGAAACAATTTTATCTAGTAAATTCTCCATTAATCCATTTTATCTTAAAAAAAATAGCCCCGCAAAGGAATAAACTATTTCCTTGAAGAGCTCAATTCCTTGATGAATTGCAAATACAAATTCTCCATTACTTGATAGATATTCTCAGGTTTAAGCTGAGATATCTTTTTTTGAGCATTCTGCCCCAAGTTAAAGGCAAGGATTGGATTTTCCAATACAGAAAGAATCTGAAATGCAAACTCCTTTGGGTCGTTCTGGACGATTAAACCATTTTCTTTGTCATCAATAAATTCAGGAGCCCCTCCTTCTCCGACTACTACTACTGGCAAGCCAATTACCATTGCCTCGCCAACCGAAAGCCCCTGGGTTTCGCTCAAGGATGGAAAAACGAACATATCGCTGACTCTCAAAAAAGACCAGATTTTCTCATGAGACTGTTCTCCCATAAAGAAAACCCAATCCTCTAATCTCATCCTCCTAACAATTTTCTCTAATTCTGACTTAAATGGCCCTCCTCCAACTAAAACCAAAATTGTATGAGTTCGCCGTCTGACAACCTTGTCAAAAGCGAGAAGCAACATTTTAAGATTCTTTTCTTTTGAAAGACGGCCAATATAGAGTAAAATCTTGACCTTCTCTGGCAATCCAAGCTGAATTCTTGATGGCAAGGCTTTAGACAAAAAAGAAGGAAGTTCCACTCCAGTAGGTACAACCTCAATTCTATTTTTGATTCCGTAACTTCTCAAAACTTCTTTAATAAAATGGCTTGGTGAAATAATCAGTTGACAATTTTTACTAACCCAACGAATAAGAAAAAAAGCCAAAATTCTAGCAATCAAACTAAAAGGCCAATTCCAAATATTCGCCCAGGTTTTTAAGTAAAAAAGAACATGGGCGTGATAAGTCATTACAACAGGAATTCCTAGCTTTCGGCCGATTTTAACCCCTAAAATACCGGTTGGATAAGGACCTTGGATGTGAATAAGATCGAGTCCAAAATCTTTCATTGCCTCCATGTCTTTATCGCTTAAAAAAGGCTTGGCAAACTTGTGTCCTGCAAAACTAAAAGAAGGCAATCTGATCACTTGAAATCTTGTCTCGTCTTTGTAATCTGAAACCTTAGGAGCAAAAAGAAAAACCTCATGCCCTCTCTTTAGAAGCTCTTGAATTAATGTTTCAACTGATACTACAACGCCAGATAAATAAGGCCGGTATAACTCAATGAAAATTCCAATCTTCATTGCAATCACCTCTTTTTATTTTTTGTATTAAGAACTGAATTAAGCATAACCCACAACATGGCTCTGTCAACTTTTACTGAACAATTCCCCTACCCGAGGAAAATGTTTGATCATCTGGCAAGGTGGTGTCAAAACCCGGAGCTATAGATTGAAGGGTTTGACCCGTCCAAACATCTTCAGCTAAAACTCTGGCCTGAGAAATAAGATCTGGCGCTTGCCCAATCTGGCTGGCTAAAGGAACAAAGCTCACCTGGAAAAAAAGTTCAGGGCTCAGAGCGCCAGAAGGCAAATCGCCAAGCTCCCAGACAATTTCACGACTTGAAGAATCAAAAGTAAATCTTGCCTCGCTTGGTGAAAAATTACCGATCAAATTTACATAAGAAGGAAGAATAGCCTTGATTTTAAGATTTCTTGCATCATTGGAAAAGTTTTGAACCAACCAGGAAACCGTATAGGTTGTGATTTGGCCAATCTTAGGAGGTAGAGGACCTGAATTTCGAAAAGGTCCTTGATTGAAATAACCTTTCTGGGAAAGAATAAGCTTTGTGTTAATCTTATTGACAAACTCTTGCTTAGCCAAACCTATTGAAATCTTAGTGCGAAGAGAAGTATTTTTGGGCAAATCAGTCTTCAATTTTCCCCAAAAATCAATCTTTCCTTCTTCCAAAGATGGTAAAAATTTCAAAAAAGGAAGGGCGTTTTGATCCCAAATAATAAAACCTGATTCTTTTTGAATCTGGCCGGAATCAGCCCTCAAGGTATCAAGATCAAAAAGGTCTTTCTCAAGCTGAACCACTAAAAATAGATTTTCCAACACCCCCTCTCCGGTATTTTTAAATGAAATTTCGTAATGGAGATATTCTCCGGGATTAGCTACATACTGAGGGGAATCATTGATTTTCTGGGATACGAAAATTAAGGGCTGGGCAATTTCTACTCCTCTTGTGATTTCTTTTAGTAAAATGAATTCTTCTTCTTGCCAAACGCCTAAAGTCGCCCGAAAAATTTTTGTTTCACCCACTTCGCCAATCAAAAGACCAGTAATATTAACACGGCCGCCATCAGCTTTATTTAAAAGAGGAATGTCCCATTCGTCTTTAGCCAAAGCTGTCGGCTGGCTTTCCCGAAATTCAAACCCGCTCGGATACTCAATTTTTACCCTCAAATTAGAAAGAGGATAATTCAGGTTGGAAAAATAATTTAATCTAAAAGAAATTTCTTTACCTGGGTCAATTTTTGAGGGAAGGTCAAATTCAAAAGTTAAAGGAACCCCTTTAACTAAAGTAGTAAAGGTAGTGTCTGATTCGTAGCGGGCCCTTAAATTTTTGGGCCGATAATCTAACCAAGCCTTAGCCACTTTCGCCTCTCCTTCTTTTCCTAATAACCTACCTTTAAAGCTAATAGTTTTTTCTTCCCCGGGATAAATATTTTCAATTGCCACTTCTTGTCTTAAATAATCATCCTGACTTGCCTCTTGATTTTCCTCTTTAATTATCAAGGAACTTGAAGGATATTCAAAGATAAGCTTTGAATCCTCCAGAGCAATTCTGCCGTTATTTTTGTACTTCACTATGTATTCAACTTGATCGGCCAATCCTGCTTCTGCTGGCCCTAAAATTTCCAATTTTAAAACCTCTTTAGAATAAATATTCGTTCGGTAATACCAAAAACCAAGCAAAAAAAATAAGGCTATTAAAATTATGAATAAACGAACAAGTTTCTTTCCCATATAGATATTTTAGCAAATTTTCCTTTTCTTTAAAATTTGGGGGGTAAAACCGAAGAAATGAATGCCTTAGATATTGCCTCTATTGTTTTTTGGCAAGATGAGTCAATCCTTAACCGAACAAAAGTATCCCAATTCTTCTTTAGAATCATCCTGAGAACTTTAATAATATCTGAATCTATCTCTCTGTCCCAAAAACGAGAACTTCTTTGAAAACACTTTAGGCAAATTAATCCTCCGTCTTTTGAACTAAAATAGATTTTCCCTGGTAATAATTTTTTCTGGCAGAAAACACAGTTATAAAGATCTATCTGGTATCCCAAAAAAGAGAGCAAATTCCAAAGAAAATAGTAGTAAATTAATCCAATATTACTGATTTTAGAATCTAACTTATTTAATTTATCAAAAAATTCTTTAAATAGAGACCAGGTTTTTTGATCTGGATCTTGCTTTTGAATAAAACGATCAATAACATTTACGACCTTAAAAGCTATGGCCAATCTTTTCAAGTCCTGTCTTGTATGTTCAAATCTATCAATCAAAGAAGCATCGGTAAGGGTTTTATATCTTTTGCCCTGGATAAATTCAAGTTCCGAAAAATAAAAAGTATCTATTCCAGGCCTTAGTTTTGAGGTAATTTTTCGAATACCCTTACCCAAAATCTCCAATTTCCCAAAATCTTTAGTATAAACTGTAAAAATTTGGTCAGCCTCGCCTCTCTCTCTTTTTTTAAGAATAATGCCTAAGGTCCGATAATGAAAAGCCATCTATTTGCCTAAAATTTGCCTAACAACATTGAGAGCCTTTCGTCTCTCAGCATCGTTATTAACCCCGAATTCTTTTTTAGATTTCTCTGGATAATCTTTTAAGGTTCTGAAAGTTTTTTCTGCATCTTTTTTTGTAACAAATTGCCCTTTGGGAAACAATTTTTTTTCAAGAGCAATTCTTTGCTGTTCCGGTATTCCTCCACTAATACGGAAAGCATCATTTCCCTTAAGCCAACCCCTGACTTCGTGCCTCTCAATGTGGGGCCTGCCCCGAAACAAAGAAGAATCCTTTGGCTGCGAGGGGACCGGCTTTGACGTGTTTTTTGATGGCTGCGGATTTGATGTTCCTTTAAAAGGAAAAGCCATAATTCTAAAATTCTTATTTAGTGAATATTTCTTCGACCTTTAATCTTTTATAAAAATTACGCTCTCTGGATTGCAATCCATAATTCCTCACCATCTAAATGTAGCTTCTCTTCTTTTTTGAATCTTATCTTTTCTTTGAAAGAAATATTATTAGCTTCGGTTTCTTCCAAGATATAATTTTGATATTTTTCTATGGTCTTCTTCAACTTACCTTGTGTTGAATATTGAATTATAATCCTATTTTTTGGTTTCAAACCAGACTTCTTTCTCATCCCTTGAACCTGACGAATAAGTTCTCTTGTCATTCCCTCTTCCTTTAATTCTGCGGTAATTTTAGTATCCAGTTTTAAAATTTTACCGAAAGTAATTTTTTTTACATTAACTTCTTCTTTAATTAATTCTAACAATTCTTTTGGAAATTTAGAACTTGAAATTTGAAGCGTAAGTAGGGCAAGGGGCTGCCTAACTTTAATTTTAGCTTCTGCTCTTTTGGCTAAAACCAAGCTCACAATTTCTCTTAATTCTTTCATTGTTTTCGTAAGCTTATCATCAATCAATTTCTTGTTTGGTTTTGGAAAATCACAAAGGTGAACACTCTCTGGCTCTTTTTTTAATTTTAAATTCTGGTAT
>ERZ1292623.3183-Hain-H51-01um-R1-3183-length-14148-cov-5_pt1 | contig 14148 bp, 11 predicted proteins | sample MGYA00564398_ERZ1292623 | MGnify/ENA primary metagenome ERZ1292623 (study PRJEB36523, sample SAMEA6512633) | groundwater metagenome | collected 2019-01-07 | study: AquaDiva: Metagenomics assemblies of 32 groundwater samples
CTTTTTTCTAATTACGAACAACTGAAAAAATGGCGCAACAATTTCGAGGGTCTTAAGTATCACGACGATAAGCTTAATGCCACTCTGTTTGGGGCGGTTGATGACATGTTGGAGTTTCCTGATGGTACTCTGGCCGTGATTGATTATAAATCCTCGGGGGCAAAGGAGATCAATGTTTATGACGACTATCAAATGCAAATGGATGTCTATACGCACATTCTAGAGGCACTGGGGCACAAGACAGCTCGGAAAGGGTATTTTGTTTTTTATCAGGTAGATAAAACCGACGGCTTCAAAAGCCGCTTGCCTTTCCGGGGTGAAATTAGGGAAGTCAGCACCAACCCCAGCTATGTTGCTGATCTTTTTGCGAAAGCAGTAAATTTGGCCAGATCCAACATGCCGCCCAGTCATGCTCCAGACTGCCAGTATTGCCTGTGGGCTTTCCACCATCGAAACTTTTTCTAATCCATGCCGGCTAAACCGTACAAACTGACGGGTGAACATTTCTACAGCTTTTTTCAATGTCCGCATTGGATTTGGTACGACTTGTATGGCGATCCCTCTAAAAAGGGGCAAGTCTCACCGCTGATCGAGATGATTTATCGTCACGGCTTGCGGCACGAGCGGGAAATGATCAAATCGCGAGTGTTTGATGAAATAAAACCAGAACTGTTTAAAGATTTAGATGAAGCCTTTCTGTCCACTCTGGAATTAATGAAGCAAGGTAAAAATGTTTACCATGGAGTCCTAATGGATACGCATTGGGTCGGCATTCCGGATCTGCTGGAGGCCCGGCCGGGTAAATCCAAACTCGGTGATCACTACTACGTCGTTTATGACATTAAAAGCAGTAGGGAGATCAAGGATGAATACAAGTTTCAACTCGTCTTCTATAGTTTGATTTTGGAACGTATCCAGGGAGTCTTGCCCAAAGAGGCCTATATTATCAACGGTGACGGCGAGGAGAGGCCATTCGTGGTTGATGAATTTCTAGATTTGTTTCACCTCACGCGCGAAACTATCGAAAGGATACTGGATGGTGAAAAGCCGCCGCCATTTCTGAAATCAGGTTGCAAGCACTCACCCTGGTATTCTCTATGCGTGGAAGAAACGGAAGGTTGTAACGATATTTCGCTGATTTATCGTTTAAGTCAGGGTGATCAGAGACGACTTTATGAAATGGGCATCAGGACGGTAAAAGATCTGGCCGAAGCCGACCTTAATGAATTACAGTCACGGCTTGAGGACTGGACTTTTGATAAAATCATGCTCTTTCATAATCAGGCCAATGTTTTGATTTCGAAAGAGCCGCTGATTCTGAAAAAGCCGGACTTTCCTGAAGTGGAAACGGAAATATATTTTGATATTGAGTCTGACCCGACCAGAAATATTGATTATCTACTTGGTATATTAATAAAAAAATCTGACGGTCAAACGGAGTACAAATACTTTTTAGCGGTTAATAAGGAAGACGAAGCTAATACCTGGAGAAAATTTTTAGATTTTCTTGAACCCCTGGAGGATTTCGTGATTTATCATTACTCCTATTATGAAAAAAAAGTGTTTGACCGCCTGGCCAGAAAATACGGTATATCAATAGCGCTGGAAAATAAATTTAGAGATTATACGCTGGATTTGCATAAAATCGCCGTAGAGTCAGTGATTTTGCCATTGTATTTTTACAGCCTGAAAGATATTGCTAAGTTTCTTGGTTTTGACTGGCGCTCGGAAGATGCTGGCGGCGCTGAATCAGTGGTATGGTATGATCAATGGCTGGAAACCGGTGATCAGAAAATCATGGACAAAATTATTGAATATAACGAAGACGACGTGCGGGCCACCCGCTATGTCAAAGAATGGTTGGAAAAGCAAAAACCCAGGACGTTGAAAGAAAAATTACCGGAAGACTAGTGCTGCTTTTATTTATTGGACTTTTTGAGCCAAGTATTATACGATAAGTTTTCCTATGTCGCATAAACTTGTTTCGCTGATTATCATTTTGGTGGCCATCGGGTTGGTTTTTTTTATTTATCCAACCGCCTGGAATCAAGGAGCTGACTATATAAACAGTAAGTTTAAACTCGAAGGCAAAATATTTTCCATTCCTCATTTTACAGACGCTGTCCCTTTCCGCTTGGGCTTGGATTTATTGGGTGGAACACACTTGGTCTATCAGGCAGACGTGGGCAGTATTGCGGAACAAGATCCGGATGAGGCGATGGCCGGTGTGCGCGATGTGATCGAAAGAAGAGTTAATCTATTTGGCGTAGCGGAGCCGATAGTACAGATTGAGGGTAAAAACAGACTGGTGGTGGAGCTGGCCGGAATTAAAGATGTAAATCAGGCGATTGACCAAATTGGTCTTACGCCTTTTCTGGAATTCAAAGAGCAAAGAACGGAAGAAGAAACAAATGCCATCGAGGGGGCTCAAAAAAAGGGAGATAGGATTAGGGAAGATGCATATTTTAAACCCACCGGCTTGACCGGCAAACACCTTACCCAATCTCAATTGGTTTTTGATCAAAATACTTACGAACCCCAAGTATCTCTCCTGTTGAATGACGAAGGTAAGAGTCTTTTTGCGGATATTACCGAGAGAAATGTGAAAAAAATGTTAGCGATTTATCTGGACGGACAGGCGATCAGTATTGCTGAAGTGCGCGAAGTGATTCCTAACGGTCAGGCAATAATCAGCGGACGTTTTTCCATCCAAGAAGCGAGAGACTTAACGAACCGGCTGAATGCCGGTGCGCTCCCGGTGCCAATCAAACTTATTTCCCAGCAGACCATTGGCGCGTCTCTTGGGCAGGACTCATTACAAAAATCTCTCCAGGCCGGTCTTTACGGCTTGATGTTAGTAGCTGTTTTTATGATCTTGTACTACCGATTGCCCGGGCTGGTTTCAGTCATTGCTCTTTTAGTGTATACCGCTATCGTACTGGCGGTGTATAAGCTTGTTCCGGTAACTATAACGCTAGCGGGTATTGCCGGTTTTATTTTATCTCTGGGCATTGCCGTGGACGCGAATATTCTGATCTTCGCCCGTATGAGAGAAGAAATTAAGTTGGGTAAAACCTTGAACCAGTCATTGAATGAAGGTTTTCGCAGAGCTTGGCTTTCCATTAGGGATAGCCACATCACTACCCTGTTGGGCGCCAGCGTGCTTTATATTTTTACCACTTCGTTTGTTAAGGGCTTTGCCCTGACTCTGGGCATAGGGGTTCTGACCAGTTTGTTCACAGCGATAATTGTTACTAGGTATTTTTTGAATTTTTTTATTAAATCTTGGTTTGAGAAACGAAAATGGCTATTTTAGTAAAAATCGTTGACCTACAAATAATGCGAATTTACAAAATTTGTAAATTTGCGTTTAAATATGCATTCCATCTATAAAATCATGTTTTTTTTCTCGCTGGCGCTAGTGGTTGCCGCTGTAGTAATTTTGGCAGTTTTCGGTCTACGCTTTGGTGTTGATTTTAAAGGCGGCTCGGTATTGGAACTTACCTTCAGTAATCAAGTGCCGGCGGTAGGGGAGCTAGCTAATTTTCTTTCCGGAATCGCTGGTCTGAATAATGTCTTGGTTAGTCCGACCGACGGTCACGGCGCCATTATTCGGTTGAATGAAATCGATGAAACTAAACACCAGGAGATCCTCAAACAGATGAGTGAAAAATTTGGCGGCCTGACCGAGGTAAGATTCGACTCCATTGGACCAACCGTCGGCAACGAACTGAGAAGAAAAAGCATTTCCGCGATTATAGTATTACTGATAGCGATTACCATGTATATTGCCTTTGTCTTCAGAAAACTATCACGCGTCTTATCCCCGTGGGCCATGAGCGTGGCCACCGTGATTGCTCTTTTGCATGACGTTTTGATTCCTGTTGGGGTGTTTGCCATCCTCGGTCGCTACCTTGGAGTTGAAATCAGTGGTGTTTTCGTCGCGGCAATTTTAACCATTCTGGGTTATTCCGTTTCTGACAGTGTCGTAGTGTTCGACCGAGTAAGAGAAAATGTTCTTCGCTTTGGATCCCGCGAGCAATTTGACACACTAGTCCACAAGAGTATTATGCAAACATTAAGCCGCTCGCTTAATACCACTTTTACTACTCTTCTTTCCCTGATCGCGATATATGTCTTTGGAGGGGAGACAGTAAAGTACTTCGCCTTGGCCCTGATAATCGGCATATTTTTGGGAGCGTATTCGTCCATTTTTGTGGCCTCACCAGTTCTTGCCTGGTGGAGTGGAAAAAGACACGGCTAGGACCTGTGGACAAGTCGATCCCGATATGACATTGACTTATCCGGAGGTGCGTGATATTTTAGTGATATTAAAAAAGCCATCAAATTTCTGGCTGTTTGAAATGAACTCTAAATAATGTCAGACCTAAAAAATACAATTAAAGAAACAACCGCCAAATTGGTAAGTATTTTAAATTCTCGCAACCGGGACGTAATTTTTCGGCGTTTTGGATTAAAGACGGGCAGGAAAGAGACCCTGGAATCAATCGGTCACAGCTATGGTATTACCCGCGAAAGGGTGCGCCAAATCGAAGAGGTTTCCCTTAAACAAGTCCGCGAGGAATTGTTGGCTAATGGTTCTCTCAAAGTTAAGCCCTATGTGGCTTTAGCTGAAAATATTTTGGAACAGGCCGGCGGTGTTTTAAATGAAAAAGATTTATTCGCTCGATATTTTACTGCCAACAACGCTCGCGGTGACGTTAATGATGTCGCCAGCGCGTCCCTGGTTTTCATTCTGACACTGGATGGTAAACTGGCACGGGTGGTGGAAGATGATAAGTTCTATCCCTTCTGGAGCTTGTCAGTTTCTCATGCCCAGGCTTTCAAAGATTCAGTAGCCGTTTTGATTAAATCGTTTTCTAAACAAAATTCGCCGATTGCCGAAACCACTTTAGCGGATTTCTCGAAAAAGTCGGGGGTATCGCCAAAATTTACCGCCGCCGCCGCTTTAGCATCCATTATCTCTATTTCGAAAGAAATTGGAAAAAACATTTTTGGGCAAATCGGTCTGACTGCATGGTCTGAAATTAAGCCTAGAGGGGTACGAGATAAATCATATTTGGTTTTAAAAAGAGAGGGCAAACCCAAGCATTTCATGGATATTACCCAACTTATCAATGCTACTTTTGGTGACCGGAAGGCCAATGTCCAGACCGTCCACAATGAACTGATAAAAGATGACCGTTTTGTTCTCGTTGGACGCGGGCTTTATGGTCTGGCAGAATGGGGATATAAGACCGGCACGGTAAAAGACGTTTTGGTCGACCTTTTGAAATCCGCCGATAAACCGGTCAAACGCGATGAATTAGTGGCCCAAGTCTTATCTCATCGCCTAGTTAAGGAAAACACGATTCTTTTAAACCTTCAGGATTCGAGAACCTTCAAGAAAACTGAACAGGGCTATATTTTAAATGAAGCCTAACTAGCGCAACTACTAACTGCTTACTATAATAAGTTTTACATTTTAGTAAGAAGCTAGAAACCAGCAGTTAGCAGCTGATCTCTATTGGAGATCCTTAGTCCACTAAAAACAGCTTTCTCGATTTTCGGCCCATACTGGTGGCTTTACCTGCCGATTTTGTTTGGCGCCGGCACGATAGCAGGCTGGCTTAACTATAAAACCCAGCGTTATTTACTGTCTTTAAAATGGGTACTTTTAGAATTAAAACCCCCGCCGGATGTCCAGAAAAGTCCTAAAATTGCCGAGAACATTTTTTCCGGTCTCCACAGCTCTTATCTGCCTGTCAACTTGAAAAAAAGGTTATTTCTTGGAGAAGTACCAAACTGGTATTCTTGTGAAATTGTCGGTAATGGCGGCAATACTAATTTTTACATCCGGGTTCAGGAAGGCATGCGTAAAGTGGTTGAAAATGTAATTTTTGCCCAGTATCCAGATGCGGAAATCAAAGAAGTTGATGATTACATTACCCAACTGCCCAAATACTTGCCTGACGACAATCATGATCTTTTCGGTGCCAACCTGATTTTTAATAAAGAAGATGCCTATCCAATTAAAACCTATCCTTTTTTTGAAGAAGAAAGCGGCAAAGATGAGTTCAAGCGCACCGATCCGCTGGCACCGTTAGCGGAAGCCACGGCCAGTCTCCAGCCCGGTGAACATATTTGGCTGCAATTCCTGATCAGACCGACCGGAGCCGCCTGGTCAAAAGAGAGTCAAAAAGTGGTTGATAAACTTAGCGGTAAAAAAGTTAAACCAGACGCCTTCCAGAAAATTATTGACTTTATTTCCACTCTGCTAACCGACCTTTTTGATTTTTTTGGTGTGGCCGGAGAGAAAAAGGAGGAAAAAAAAGAAGAGTTTAATGTTCAAAAACTTACACCCGGCCAAAGGTTTACTTTAGAGCAGGTTGAAAACAAGATCGCTAAACTTGGCTTCAAGGCCAATATCCGTTTTATCTATTTGGCCCGCAAGGAGCTGTTTCATCGTTCTCATGTTTCTTCAGTAATTGGCATGTTCAAGCAACTTTACTCTAATAATTTAAATACGTTTAAGCCGGACAGAGAAACCATGACCTTTCACAAAGGAATATTGCCACAAATTTTTCCCTCAGATCGCGGATTTTTTACCAAACAGTTTGAGTTTAGACGTAAATGGAAAATTTATCAAAACTACCGCAAACGGGCCTTTCTGAAAAAAGTGATCTTTTTGAACACGGAGGAACTAGCGACCATGTTTCACTTGCCGGGGATTGGCGTGAAAGCCCCAGCCTTCCCGAGAGTTGAAGCGAAAAAAGGCCAGCCCCCAGCCGGACTGCCGATGTAACCTTTCAAGACACCATTAGTCAATATTATGCCCGAACCATTAAACAGCGATGTCGTACTATTTGGTGAAACAAACTTTCGAAACCGAAAAGTGGCTTTTGGTATTAAACTGGATGACCGCCGTCGCCACGTCTATGTCATTGGCAAGACGGGGATGGGTAAATCAGAGCTGCTCAAGACTCTAGCCATCCAGGATATTCAGGCTGGTCGCGGTCTTGCTTTTGTGGATCCCCACGGAGATCCGGTAGAAGACTTGCTTGATTACATTCCCGAGGAGCGTATTAAAGACGTGATTTACATCAATCCGGCCGATCTGGATTTTCCGGTGGCCTTTAATGTTATGGAACAAGTTGATCCCGACAAACGCCATTTAGTGGCTGATGGCGTCATGAACGTTTTCAAAAAAATCTGGGTGGATGTCTGGTCGGCGCGGATGGAGTACATTCTCAACAATACTATTTTAGCTCTGCTGGAAGTACCTGATTCCACTCTCTTGGGCATCAATCGCATGTTAGCTGATAAAAATTACCGCAAGCATGTTGTCGATCGGGTAACTGATCCGGTAGTAAAGGCATTTTGGGAACAGGAATTCGCCAAATACACCGAAAGATTTGCAGCCGAAGCCACGCCGGCCATTCAAAACAAGGTCGGCCAGTTTACCGCTTCAGCTTTGGTGCGCAATATTATCGGCCAGCCCAAATCAACCATTGATATGCGTCAGATCATGGATGAGGGCAAAATTCTTCTGGTCAATATTGCCAAGGGACGCATCGGAGAAGATGCTTCTCGATTACTTGGCGCGCTAATTATCACTAAACTACAGTTGGCGGCAATGTCTCGCGTGGATATTCCTGAAAAAGAAAGACGCGACTTCACTTTAATCGTTGACGAGTTTCAGAATTTTGCCACCTCTAGTTTTGCGAATATCTTATCCGAAGCCCGCAAATACCGTCTAAGTTTAATCGTGGCCCACCAATATGTGGCACAAATGGATGAAACCGTCCGTGACGCCGTTTTTGGTAACGTGGGCACGATTATTTCTTTTCGCGTTGGCGCCGAGGACGCTGAATTACTGGAAAAAGAATTAGCCCCGGAATTTATGGCCACTGACATTGTGAATCTTGGTAAGCGCCAAATTTATTTGAAATTAATGATTGATGGCATCGCTTCAAAAGCCTTTTCAGCTCTGACCATGGACACGCCTCCGTGTTTGCCGGTCAGTAACAGGGGGAGGATTGTCGATTTTTCAAGAAGTCTATATGCAAAATCGGCCGATGAAGTGGAAAAGCAAATCACTCAATGGCATGAACCACTAGTTTCGGAAATGCTCCTACCGACAACTGTACCGCACCCACCTAGATCAGAGCGTCCCCCAATAAGTCAGTCCCAAAGGGCCAGGCCAATTGATATTCCCCCTGCTAATCCAGTAAGAGTGAGTAACGGGCCAAAACCGGTGTCTCTCTCGGATGCTTTAAGGCAGGGCCCGGTGGATTTCAAAGGTAGGAGATTAAATAATGCACTGCCAAAAAATTCTCCAAACTACAATCCAAATCCTAATCCCCAACCCAAACCCAAGCCGGAGATCGATGTGAAGGGGTTAAAGGAGTTATTGGAAGAGGCAATGCAAAAATAATTGTCACTGGAAAGGTGTGTTACAATATTTCTTGTGACCAGGTTTTATACCAAACAAGGTGACTACGGTACAAGTATCCTCGGGAGTAAAAAGGTGTCAAAAGATGATCCGATTTTTGCGGCTTTGGGTAATCTTGATGAGTTAAATTCGTGGTTAGCGGTTTGCCGGACTGAAGCCGCAAAATTAAAAAATGTTTCGGTTATATTAAAAAGCATACAGGAGTCATTGTTTATTGCCCAAGCGGAAATTGCCTCTGTAGGGATGGGCTATCAACCGAAAATAAAAATGGCTGCGGTTCGGACAAGTAATCTGGAGAAGGAAATTGAAAAAATTGATCAGGTGGTGCCCGAAATCACTAAATTCATTATTCCCGGCGGATGTAAATTGAGTACGCAATTGGATTTTGCTCGGGCCATAGCCCGCCGTGCCGAGAGGGGGATCAGAAAGTATGATAAAATTAAAAAATTGCGGCCGGAACTTTTGCAATATATCAACCGACTTTCCAGTATTCTTTTTGCCCTGGCAAGATTTGTAAACTATAAATTAAGAATCAAAGAAGAAAACCCTAACTATAAATAGAGGAATTGCAAATTGAAGGAAGCAATAGACCTGTTGCGTAATAACTTTCGTAACGAAATTTCAGAATTTTAGGCGAAAAAGCTGAAGATTGAGGAGGAATAGCTTTAGCTATTTCGACGAAATCTGAAGTTTTTGTAGCCAAAATTCTGAAATTGCAGTAGATTAGTTATTACGCAACAGGTCTAATATGCAAAAGTAATAAGTACTTTGCCCACTATCATTTTACCACGATCGTGGTAAAATGATAGTGACAATTTTTTGCCAAATCCGTAATTTATTTCAAGTTAAGCTATATTTTTTGCGGAGGTCTTTGTCAAAATCAATTTCAGCTATCGTGATAAATCGAGTATGATGTTTGATTTTCTCCTCCCAGAGCAATTCATTTATAATATCCGGTATTTTATGAGGTGTTACCCAAACGCTTTTTTGCAACTCGACGAAATCCAGAGTCCTAAGTATATTTCTTAAACCATCCCGTAATCTTCTTTTCTTTTCTGGAATATCAAAAAGTACCATACGCCATTTACCGTCCCATTTTTTCTGACCATTCTGGCTAAGAGCCAGTTTGGCATCTAAATTTGCCCAAAAAGCCTGCTTTTGACCGATTGGTGTCAAACGAAATGTTTGATTAGAGTTTTTTGTTATCAATTTTCTTTTTTGCAACTGATATAGCGAAACATGAAAATTCTGCCGATTCCGATGAGAACAGAAAGCGTGATAATATGGATGAGGGAAAAAAGCCTTGACGGTAACTTGACCGACATCTGAAAGGATTGCCAAGATGGTTTTGGGAACACTCATTACCTTTCCGGCGCGGTCGCTTGAATGATTATTTTTTGCTAGCATGGCTTTGAAAATGATTTTTTATCATACTATCATTTTACCACGATCGTGGTAAAATGATAGTGGCAATTTTGTGGATAATTATGTAAAATTAACATAGAGATGATTTCAAAACCCTGTTTCTGCTGCAATCTCTGATTTCTGACTGTGACTGCGTCAGATTTCGTAAAATGTCCTCACCGTAGTTACCACTACGTTTCCGGACATTTTACTCATCTTCCTTGTCTCGTTCAAAAATCAGAGATTTCGCAATGAAAATGGTTTTGAAACCATCTCATAATACATTGTTAACCTTGTGTAATTTTTCCGCCCCTAGCTCAATTGGCAGAGCAGCTCCCTTTTAAGGAGAAGGTTCCGCGTTCGATTCGCGGGGGGCGGACTGGAAGAAAAGCATGCCCTAGGGCATGCTTTTCTTTGCTTAATTTGATTTATTGTTTTATTATCAATATTGATGTTTAGAACTAATATCGTTGAAACGAAAGATAAAATAGGGGAAAGTGTGGATCTTTTTGGTTGGGTAAGCGGCCGGCGGGATCACGGCAAGATCATTTTTATAGATCTTCGTGACCGATCCGGTGTTATCCAGGCGGTCATTACTCCTGGAGACAAAGAAATGTATGCCGCAGCCAATTCACTTCGCTCGGAGTGGGTTTTACACTTAAGGGGCAAGATTGCGAGGCGTCCCGATAATATGATTAATCAGGAAATTGAAACCGGGGGCATCGAAATTCAACCTGAACTTCTTGAGATATTGGCCGAGGCGCAGACGCCGCCTTTCGCTCTGAACACTGATGGCAAGGAAATTGGCGAGGAAAATAGGATGAAATACCGTTATTTAGATCTTCGCCGTGATCGGCTTAGAAAGAATATTATTTCCCGCCACAGGGTCGTAAAATTTATCCGTGACTTTCTGGATAATAATGGATTCGTTGAAATTGAAACTCCTATCCTGACTAAATCCACCCCGGAAGGCGCCAGAGATTATGTGGTTCCCTCTCGTCTCTATCCGGGTAAATTTTTTGCCTTGCCCCAGTCGCCGCAGCAGTATAAACAACTTTTAATGCTGGCGGGCCTGGAAAAGTATTTTCAAATTGCTCGCTGTTTTCGAGATGAGGATACGCGGGGGGATCGCCAGCCAGAATTCACCCAGCTCGATTTAGAAATGTCTTTCGTGGACAGAGAGGATGTTATGAAGCTCAACGAATCGCTCTTAATCGACATCGTTAAAAACCTTTTTCCAGAAAAGAGAATTCAACAAATGCCTTTTCCAAGATTTTCTTATAAAGCGGTCATGAAAAAATATGGTGTTGATCGACCGGACCTAAGAGAAGATAAGAATGATCCGAATCTCTTGGCCTTTTGTTGGGTGATTGATTTTCCATTTTTCAAAAAAAGTGATGATGAAGGATGGACCTTTACTCATAATCCATTTTCCATGCCTGCCGCGGAACACGTAGGTTGGTTAATGGAAAACAAAAATGTAGGCGATATTTTAACTACCCAGTACGACGTCGTTTTGAATGGGTTGGAAATCGGCGGCGGCAGTATCAGGAGCCACCAACCCCAGATTTTAAAAAAAGTGTTTGAAATTATGGGCTTTGCGGAAAATAGGATTAATGAAAATTTCGGCCATATACTCTCGGCACTTTCTTACGGCGCGCCCCCTCACGGCGGTATTGCCTGGGGGTTGGATAGATTAGTGGCGTCGCTTAACAATGAGCCGAATATCAGGGAAGTTATCGCTTTTCCTAAGACTGGTGATGCCCGGGAGCTGATGATGGATTCCCCAGCTGCGCTCGAAAAAAAACAACTCAAAGAATTGCATCTGGAGATTAAAAAATAGAGCTCATATATGCTAAGGCGACATCTAGTTTTAACTATCTTTGGAATGCCCATAATTATTCTGGCTGGTTTTTGGACGTGGCACAAGTACCCGTTTGATAATAAAAACCTCACAGGTCAGTCACATTCCGTTGAAGCCCAAGCTTTTATCTTGCCGATCTCTCAAACAAATTATCTCCCGATCAGGAATTTCAATATTGAGGAACCGGATATTCAAGCCAAGGCGGCCGGGCTATACGACGTTCGTTCAGAAAGATTTCTGTACTCAAAAAACATTAATCAAAAAATGCCGGTGGCTTCTATTACAAAACTCATGACCGCTATTGTAATTATGGAAAACTTACCCTTAAATGAAACCTATAGCGTTGCCGCGGAGGATATAAACGTTGATGGTACAGGAGCTGATCTCCAAAAAGGCGAGAAAATTCGTGGCTCGGATTTACTAAAGATGATGCTTATTAAATCTTCAAACGATGCCGCCTTATCATTTGGCCGGTCAGCCTCGGAAAAAAATATTAACCTAGTCGCAAAAATGAATGACAAAGCCAAGATGCTGAACATGACGAATACCAAATTTAATGATCCCGCCGGGCTGAATGATGGCGAATCTTTTTCGACGACTGATGATTTGGTAAAATTGGTTAGATACGTAAACAAGTACCCGGTTATCTGGGAAATTTTAATGACCAAAACGGCTAATATATCATCAGTCGATGGATCAATTACCCATCATCTTGTCTCCACGAATAGATTACTCGATGAAGTGAATGGCGTTATTGGCGGTAAGACTGGCTATACTGACGGCGCGCTTGAGACTATGGCCATGGAGGTGACGGCGAATGAGGGTAGTGACCGTTTGATCAGTATTATTCTGGGATCACAAGACCGCTTTGCCGAAACTAAAAAACTAATTGACTGGGGAAGGAGCGCGTATAGATGGAAATAAAAATAAGTTAACTGCTTTATATCATTATGACTGATCAATTACCGCAATTTTTTAATGTGTTCAATGTCGTCAGGATTTTTGCCGTGGCGACAATTTCATTTTTCTTGAGCTTGATCATTACCCCGCTTTGGACTAAATTCCTGTATAAGTTCAAAATGGGCAAACAGCTTCGCCAGGAAGGAACCCCGGTTTTTAACAAATTGCACAAAGCCAAGGAAGGTACGCCCACCATGGCCGGTTTCATTATCTGGGGTGCGGTTGCCAGCCTGACTCTTTTCTTTTGGATTTTGGCCGGCACTATTGATGGCTTTTGGTCTAAAATTGATTTTTTTTCCAGAAGCCAGGTGTGGCTACCCTTTGGTGCCATGGTCGTAGCCGGCCTTTTGGGCCTGCTCGATGATTATTTGGGAATTCTAAGAATTGGCCCTAAGGGAGGGGGATTATCAATGAAATATCAGCTTCTGCTGTATCTTTTGGTTGCCATCGGTGGGGCGTGGTGGTTTTACACCAAACTTGAGTTCAATTCCATCAACATTCCCTTTCTGGGCGATATTGTTGTCGGCTGGTGGTATGTGCCGATCTTTATTTTCATCATTGTGGCCACTTCTTTTTCTGCCAACGAAGCAGATGGTCTTGATGGTTTGGCGGCGGGGATATTTTTAATCATGTTTGCCGCCTATGGAGTAATCGCTTTTGATCAGGGAAGGATGGACCTGGTGGTTTTTATCTCGGCAATTATGGGGGCCCTGATTGCCTTTCTCTGGTCTAACATTTATCCGGCCAGATTTTTTATGGGCGCCACGGGCTCCATGCCTTTAGGAGTGGTGCTGGGCGTGATTGCCATGTACACCAACACGCCTCTGCTTTTAATTCCCATCGGTGTGATTTTTATCGTCGAGTCCAGCTCGGTGATTATTCAAGTGATTTCAAAAAAAATTCGAGGGAAAAAAATTTTTCTCTCCACCCCCATCCATCACCATTTTGAAGCTCGCGGCTGGCCCGAGACCCAAGTGACAATGCGGTTCTGGATGATTAACGCCATAGGAGCTATCATAGGATTAATAATCTTTTTGGTTGATTCCAAGGTTCCTCCTCTTTTCCGTTAATGCAAGTATCAGTTAAATCCTAGTATAATAAACTTATGCGTCTTTCGGGTGCTGGTAAAACTCTAACCGCGCTAGTTTTTATTTTAGTGATTTTAGGTTTAGCCATGTTATCTTCCGCTGGAATTGTAGAGGGCCAGAAAAAGTTTGATGCGCCGTACCATTTCTTTAAACATCAGCTGCTGTACGGTGCGCTACCCGGTTTAGCGCTTTTTTTAATCGCCTCACGGATAAATTACAAAATCTGGCGCAAGTTGGCACTGCCGATTTTAATTTGTGTAATTGGGCTCGTGGTCCTGATATTTATCCCGGGTTTTGGTGTGACCGTGAAAGGCGCTCAAAGGTGGGTAAACCTGGGCGATTTCTCCTTCCAGCCTGCAGAATTTTTAAAGCTAGCC
>ERZ1292623.399-Hain-H51-01um-R1-399-length-47235-cov-29_pt1 | contig 14147 bp, 34 predicted proteins | sample MGYA00564398_ERZ1292623 | MGnify/ENA primary metagenome ERZ1292623 (study PRJEB36523, sample SAMEA6512633) | groundwater metagenome | collected 2019-01-07 | study: AquaDiva: Metagenomics assemblies of 32 groundwater samples
GAGGCTTTAATCAGCATTTAAAAACAATAAAAGGAGATATAAAAATGCCAACAGGTTATACTTCAGAAATAGAAAATGGGATAAGTTTTGAAAAATTTGTTCTTAGGTGTGCAAGAAATTTTAGCGTTCTTATAACTATGAGAGACGATCCACTGGATAAAGATATTCCAGATAAGTTTGATGAATTGTCTAATTATTATTCTAAAGAACTGGAAATAGCAAAGACAGAATTAACAAGAATCAAAAATCTTTCATTTCAAGAAGCTCTAATAGAAAGAAAAGATGATTGGGAAAAAGAAACGACGCAATATAAAAAGAATATAACTGAGAATAAAAATATAAAAGATAAATATATGAAAATGCTTAATAGGGTAAATCTTTGGGAACCTCCTACTTCTGATCATATTTCACTTAAAAAATTTATGATACAACAAATAGAAAGTTCTATAAGTTCTGATTGCAATATATCTGATATAAAATTGCCTGACCCTCGGATGCTAACAGGTTGTAAATGGATTGAGAACAAAATAAATAAATGTCTTGAGGATATAGATTATCATTCTAAAGAACTGGAAAAAGAAATTGAAAGATGTAATCAAAGAACAATATGGGTAAAAAAACTAAAGCAATCTTTAAAAGAGGTAATCTAAAATGAAACTCAAAAACTATACAAGTAAAGTTCCTTTTCAAAAAAGCGTATCTATAATTGAGGATTATCTTATTAAAATGGGCGCAAGTCATATATCTAAAAGTTATCAAGACTCAATATTGATGGGAATAATGTTTCAAATTATTCAAGAAGGATTTCCAGTTATAATAAAGCTACCTGCGAATGTTAAGGCGGTTGAAGATGAAATGTTATCTGAAATTAAAAAGAATAAGTATGGAGGACGAAAAAAAAAATGAAGAAAGAATGATATTAAAAATTAAAGAGCAAGCTATTAGAACAGCGTGGAAGTTATTATTAGACTGGACGCAAGTTCAAGCAAGTATGGTTGTGATAGGAAAACGGAAGGTCTTAGAAATGTTTTTACCATACATTTATGATCTCCAAAAAGATATGACCATATATGAAAAATTAGAGGAATCAAAATTCAAAATGCTTGATTATAAGGAGAATAAATGACAAACCCGAATCCAATAGGTAAACAAGACTATCGCACAGTTAAAAACCCAAAACTCACTTCAAGAGAGGTGTTAATATGGATGGTTAATAATGAAAACAGCTTTGAATCTTTTATCTCAAGAGAAGTATCAGAGGGCTTAGGCTGCAAACTGAGTGCTGCAAGCGTTAGATTGGCAGCTTTAAAGAAATGGGGCTGTCTTAAAATGATAGTAAAAGGCAAGGGTAATCAGCCTCATCAATATATAATCACTGAATGGGGACATAAAATGTCTGAGAAATGGAGGACTATAAATGTATAAAAAAGAAAAATCTTATAGAGATTGCAGTAATTTTTTAATTTTAATATTCATTATTATAGTTTTTTTAATTTCTTTTAATATAGGCGTTCAATGCGGTAAATGGGACGAAAGACAAAGAAATAAACTCATCAATGTTCATATAGGAGAATTAAAATGAGAAACTATGAATATGAGCCTGATAGTCCTGAAAAAACCGCTTATATTAAAAAAAAGGAATTAATTAATGAAATGACAGAATATATTCATCAAATTAAAGTAGGCCAAGATGGATTTTGTAATCATCTTGGAATAGGGCTTCTAACTTGTGAAGGTTTAGCAATAGCAATTATTGAACATTATAAATTGGATAAAATTTTAAATGGAAAAAGGAAAAATTAAAATGAAAATATCAGAAACTAAATTTACAAAAGAATTTCGCCATGAACTTACATCAAAAGGTTGGTTGACATTTAAAATCAATGAACGCTTTGCAAGCGGATTCCCTGATTTAATATGTATGAAAAAAGGAGAAATAATGTTTTTAGAAGTTAAGAGTGATAAAAACAAATTAACTAAACTTCAGAAATATACATTAAAACAAATCAAGGAGGAAAGATTTATAGCTAAAGTTATAAAATTTAAAAGTCAACTTGATAAAAATGAACCTATATCATGGACAGAGGAGGATATAAAATGAAAGAATATAAAATAATAGATTGTGAAAGAAGCCACCTTATAGATTTTATAAATAGTGATATAAAATATGGCTGGGAATTATTTCAGGTAATTTATACAGAGAAGGATACTAACCGAGATGGTGATGTATATAGAATGTATACAATTATTTATTCACGAGAAAAAAAGGAGGAAAAATGAAAATAAAATTAGGCATGGAACAAGAGTATATAAATTATGTAAAGATAAACAGCCACGATCATTATAGCAAGGAGGTTGTGGACATAGGTGAGAGATGGGCGATTCTTATGGAAAAGCAAATGGCGGAGGGCAAGAAAATTGCTGACATAGCTGACACTACAATTCATGAAGTGAATTCAAAAGACATAACTATATTTATGTATAAATGCGTTATATCGGCATTGATACAATTTTGGGAACACGGAGAAATTCTGAAACTCTGGCATAATCTTAATATGCAAATAGACGGAGAAAATGAAGAAGTTAGTGTAGAAGATATCAGAGAAGTTAATAAAAATGAAATCATGCTGATTTATGATTCTTTTTTTAAATTCTTGAATAAAATTTATCAGGAAAATATAGATTTATATTTTATATCAGGTAAATGTCAAATTTGCAAACAAGATACTATTGTAAAACGGGAAGATGAGGATAAAGTTAATATATGCCAAAAATGTTTATTAAAAGGAGATTAATATGAATTACTATGAAGCAATTTACTATAATGTCAAAGACATAATCAAAGAAGTTATAAAAGACAGCTTTCTACCGCCTGAGTTATTATTTGCTCTGTGCTGTAATGAATCAGGCAAATGGCTTGCAAGAAGAGAGCAAGTTCCTTCAAGACCTGAGCCTCATGTTCTAAATGCTTTAAAGTTAGTCCAAAGAGGTGAGAAGCAAAATTATAAAGGAATAGTTATGGATGATTTAGTTGAAATGACTGCTGACCAATTACAGGAATTAGCCAGTAGTCATGGTATGACGCAAATTATGGGATGGTGGACATTAAAATATATTCCCTTTTCTATTGCACATCTTAATAATCCTATAACAGCATTAAGGGCTACTATTAATATATTATCATTGTCCCAAGATAAGCAGCCGATAGGAAATGAATCGGCTTTACAGTATATCAATAATTTTGATTATGAAAGTGTGTTGAGAATATGGAACACAGGTAAACATGATGGCAAAACATATCACGAAGATTATATTAAAAACGGATTTAAGGCAATAATAATGTGGTTTAAATACAATCCAGATATAAAGATTTAAAGGAGAATAAGATGAAATGGTTCAGAAATAAGATGAAATGGTTCACAAATATAGAACAAACTGTTAGCATCAACATCAATAAACAATATATAACCTATATTCATGTTGATCAAGTTAAATTTGTTATAAGGGTTCACATCTTAGGTTTAGATAAACCCATTGAATTTATTGCTAATGATTTAGAATCCTTATGGCAAACTGTTGAAGATTTAAAAGAGGAGGAAAAATGAAAAAAGCAAAACTTGAATGTCCATTAATTTCATGTCAGCTTGAAGATGTAGACGAAAACTACTGCAAATTGTGTGAGATTGAAGATTATTATTTTAAAAAAAATAATAATCTTCATAATTTACAAAACAAATTACTGATTATTCTCACTGTATTAATAGGAATTGCTTTAAGTATGCTGTCTATGGGAATATGGATGACATGGTGAAAAATGAAATTAAATAACTGGACAATTATAAATATCAATCCCTGCTTTTCAAAGCAATGTCCAATCTGCCTTGAAGGGGAATTAATCTATATAGATTATATAGATGAATTTAGATGTATGTGCGGGGTAATTATAAGGGGGTGAAAAATGGAACAACTATCATTATTTTTTAGGCGCAAATAAGGTCATTCCTATAGCAAATCCCGCTATACCAAAGCCTACAAGGAAGGTAGGATCAGTAATAGTTCTTTCTACAGTAGCAATTACTCCCCTCATAGGTGTTTGACCGCTCCTGTAACCCTGTAGAGCCTTTAAAACCTTATCTACATAGGATTGATTGGTGAATTTACCTGTTTTAGGATTAATTTTAGCTGACCCTGCATTATAAGCGGCGATAGCCTGTGGATAATCTCCTGAATATCTGTCAAGGTTTTGTTTTATATATTTTACGCCTAAATCTATATTTGTATCAGGATTAATAGTTTCCTGTATAGATAGTTTTCTGCCTGCAAGAATTTCAGCAGTAGAATCTAATAACTGCATTAAGCCCCTACTATATTGCGTTCCAAATTCCCACCTTTGAGCAGACGGTTTAAAAGCAGATTCTGTATAGATATGAGCATAAATCAAGGCAGGTTCTACACTATATTTCTGTGCTGCCTTTAAAACATAAGGCAATACATTTTGTTCAGAGCTTGTATATTTGATAGGAGGAGCTATTAACGCCTCAGCTTCTCCTAAATTTAATAATCCTGCTAATAATCCCATAGTTAACCTTATTATAATCCATTTTTGCAATAATTAACCTCTTTAAGTTTTATAAAAATATGGCAAATATTTATCCTTCTCCGTTCTCGCACGCCATAAAGTTCAGCTTCTTGCATACTGCTAATAAGCTGCACCATTCACACGATTTTATTTTCTTAAACTTGCCCATTTTGACAACACCTCCTTTTATTCGCAGTTGCCGCAGTCCAAAATCTACTTGAATAGGTTCTTTGTATTTAATATTTTTTCTTTTCATATTATTTTCTCGCAAAGTAAAACCCTGCAAATAACCCTACAGCCACTCCCAGTGCAAATCCTGCTATAGTGATTGAAGATGGAAGCATAGACAATACAGATGGAGCAACTCCGAACTCGGCTTTATATACAGGTTTCTCATTTATTCTTTCTTCTGTTTTTCTGAGTCTGGGACTTATATCTATAATATTTTCTTGTGCCATAATCTATCTCCTCTTTAATAAAAATATCGCTAACACTAATATTATTCCACCACCAATTAAAAAAGGACTGTATTCCTTCACCGCCTCAATAGCTCTGTTACTAACAGAAGCTTGTTTAGTTATTACTTGCTGTTGAATTATAGCTTCGTTTTGTTTTCTTACTGCTTCTGCCTCCGCTGCTTCTCTCTGCTTGCGGGCTTCCATTTCCTCTTTTTGTAATTTAAGAGTAGACTTACCTAATTTATAGTTAGCAATAGCTCCTACAGCCGATGGAATTGCAGAAATAACCCCTCCAATTAACGCTCCCCAAAAACCTAAACCCGATAAGTTATAATGCTTCTCCGCTAATTTGTCTAATATAACTGTAAAATAATTTACATCCTCTTGTAATACCCCTGTCTGCATAATACGCTGATAATTAGCCTGTAGATAAGGAATATAATATTTTTCAAGGAATATATCCCATTGAGTAAAAGGAATTTCTGCGGGTCTTATAGGTAATGGCAATCTCATTCTTTGTCTCCTATATGTATTTCAGCCTTCTTAAAAGTAAATATCCGCCTAATCCTACTACAGCTACAATTCCTATCGTCATCCAGGGGATTCCTTCTCCTTCAGGAATAATCATTGGTAAAATTCCTGCTGCTGGTTTAGCCGCTGGACGCCCCGCTTCTACTTTCAGAGCTTCCTTACCGAGCTTATATCCCATTACAGTTTCAGCGACTTTTGGAACTGCCTTGAATAAATTATCTACCATCCCCGACCAGTCTATGCCTTTCTTTTCAGGGGTTTGAGAGACTGGAGCATAGGCTTCAGAAGGATCCGTGACCCCTAATCCTGATATGCCTGACCGTTCAAGCATATTACTTAAAACTCCTGTTAGATAATTAATATCTTGCTCTGCTAATCCTCTCCTCAATCTTGCAGCGTGCTTTTGTATATATGGCATTAATACTGTCTTTTCATATCCAACCCATATATTTGCTGGAACGCCTGCTGGTCTTGCCATGATCGCCATTTTACTTTACCTCCTGTGTTTTTAAAATAATATCTTTTCTTTTTTTACAACCCTTTTAAAAAACTTTTTCCATTATGGTCTTCCAGTTTGCTTTTCTTACTTCAAAACTCATTTTATTTTTTATTAGTTTTTCTATATAATATTCTAAAAGACTAATTTCATATATATTTCTTATAATTATTATTGTATCCTCTTCGTCCCAAATTCCACCAGTATAAGGAATTCCAGGAGTCCTTTTTAAGTCCATTTTTTTCTTTACATAAGAAAACCATTTTTCTTCCTCGATAACCCAATCGGGAAAATCAATTCTTTCCGTATCAATTAAAATTATCCATTCTGTTAAATTATCCATTTTACTTTACCCCCTTTGGGAATTTATTTAATTGTCTGATTATTTTTTTTCATAACACCATCGCCGCCGCCCCTGCTACTGTCAACCATTTACCTATATTGCTTTTTGGTAGATTCTCTGAATCTTTGACCGTTTCTATCATTGTTTTAATATTTCCTTCATGTTTATCAGGACTAATTAATCCCCTTTTATATTCATCTTCCATCTTTTTAATTCTTGCTATTTCCTCATCTCTTTGAATCTGTAATACCCTTTTCATATCTTTCGTTTTAGCAGAGGCTATTCTATATTCATATATTGCCTGTATTGCGCCTAATACAACCGATATAATCCATCCCACTCCTGGAATCAGAGAAATTATAACAGATATTATCGTGCTTGCCCATTTTCTTAATTTAGCTTCTTTCTTTTGAACTTTTTCATAATCCTTCATTATTTTTTCAACATCTTCTTGAACTTTAAAAATATCACTGTCTATTCCCATAACTTCCCACGGAAATAAATCATCCTTACCGTCAAAGAATATAAAAACCTCACCTTTTGAATCAGGCTTTGTATTTACAAATACCAAACATTCAGGTTTAATGCTTATAGTGCTTTTAGTCCATCCCATTGCCTCAACTTCTTTCATTCTTGCAAAATAACCATCTCTTTTATCATTATATTGTTTTTGCAACTTCTCCATACACTTGCCCGCTGCATCTATATCCCACATTGCTGAACTGCCACATTCTTTTATTATTCCTTTAAGTCTTTCCGTTTTAGCTAATAAAGCAAAACCCTTTCTAATTGCCTTGCGTGCAGGTCTTGTTCTTTTTCTAATTTCTTCAGGCTGCCATTTTTTAGGCAATGCCTTTATAACCATTTCTTTAATATTTAAGCCTAACCCTGACAAACATTGATTACAATCTTTATATCCGTTTAGGCCATGATTGTAAGGACAATCACAGCCTCCTAAAAATTTCTTCTTCGTCCAAAAGTGACGCTCCTGGAAAGAGGAAAAGGCAATTTAGCAATCTCTTGTGGTAAATACTTACTTGTTTTTGTCACTCTTGCATAATAAGGAGAAATAGGTCTCGGAGCTATAGGATAATATCTTTTTGAAGTATTTCCTAATCCTTCCAATTCAGATTCATATTCAGACTCATATCCATTATAAGGATAATCCTGCTGATAGTATCTTTCCTCTGAATAAGGAGAAGGCAGAGGATCTAAATCTCTATACCAGTCAGCTTGTGGTATTATAGATTCATCTTCTCTAACTTCATATTCATATTCATATTCGTCTTCTCTAACTTCCGACTGAGCTGGAAAAGGCTGTTCCTTAGCTCCATAATACCACCACTCCGTTCCTGCTTTAACCTTTGGAGGTTCTTGATAGTATTCTTCTTCTGGCATTAAAGTCATTTCCTCTCTATAAAATTCTTCTCCTTCATAATATTCTCCTTCTGCTGGATAATAATCACTATAAGGCTGACCAGATGTAGGAGACGGTTGTTCTGGCAATATAGGCGTATAAGGATCATCAATTTGTATTTGTCCTTCAGGAGATTCAGGAGGAATTAAATCCTGTGCGTATTTAAACCATTCTTGCGCTGATACCTCCCATTCTTTAGCTAAGTCTTCTCCTAATCCTGCTGCTCTTATAGCTTTTGCAACGGCCAATGCTGCATCTCCCGCTGCCATCATATCTGCTGGATTCATAGTCTCAATCGCTTTAGTTTCCGCTGCATTTGCTATATCCACAAGTCTATATGCTTCCTGCTCCTGCGGAGGTTGAGTTTCTGGAGGAGGCATTTGCTGTTCAGCTTCTTTTCTTTGTTGATTCCTTTCATGTAATTTTTGATTATAGTCTGCAATAAATTTATTTGGATTTTGAATAGCTGTTTTTAAACCTCCCTTTTTAGCAAGCATCTTTGCCCCTTTAGGTTTAAGAGCTATCTTCATAAGTTTAAGTCCAGTTTTAGTGACCTTACCTAATTCTTTTCTAATTTTTTTAGGAGAAGAAAATGTCTTCCTTCCTGCGCTTGTTAATTGTTTTACAGCTTTTTTAAATGACCATCCTAAATTTCCCATTCCATAATTATAGTTAGAAAGTCCTGCAAATCTACCTTCCCACGGAGCATAAGATATAAAAGGTTTATAGACTGGCATACTATTGGCATCTCTATACTCAGGGTCTAATCCAAATTGAGGAGGAGGAAAAGGTTTATAAACTGGCATAATACTGACATCATCTCTATACTCAGGATCTAATCCAAATTTAGGAGGAGGAATAATATCTCTGCCTCTGGAAGGTGTCCATGGAACATTTCTCTCCTTCCAAAGATCTTCAGGTAATCTACCTTCAGGCGGAGGAGGAGATGGCATATAAGGCTTTTCAACTTTAGGATGATAAGTGCCTCTGCTTCTGGAAGGATCTATTTTAAATTTAAAAGGAATTTGTTCCAATTTTGGTCTATATTTACCAGTTCGTTCATCAAAATATGGTGAGCCTCCTGCGTATACTCTATCTTTAGGAAGAACACCTAAACCCCCTACAGGAACTTCTCTAAAACTCGGCATTTGTTTAAACATAATATCTCCTTTCAAACCATCCTAAACCGCTCAATTGATGTTGAATTGTAATCCATGCTCCATCATCAGAAACGATTGTCCAACCTTTTGATAATCTATCTCTTACTACATCCATTTGATGTGATTTATCCAATAGCATCTGTTCATATTTAGGTTCCAATGCCTGTTGTCTTGCAAATTCAGCCTGCTGTCTTGCAATCCAAGCATCCTCTTCCATTTTTTGTTTTGCAATCTCAGCTTCTCGTTTTGGTCTTTCTATTTCTTCTTGAAGAGCTCTTTGTTGTCTTTCAAATTCAATTTTCTGCGCTTTAATTAAATCTTCTTTTCTCGCTTGAATTTCAGAAGGCAACAATCCAGGATGAGATTTTGCCATTCCAGGGATAGGAACTTGACCTAACCCAAATAACCCCGCTGGATATTTATTAAATGAATTTTTTTTATACCATTTGTTAAACACAGCCCTTAACCACATCCTTTAAAAGAATATACATCTTCCATGATCCTCTTAAATTTTCTCTTATAGCTCTTGGCATTTTTTTAATCATATAATCTCCTATGAAGAATTATTCCTTAATAAATTTTTGATAAAGCTTCTATTTTAGATTCATAATCCTTCATTATAATTTCAAATTTTTCAAATTCTTTTTCAAATTTTTCAAATTCTTTTTCAAATTTTTCAAATTCTTGCTCTTGCTCTTCAAATTCTCTTTCAATTTTTTTAAATATTTGCTCTCGTTCTTCTAATTCTTTTGTTGTCTTTATTATTGGTTTTACTTCTATTTTTACTCTTTCTACTGCTTCTTTAGTCTTAACAGCTATAATTTTAGAGCAATATATCTCCTCTCCTATTTCCTTGTATTTTTTTAAACAATATACCTTCTCTCCTATTTTCTTGCATTTCTCTAAACAATATTCAAATTGTTCTTCTGTCATACTATACCATAAATTATCCTTTCTGCATTGGACTAAAGGCATAACATCTCCTTATTGAGAAAAATAATTATTGAACATAGCCCTTAACCACATCCTTTAAAAGAATATACATCTTCCAAGAGCCTCTAAGATTTTCTCTTATTGCTGATTCCATTGAATTGCATCTTGATTCTAAATCTTCAATCTTTTTAGCATTATCAAGATGACTTAATGAATCCTGCAAAGATTCTTCTATTTCTTCAAGCCAAGTTGGCAAAGATATTTTGGGATTCTTTTTCATTTTCTAATCCTTTCATAGCTTCTTCACACCTATCAGAACAACAATCAGATTCTTGTAATGTTTGCACAAACCATATTCCACACCATTTACATTTAACTAACATTTGACGCTCCTGTTGAAGAATTTTCTACTTCTTTTTTTAAATCTGCCCAATCCTTCCATGATAAGCTGTCCAAATATATCTTCATTTTTTCTTTGTCTTGTTCTGAAGCATTTTTAGCAAGTTCTTCATAGTGTATGAGAATATTTACCAGTGTTGGAAGTAACTGAGAAAGTAATTGAATTAATGCTAAAGTTTCCATTTTATTCTCCTATTTAACTAATTTTAATTGAATTGCTAAATCAAGCAACTGTTGAATTATGATTGCATAACTTTGCAATGCCTTATTATAATTTTCATTTTTAATCGGATTACTTCCTAATTCTAAGCTCAGCTTAAGAGACTCTATAACGATCTGTTGTGCCTTTTGCCCCTTCATATAGAGATCTTGAACTTTTGCTAAATTTTCATTAGACAATTTACCTTCTCTATTCATTTGTATAGAGCTTTTTGCTATAGCCTCTGCGCTTACTTTTGAAAGCGCAAGTCCCTGTGTGACTTCTGGTTTTATTATAGCACAAGAATAAATTATAGTATTAGCCATAAAAGCTAAGATCAAAAATAATACTGGTAATGTTGCTGTATATCCATATTTTTTAATTAACATAATTTCCTCCTTATTGTGGTATAATCTTATTTTCTTTTGACGGAGTATTTATAAAACTTTTTGCTCCGCTAAACAAACCCGATGCTGTTAAACCTATGACAATCCCTGTCAAAGCTCCTTCTTTTGTTAATCCAATTGTTAGCAACCCACTACCTAAACCCGCTGCAAGAGAAATTAATGGAGCATATTTTCCTACAACTTCATTTGGTAAAAATTTCTTAACTATTTCTGTGATACCCAAAGTTAAAGGTATTAACAAGAGACTCCAGCTTGTTATTAAATCTGTAATTATTTTTATATCCATTTTACTATCCTCCTTTTATTATTCATTCAACATTGCCTGCATTATTTTAATATCAGCCTTATTTAAAAATTGTAAATTTCTACCATATTCTGAATTCATATATCTAATTCTTACTCCCAAAGCATTTTTTGCTGTTATATCTGCTGTTATTTCATCTGCCTCATAACCTGCTATTAAATGTCCTATCTCATGGGCTAATATTCCCATTTTATGTTCAATGGGAAGGTTGTCAAAATCTTTTGCCACACAAATTATTTCTCTACTTTCAACGCTTCCTTGATGGTTGTCAGAACCTTGATAATGAAAAGTATGAGCATACCATCTTTTACAATCTTTGTGATCTTCCTCCGCTATTTTACAATGTTTAATCTTAATTTTCATTATTAATAACTTTTTAAGCTGCATTATAAAATATATCTTTCTAATAAAATAACTAATAATAAAATAACTATAACAAGTATGGAATATTCACAAAAAGAATCTAAATTCCCGCCTGTATCACATCCACCCTTCATTTTATTTTCTTATTAATTTGTCTCTTAAATATTTTTCTAATTTAACAGTTTTTAAAACTATTAATTCTAATATTTTATTCATATAAATTACAAACATAAAAAAAATACTATATATCATATTCTTATTGCCTTCATATCATCAGCGATATGAAATATTATATCTTCAATTTTATCCGCCCATTTTTGATTGCCTTCCTGTTCTAATCTAAAGGCTATGTTCTGCAATCCTGATAAACTATTTCTCAAATGATGACTTATATACATAGCCAAAGAATCAGGCATTAAATAAGCCTCCTCTATTGCCTTCTCATCTAATTCTTTTGCAGGTGCGCCCATGCTTAATTATCCCCCTTTTTGCCTTAAAAAGCAAGTAAAAGTTAATAATGATACCTCATTTTAAATAACATTGCTGCTAAACTTTTCATAGAACCTCCTTTATTTTCCCTTCAAAAAATAAGCTAAAATAGCAGTAAGAAATCCAGCTATCACTCCTCCAATAGCTCCGAACATAGAAGCCTTGCCTTTGAGTTCAGAAATTACTGATATAACCTTTTTAAAATCATCTCTCAGTTCTTTAATGCTCTCTTTAATTTCCTTAATATCTTCTATTATATAATTAATATCCTTTTCTATTTCTACAATTTTAATTCCACATTGTCGGCGTTCAATGTCCATATTACAATCTCTCCACTTTTTCATTAAGCAATTCCTTATTTTTCATATACAAAATCAAATTAGCCTCTTCTGATTTTTCCAAAGTTTATATAGGAATAAAATAACCCCTATAGCAATAATTCCTGATATGCTATTAACAATAATGAGCCAGTTTAAAACCTTTTCAAAATATTCTGCTGAAATACAATGATATATTTTATTTTCAATCATCAAAAACTTCTTATGATTTAAATGTTCCAATAACTGAAAAAGTATATGATGGAGAAGTTCCACTTAAAACCCATCTTATCCTTAATGTTGAACCCCAAGACCCTTGTCTAACTGTAGCTGCTGCTAAATCTGCCGTTGCGTCAAAATCTGCCGTTGCGCCTGCTGTATTATCACTTAACTGTATTGCCCTTCTACCTGTAGCAGCTCCAATTTGCGTAAAATGAACCATATTAATATAATTAGTTCCATCAACGGAACTATCAATATAAACATCCAAAGTCGGCGTTGTGCCAGATTGAGCCGTAACATTTAATTGTATTATAGCCGTTCTAAAACTACCGTAAGCAGTCAATGCACCTGAATCGCTTGAAGTAGTTCTTGCAGCAGAAGCTAATAAAGTCTGAGCTTGTAAAAAATAAATTGCATTTCTCATCGTTCCACCTGCTGCTGGAGCAGGGGCAGAAGTTACTTCATCAAAATCAGTTCCATCATTTATATATAAAAATGAAGCGACATTTAATCCTCTTGTTGTAGTAAGATTATTTCCATGTGTTGAATTCAAAAGAGGATCCCATGTTGATCCATCATACCCACCAATTAAAGACCAAGTTCCAACCGCATCTGTAGGATTTGCGTAATCTACTGCTGGAGTTTTTGTCCCAACTATATTAACATTTCCCGAAACTCTTGTGACATCAACATCAAGTCCATTGCCTTGATCTCCAACAATTTTTAACCATCTGCTATTAGCTGTTTCCCAAAGATTAATTCCAACTTCCTGTGATATTGCTGTATAGCCTATAACTGATAAACCAATTACCAAAAGCAGTGTCATCAATAAGCTGTAGCCATAAAATAATAATTTTGCTTTCATTTTACCTCCTTAAATATTTCTCTGTCTCCGTTGTGCATCTCTGTGTGTTAGTCTCCTGCCTGACGCTCCGCCCCCTCCACTACTACCTCCACTACTACCACCACCACCTTTTTCTCCTGGAACAAATTCTTCATAAAAATCAACTGACCAAACACTAAAACTTGCATTAGGATTAAATCCTGCATCCAATGTTCCATTTGAATTTACCCTTGCAATGTAATTTCTTACAACCCCGCCAACTGCTGTAAAGTCTCCACCTAAAACTGTCTTTCCATCAGATTGAATAGATAAAGAGCGAACACCGAGATCTGCATTAGGATTAAATCCTGCATCCAATGTTCCATCTGAATTTACTCTTGAGATGTTATTCCTTACAGCCCCGCCAACTGCTGTAAATATCCCCCCTAAAACTATTTTTCCATCAGATTGAATAACCGAAGAGTAAAGGTTATTATTTGCATTAGGATTAAATCCTGCATCCAATGTTCCATCTGAATTTACCCTTGCAATGTAATTTCTTGCAACCCCACCAACTGCTGTAAATCCACCTCCTAAAACTATTTTTTCATCTGACTGAATAGATAAAGTGTAAACACCACTATTTGCATTTGGATTAAATCCTGCATCCAATGTTCCATCTGAATTTACTCTTGCAATGTAATTCC
>ERZ1292623.2413-Hain-H51-01um-R1-2413-length-16788-cov-5_pt2 | contig 14145 bp, 14 predicted proteins | sample MGYA00564398_ERZ1292623 | MGnify/ENA primary metagenome ERZ1292623 (study PRJEB36523, sample SAMEA6512633) | groundwater metagenome | collected 2019-01-07 | study: AquaDiva: Metagenomics assemblies of 32 groundwater samples
GCTCGTGGGAGCAGTTATTTTGTACCTCATCAAACTGCGGGCTGGCATTTAGGTCACCTCCGAGGATAATGTCTCTCTTCCCGCCCATGTGCCCGTTTAAGAGCCCTGTAAGGTCCGAGAACATGCGGTGCAGGTTTGTAATACTATAGCCTTTAGCCGAGCCAGCACTCTCCATAAGTCCGTAGATGGAAACGAGAGTCATCGCTCTACCGCCCATGATTGTGTTGGCAATAGTAAGTGCGCCCTTAAATGGAGAGTCGATGTTTTCCTCTATGACCTCCCATGACGGGCTATAAATACCCGAGCCCCAGTCGCGCTTACCGCCAATCTCATTCCAAAATAAGTGTCCCTCTTCTGCACCCGGGTATGGCCGCCCCTCTTGAAAAAGATAAAAATCTGCTTGGACTGTACTCAAATAACAATCCCATGCCGCATCGAGCATCGCTCGGTGCTGCCAATACGCCATATTCCATGTGGCGACCTTTATGGATTGCATACCTGGGAAGGGTTTTGTGGCGAGAAGCGAAAAGCTCCCCGCCAGGCGACAGCTTGCGCCATCCACCTACGCTTTCGCGTAGGGACCTTCCCAGGTACTCCTGAACGGGGAGCTTTCTACTGGGAAGGATTTGTGCCATGCCGCAGAACAAACTCTACGGGTTAGGCCTAAATATCCTAACACGGACACTTCTAATCAAGGACATAGGAGCAATTTGGTGAAAAAGTGCTATAGTGCAGACCATGAAAACGGTCGCGCCGATAGTCGGCTCAGATGGCATTGGAAAACTTAAAAAGGTCCCCTTGCGGGAGATTTGGAAAAATGAGGCTCGAGATTTTACTCGATGGCTTGCTGAAAATATAGATGCCTTGAATGAAGCCCTAGAGACAAGCTTTACTATCGTCGGTACGGAGCGCGAAGTAGGTGATTTCTATCTTGATGTTATAGCCGAAGACCCAGACGGCAAGCTTGTCATCATAGAAAATCAGCTGGAGAAGACCGACCATGACCATTTGGGTAAGGTGCTAACCTACCTTACCAACCTAGACGCAAAAACGGCTCTATGGATTTCTAGCAACCCGCGCGACGAACATGTGAAGACAATAAACTGGTTGAATGAAAATACGCCCGACGATATTGCCTTTTATCTTATCAAGGTTGAAGCCATACGCATTGGAGAGTCTCCTGCCGCCCCACTATTCTCTGTCATAGCAGAGCCTACAGAAATGGGAAAAGATATCGGGCGGGAGAAAAAAGAGTACGCAGAACGCCACCACTTGCGAAAGGAATTTTGGACGCAATTGTTGGATAAGGCAAGACCCAGGACATCTCTCCACTCAAATATAACCCCGCCTGTGTACCACTGGATTGGCGCGGGAGCGGGCAAAAGCGGCGTAGGGTACAACTACGGTGTCACCAATGAGGAAGCTACCGCCGAAATTTATCTAGACCGAGGCAAAGATTACCCTACTCTAAATAAAGAGCGTTTTGACCAATTATATGCTCATAAGGCCGAGATTGAAAAGGTGTTTGGTGATGCTTTGTCGTGGGAGCGACTAGAGAAAAAACGGGCGGCTAGGATTGCTTACCGCTTCAAAGGTGTTGGGCTAAGAGATAAAGAAAAATGGCCGGAACTTCACGACAAAATGATTGACGCCATGATTCGTCTTGAAAAAGCGACGAGACCTTTCATAAAAGATTTGAAATAAATACATGTATATTATTTGGCATGATAATGATTTTGACCTTGCCTTGTGGGTGTACCAAAATTCGTGTCTTAAAGACAAGGAAAAAGTCATTTTAAGACAGATACCAAAAACCAATAACGAGACCCTTCTTTCTTCAGATTTTACAGACAAAACTGATTATTTAATACTGCCTTATATCAAGTTCGCCACGCCTGATATTTTAGTGCAACGGGTCAATGAAGACGGCACCTCAAAAGTCTTGGTTGCCACTGAGTTTATGACTCACACCCCTCAACACGACCATGTATTTCAAAGATTTGAAAGGATTTTTTGTATAGCAAGAGAAAAAGTTCCAGTAGCTTGTATTTTGCCGAGCAGAAAAGTAAAAATTGAAAGAGGAAAGAAAAGCGCTTACTACATCAAAAATTATCAGCCAAACCCACTAGTAGTCCACCTATACTTAAAGACAACCTTAATTAACAAAAGCCCGGCTTTAATGTTTTTCTGGCCTGAGAAAGACGGCTACCTTAAATTTGATAATCAACATCAAACTGCACCAAAGATTGAAGCAGAAATTGAGAACTGGTTCAAATTCTTCAACAGCTGTGTCAACGAAGAGCCTAATATACTAGACAGCGATGCAGTAAAAAAACAATACGAATACCTAGATAAGAAATTTCCATTGAACGACGACCTGTTTGCGAATATGACCTTTGACGACTATGTCGAAGGGTTAGACGGATTTTACAGTCTAGCAAGAATAGCCGTTATGGATACCGCGGCTGCAATTAGTAAATTTAAGCTTGATGAAACCGTTCTCCCTAAGACTTTTAAGCACAACAAAAAGACAGTAATTCTCGCTTACGCAAGTGTCGGATTTCGGACAGACCCGTACGCCGGCTTCCTCTGTGGTTTTAAAAATTTACTGTGTTTAAACAACGATGGACAACTTAAAAATAACCTGCTTCTAGTTCCCATCGGCATAAAATACTCTCTCGTGTCAAAAAGTAAAACAGGGAGGCCAACTTTCACTGATTTACAAGAAAATTTGTTAGAGTGCCCTATTGACAAACATACCAACTTTGAAAGAGTTGGTATTGATGCGTCTATTAAACATGTCGAAAAAGGTTGTATATATGCTCGTTCAAAACACCAGAGAATTTTTGGGACGGTTGCTGACGCGATTATCTTCGAGGATTATATTTACTACAACAAGAACTATGTCCGTTAGAGAGTACGTAATAACTTATATTGCAAAAGAATATCTCCAAAAAAATGGTTGGATAATTATTGCATATAACCCTCCTGGCTCTCAAGGTACTTTTACTATCACAAACCCAGACAAAGACGCTGGTTATAGAGGTCAGACGGGAAGTCTAAGCCCTGACATCGTTGCTTTAAAAACAACTCCACATAAGAATATTTTTCTTATTGTTGAATCAAAACCTGACTTTAATAAGGATGATATAGAAAAAATGAAGAGTATGTTTAGTAATCCTCAACGACTCACGCTCTTTTTTCAAATAATTAAAGGGCATGCCCTGGCTAACGGTATTGCCTATGATGAAAGTTTAGAAAAAGTAATTTATTTCGCAAAAGCCCACGGAGGAGAACTAAACGGCATAGAAGAAATAAGCACCATTCTGGTAGAACAAAAAACGCCGAACTGGAATATAAAAAATATAGACCCAAAGGACGACATATATAAACACTTTTCCGTTGATTTCAAGAAACTATTTTCTGAAAACTAAAATGTAGTTGTGGTCTATGTGGTTCCCACGTCGCTTAACTCCCATTCCAGCCTTTTGGCTCATAACCCAAATAAAAATATCCTTCAGTTCAAAACCTAAATTCTTCGTAGCATAGTCTATAAAGTAAACAAATGTTGGTTGAATATTTCCGTCTTTACGGTTGTCACCAATAATTACGCAGGCATAACCACCCTTTTTCAAAACTCTGTACATCTCGTCGAATACCTTGTTCATTTCGACAAGGTATTTTTGCATACTATTGGTTGAGATATCCCCCGCGTCCACCTCTTTGTAGTTAAAGCCAAGTAATTTAGTTTCAAGTTGGTAGATGTTGGAGTAATCAATTGCTCCAAGATAGGGTGGGTGGGAAATAATAAGGTCAACCGAATTATCCCTGAGATGTGTATTGCGAGCATCTCCTTTTTGAATCACCACCTTATTCTTGTTTGCTATCTTCTGGTATTCACTCATTGAGTCAGCCATCTCCTCTAACTTTTTCTTGAATACCTCGAAGACATTTATCTTAGTTTTTTGCTTATCTACTACAATATGATTAACGCATCGCGAGTCAACTTTGGAGGCCTTTTTAACTATAGAAGCAAGAGCGAGAGTAAAATAATCACGGTCTTGTAGTAATTTAATTGACTCTATACAACTCCTTATCTCCATTAAATCCTGAAATGACTCCGCGTAGAACCATTTTTTTTCCTTTTCGTCCATTGCATATCTTTCTCGCGCTTTTGAATCAATTTTCTCCTTAACTTTCTTTAGGAAAGGACCGTAGACAGGGATGTACGGGTGGGTTTTGACTGTGGATAGAAGTATGGAAAGAGGGTTTGAATCTATCCCAATTGAGTCGCGCTTTAGTATATTTGCCTCTAAAGGTACGGTCCCGCTCCCAGAGAAATTAGCAAGTACCAAATCTCCAGAATTAGAGTAAGAATCTACCAGACGAGCCACAAGTTGAGGTACGAGCTTACCGTACCACCTTAAAAAATCATGTGTGGCGTAGTTTGTTTCCCGAATTGACACATCAGAGAAGTCCCAGATAGACGAAACAAACTCACTCTTCATAAATCAAGTCTACTTCAGCATTACTTATAGGGTCATCGAAGAGCATTTCTTTTGGGACGCCAAAACCTGTCTTTTCTCTTATGTGTTTTAAATATTCTTTTTTAATTTCGTAGAGAACAGAATTTCTTTTCTGAAGTATTGCCATTCTTGTTGTAGTACCACTTCCGCCAAAAGGGTCGAGGACAGTTTCCCCTACAAAAGAATAAAGTTTGATGCAGCGCAGAGGAAGTTCATCCGGGAAGGGAGCAATATGCCCACTTTCGTTCTCCTTAAGACGCACTCGCCTCATTGTCCAGATTTGTTTTGTATATTCTGCATACTCCGCACGAGTAAGGCGACTGGCCTCTTTTTGGAGCTTCGTGAGATGGCTATAATCCGGCTTTGTATTGTTCGGTTTCCTTAAGATATAAATATATTCCATACTGTCGCAAATAAGTGGGGACGGAGGATAGGGCAACGAGCCATACTGGAAGCCCTTCATTGGAGTTTTGTACCAAAGAACTCTATCTACTAGTTCAAAACCGGCATTCAAACAAACTCTTAGGAGCTCACTCCCAAGAGGAATCCACCTTACGCCAGAAGTACCTTTTTCTGGTAAATCAGAAATATTAAGACAAAATTTTCGCCCCGGAGTGAGGACTCTAAAACACTCCCCGATTGTGGCCTCCATATCTTTGAGATAGTCTTGCAATGTTCCCCAAGAAGAGTAGTTTTTGGCATTAAAATAAGGTGGAGAAGTAACAATAAGGTGAACAGAGTTATCGCCCACCGACTTCATCTGCCGGCTATCTCCAATAACGACGCGGTGTTTACTTATTTTCAGGTCCGGGTGATTAAAATGTTTCTGGATTTCTTGCTCAGATTGCTCCTTACTCGCCTTTTTTTCCTCCTTTGCAACCAAATCAACTTTCATAACTTAAGAATATAATAGCATTCATTTAAATCCTAATTTTGGTGGGTAAATCTGACTCGATTACCCCTCAAAGGCACAAAAAGTCAGGGGACTATACCAGCGGCTTTTCGCTTACTCACCCAAAGCCCGGTAAACTCCGCGCGGCTGTTTTTTACTGTTGTAAGCCACTCTCGTGCGTCTCTCTGCTGTCCTTTGTCCAATATAAACCTATCAATCATATCGAGCAAAAAAGCAGTGTTGATGAGGCTCATTGCAGCAATCCAAAACCTCTCATTGTGAGAGGAATCGTTATAGAGATATGGGTTGCCGTGTAGGAGTTCTGATATATGCGAGTAAATTTCGTAAGTCTTATTCGCACCGAATACATCGAGCGCGTGCATCGAAAATCTTTTTATGTTTTCTGCTGTCAGCAGGTCCGACTTGCTACCAAACGCCAGACCATTACTCCGTATCCACCTCCAAGTAAGAGCCTCGGGGGTTTGGGGAAAATCTGGTTTGGTAACCGTCAAAAAGTCCTTGTAGAACTCTAAGCCCTTTTTGTAACCCTCTTCGCCGATATTTCGATAGGTATTAAGTTGATACGCAATACATACCAAAGCTTTTTCGTTATCGGTTGGGCATTTGAGCAAGAGGTGCAAAAAACGAGAATAAATGTCGAGTAGAGTGCGTACATGCGGCAAGAGAAAGAAATATCGCTTAGGTTCCTCCTTTATTATTTCATCAGCAAGAAACTCCAGTACCCCTTGGTAGAGTTTGAGCGACCTAATTCTGAAGAGTCGTATAGCCGATTCGCTATCCGAAATCCCAGCTTTTTCTTCTGGAAGAGGCTCAATTTGTCTTGCTCTCTCTCCAACTAAAACAGCAGCTTGCCGCATCAAATCTGCTTGGGTAGAAATAATTTCCTCCTCCGTTCTCATTACTTGAATATAGCGCTCTCGTCACTAAAAGCGCAATCTGTATATTTGCGCCCTGGTCGGGTTAAATTGTACTCTAAGCCGGTTCCAAAGCACTTTCTTCCTTATCCTCCATCGCGCGCATGAGTTTGATTAATTCAAATCGCTGAGCCATATTTTGCATGTATTCCTTGTTAAAAAGGAGCGGTATAGTTAATTCATGGTCTGGGAGCAGAGTTTTTTATGGAGTCGTGTTGCCTGCCGGTGGGGAGGGAATAGTGACGTTTATGCTGTTGTTTGTGGCAGGAGCCGCTGCCGGAGCTCTATAGTACCTGTACCACACAAAGCCGCCGACGATAACCGCCAACAGAATAATCAGTGCGACTGCCCAGCCCGCAGACCCGCTGTCATTGCCCGAAGGTGTATTTATTATAGTGTCTGCCATATTACTTTAGTTAGGAATATGCAATACATAGTGCCACGCCCAACCTGTGGTTTTAATGAGCGGTATACTAAGGAGGCAATGATACGCAGATTTATCTTCGGTTTGTTTGCTGTATTTCTGCTTGCGCCCTCTATTGCGCTTGCGGCGGGCACTGCGGCGGTGGGCGCGCTCTCACCCGGCGCGACAGTCGGCGTCGGCACCCGCGTCACCTTCAGCATGGTTATATACGGTTTTACCGGTCCAACTTACTCGGTGATAGACTCCTTTGCCGGCGGGGTTAATAATTCCAACATCGATTATGCGGGCAACTTTTCCTGGACGCCCAACCAAGACGACGTCGGCGCGCACAACGTCGCTATTACAGTCAGCGACAGTCTCGGCAACAGCGCTTCCGCATCCCAGTCAATCACGGTTATAAAGCCGGACGTGTTTCTCGGTCAACTATCGCCCGGCGCCGTGGTGCGCTACGGCAACCCCGTGTCGTTTAGTGTCACGAGCGTCGGGTTTGCCGTGCCTTCCTACTCTATAGATGATTCTTTTTCCGGCTCCAGCGTCTGGTCGTACAATCTCAATTCATCCGGAAGTTTTTATTGGACGCCGCTGTACCGCGACATCGGCACTCACACGCTCACTATTACCGGTTCGGACATGCAAGGACACATCGCGGCGGTAAAACAGATTATTACCGTCGAGGGAGTACCCAGCGTAACCGTACTCGGCGTTCCTCCAAGCATCAGTGCCGGCTCTCTGCTTACGTTTAGCGCGACAACCACCGGATTTTTGTCGCCTAGTTTTACTGTTACCGACTTGTTCTACACCGGAGCAGCGACCTCGACGCTCAAGCTCGACGGCAACAAAGTTTCGTGGACGCCCGTGTACAACGACATCGGCGTGCACACTTTTGTAATTTCTGCGACAGACTCCGCGGGGCACTCTGCATCGACTAAAGTTTCCGTCACGGTAGGGCCGCCAAATTCCGCTCCCGTACAAACTCCTCCACCGGCGGTTGTTCCCGCTGCAACCCCGTCAACACAGTCAGCCGCTCCGGCCAAGACCGCTACCCCTTCTTATGTATTTAAAAGTTTTCTTACCGTAGGCTCAAGAGGGGCAGAAGTAACCGCTCTGCAAAAAAAGCTGATCGGGCTTGGCCTATTATACGGCCAAGCTACCGGCTACTTCGGCCAGCTAACTAAAAAAGCCGTGCAGGCGTTCCAAAAATCAAAAGGGCTCGAGCAGGTCGGATTTACCGGCCCCATGACCCGCGCCGCGCTCAATAAATAGGCGGTTCCGGAAGCCCGATATAGTGGGGTATGATGTAATCATGGGAAGAGCGATCCCTCTCGCTTTTATTTTGTTCGCCGCGCCACTCCTTTTGTCTGCGCAAAACACCGCATCAAGCACTAGCCTGGCATCAAGCGTTTCCTCGAGCACGGTTGCGCTAAAAAGCAATCTCCCGGCGCTCCCAACGCTCAAGCCGGCGCGGACTTTGCGCAAAGGCATGCAGGGGAGCGACGTGCAAACGCTCCAAAAATATCTGCAGCGCATGCCGGATATATATCCGGATGGAAGCGTAACCGGCTATTTTGGAAGCGCCACGGAGCTTGCCATAAAACTGCTGCAGGCGCGCGAGGGGCTGGTAGACCCGAAAAGCGCCGGAGCGGAGTATGGCGCCGTCGGCCCAAAGACGCTTGCAAAAATAAACGCAATAATAAACAAGAGCGCGTCGCAAGGGGGCATGGCGACGACCTCGTTGCAAATGCCGCCGCAGGCCGCGACGTCTACCAAGCCCGCGACCTCTACGCCCGCCGCTTCAAAAGCGGCTCTTCCCGCCCGCGACACGACCCCGCCCCTACGCTCCCGGGGGTCTCCGTCCAACACGCTCCCCGCGGGCGCGCCGGAGATTACCGTCTCACTTATGACCAACGAACCCGCCCGTTGCTACTGGTCGAACACGCCCCGTACGCCTTTTGGTGAAATGGCAACCTCTTTTTCCACAACCGGCGGAACATTCCACAGTTTTGTCATTAAAAATGTTACCGTCGGCGATTATTCTTTTTTCGTCAAATGCCGCGATACATATGTGAACACCAATACCTCGGATTACCCGATACTCTTTTCGATAGAGCGCCGGTATTCCGACAGAGATTACGACCAGCCACGGGTGTTTATGAGCGCTCCGACCGACGGTGACGCTGTGGTCGAGGGGCAGGTCGCATTGTCGGCCGCCGCGGCTGACAACACGGGCGTCGCCGGCGTCAGCTTTTTCCTCAACGGGTACGACCTCAAAGCCGAGGATGTTACTCCTCCGTTTGGCGTCGCGGTTATGCTTGAGCCGGGCGCTTACCGGGCGTTTGCCGTCGCCCGCGACGCGGACGGAAACCGCGCCACCTCGACGCCGGTCGCGTTTTCTGTCGTCGCAAAAACGTCCGCCGCTGCCCAGCCACCCGGCCTTAACCTTGCCGCCGCCGCGGTGCATGCCCTCTCCGCCGTGCAGGAATTCTTTGCAAAGCTCCTGCCGCCCTGGTAGCGCCGCGGCGGCACCTGTGCATAACTTTTTTGCGCGGCAAAAAAGATGAGAGAATTGGTGTGTATGAGCAAATGGGCCGTATATGCCGCCGTGCTCGGCGTTGTGGTGGCGGTTACCGCGCTCGCGTTCTTTTTAGGCGGTAAAAACGCGACGCAAAACCAGCCGGAGGCCGCCGCGCAAAAAGCGGCAGAGGACACCGCTAAGTCGGAGACCCCTTTCAAATCGGCGAGCCCGCTTTCGGGCGTCGAGGCAAATCCGTTTGAGAAGACTAAAAAAGTTCTTAACCCGTTTGAAAATTGACATGAAGCGCCTCTCTTTAATTTTTTGGATGTTAGCGCTCCTTTTTGCGGCAAGCGCGTCCGCGCAAACCTTGCCCGAGGGCGTTACGCAGGGGCAAATGGACGCGGCGCTCCGCGACTTAAGCGCCATCTACGGCTCGCCGGTTACGCGCGCCGATCAGGCAAAAGCCATCTGCAATCAGGAGCAGTATGTCGTGGAGTGCGCGAAGATAGGCAAGGAACGCGGCCTGTTTCCAAAAGAGCGCGCCGTGCAGGTTGATGCCCTCCTCGACCAGCTCAAAGGAGACGTCGTCGAAAAGATGAAGCAGTGCGATAGCATCGACTGCCTCGTCGGCGTCGCGACGTCGGTGGCGCGCCAGCTCTCGGCGGACAATCCAAACTTGGCCCGCACGGTCGGGCTGACCGTGCAAAAGGTGGAGGAAAAGCGCGCTATCGTGGATATCGCAAAGTCGGCCGGCGTCGCCATCGAGGATTGCCAGACCATGGACCCCGACACCGCTCCGCTTCCGCTCCTGCGCGCCTGCGCGAAGCTCGCCAAGAACGAAAAGATGCAGAAATACATCCCGCAGGAAGAGCGCGAAAAAGCGGGCAAATCCGACGCCACCGTGGCGCTGAAGGAGGCTCTACTGAAAGGCGAGCTTGCCTGCGGCGACGGCACCATAGACGGATGCAGCGCCTTTTGTCTCAACCCGACTCTGGAGGCCCGCCAGAGCGGCGGCGCGGAGATTCCGCCGGTATGCCGCGAGATAGCAGCACGTTTTTTTGGCGACGAGGGCGTGCGGGACCTCGAGCGCGCGCGCGGAAACGTCGAGCAAACTTTTAATGTCGTCAAGGAGCGCTACTACGAGCCTAGGGAGCGGGAAAGGCGGGGGAGAGAGGGAGAGGAGGGCACCAGCACGCCCGCCCGCGTCGCCTGTCCGGCTCCGCCGCAATCGCCCTGCCCCGCCGGCGAATACCGCCAAGGGTCCACCAATGAGTTCGGCTGTTATATAGAAAGCGCCTGCATTCCGTTTAATACCAAAACACAACCCGAGCCGAAAGAAAAAGAGGGCCGGTTCATCTGCCCCGCGCTCCCGACTATTGACTCATGCCAAAACGGGGAGGAGAAGGTTATCTCCTTTATCTCTCCGGAGTGCGGCACCTATTACGCGTGCAAGCCTTCCGGTTCCGACCGGCCAATACCGCCCCCCTCGCCGGAAAAACAGTGTGGCCAATACGGCAACGGCTGGCACTCCATGGATGCAAGCGGCAACTGCTTTAACCCGAGCATGACGGAGTACCGTGCGCAAAACGGCGTGGTGCGGACCTGTACGGAGTATCCGGCCTACGGATGCAGCAACGAAGAGTCGCGCCCCGCGGAGCCTCCGCAACAGCCTCCGCAACAGCCTCCGCAACAGCCTCCGCAACAGCCTCCGCCCTCCGGCCAAAAAGAGCAGGTGTGGAACGGAAGCGGCTTGCGCTCGTGGATACGCGCCGACGCCGATACAGCGCGCATAGACTCCCTCAAGCAGGCGTGCGCGGGCGTAAGCGGCACCGGCAACATATGGATGCCGGGCGCCGGCACCGCCTCGAGCGCCGACTTCGGCATGCCCGACCCCGCCAAGTGCAAAGCGGCGGCGGCGTGTACTTCCGGCCAGTATTTTGACGGAACCTCCTGCGGATCGACCCAAAACCCGACTCCATACCCGGGCACGGGAGGGTCGGGAGGCGTCTCGGGGAGCTGCTCGGCCGAGCTCTCCGCGCTCCTGGGGAGCGGCTGTCATTCCATGGGTAACGCTTGGTTTGACTCAACAATGATCAACTATGTTATGCCAAACACAACGCAAGTTAAGAGCTGCGCTAGCGCGCCGATTTCCGGTTGCAGCGGCTCAGGTCAGCCGGTGAGCGGCGACGGATGTCCTGCCGGACAATATCGAAATGGCGCGGGTACGTGCGTTACCGCGCCGCCATCATGCACCTCGGGTCAATACTGGAACGGCAGCGCATGCGTCACCTCTTCCACAAGCGGCGGCACCATCGGCAGCGAGTGCCGCAGCCAATCGTCGCAATCGTCCTGCAGTGCCACTTCGGGATGCTACTGGTATACCGGCTACAGCGGCAATTACTGCGACAGCAGCGGGTCAGCCGCGCCTTCCGGCGGTACCGGCGGCTCTTACACTTCCTGCCCGTCCGGCCAATACTGGAACGGTTCCGCCTGTGTCACCACCTCCACGACAGACTGCACCTCGGGTCAATACTGGAACGGCAGCGCGTGCGTAAACTCGTCAACGTCGCCGACACCGACACCGACACCGACACCGACGTCGTCATCGTGCGGGTCCGGCCAATACTGGGACAGCCGCACGAGCTCCTGCCAGAGCATGCAGGCCGCGTGCGCCGAGGCGGGCGGCACGTGGGACAGCGCGGCGAATTATTGCCGCATGCCGAGCTCCTCTGCCGCTCAAAAACCGCTCGCGTTCCTGTGTCCGGGCGGCCACGATTGGAACGGCAGCTACTGCGTTCTTAAGCCTGTCTCCGGGGTCGAGATGTACCTGGCCAATGTCCTGTCGGCGTTCAGGTCTCTCCTCGACTTCTAATTTCTGCAAGGGGCAAAACGGCCACGTTTGGTATACTGGGCGCATGCTTAACTACAATATAAAGGGCACCGGACTGGATATTACCGGCGAGCTGCAAGGCTACGCGGAAAAAAAGCTCCAGCATGCGGAAAAGTTTCTGCAAAACGACCCTTCCGCTCGCATAACCATAGAGCTCGAATATCGGGCAATGCGCGACGGCGATAAGTATCGCGCCGAATTTACGATTTTTGCGTCCGGCGCTGTTTATCGCGCAGAGCGATGGGGCGGGAGCATGCACGCGGCTATCGACCTCGCCACGGGGGAGCTCATAAACGAACTCGGCCGCGGCAAAAAAAAGCGCATGCACGCCATTCGCCGTGGCGCCGCGCGTATTAAAGATTATGTACGCGGTTGGCCGCGCAGATAATCCGCGTACGGCATTTCTTTTTTGCCTTCGGGGATTACCCGCAAAATTTCAAGCCCGCCATTTTTAAAGTTCGCGTCTGTCACAATGACGCGTTTATTTTTTTCATTCATAAAATATGCCCGGGGATTTTTGTCGAATGCACGGATTTTTAAAAACTGCGCGCGCTGGTCTCCGTTCAAATCAAGTAGCGCATCTGTGTCGCTGAATTTTTTTGTATAGGTTGCCAGAGTTTCATCCTGCGGTTCGGCTTTAAGCCCTCCGCTCATAAGCAGCGGGAGCGCGTCGGCCAACAGGTTGATTCCTTCGGTAAAGAGCATTTCGCTCAGCATTAGTCCTCTTGGCGGCCAATCTTCCTCGGCTATCTCGATGCGGGCCTGGGCGAGTATGGGCCCGGCGTCCATTTTCTCCGCCATGAGCATCACGGTCACGCCGGTCTGCCGCTCGTCGGCGAGTATGGCCGATACATACGGCGAGGGGCCGCGGAACTTAGGCAAAAGCGAGGGGTGGATGTTGATACAGCCGTGCTTGGGGAGGTCGAGCACTTTTTTGGAAAGTATTTTGCCGTACGAGGCCACCACAAAAAAGTCCCAATCGGTATTGTAAAGCTCCACCGGCAATTCCTTGGTATCCACCACCAGCGCGGGTATGAGCCCCCGGCGCTCCAGTTGCGCAAGTGCAAACTGCGAGTCGACCGACGTGCCAAAAAAAGCGAAGAGGGGTTGTTTAGACGCCATGTTTTTCTTTGAGCTTCTTGCGGGCGCTTTGCATGTCCTCGTCCTCCTCCAGCCGCACCGCTTTGTCCGTATAAAGAATACCTTCTAAGTGGTCGCACTCGTGCTGGAAGATGTGTCCGATAAGTCCGGCGCCGTGGTAGGTGATAGCCTTGCCGTTTTCGTCAAGCGCTTTAATCGACGCCTTTTCGTGGCGCATGACCGTGCCGTACTTGCCGCGCACCGAGAGGCATCCTTCGGACATCTCGCTTTTCTTTTTAGAAAGCCGGGTCAGTTCCGGGTTTATAAAAACACGATCCGGCAAAGTCGACTGCTTCGGCGCGCCGTCCAAAGGTTTTTCGTCGGCTTTGATAACGGGCTCAAAAGCTTTACCGGCGATGACAAAAATCCGCAACGGCTCGCCTATCTGCGGAGCAGCCAGCGCTACGCCGAACGCCTCTTTGGCGAGAGCTTTTTTCATACGCGCGATAAGCTTCTTGATTTTAGCCGAACCGATGTCTTTTTTAGCAACCAGTTCTGCTTTGCCGCGCAGTACCGGCTCGCCCTCTTGTACGATTTGGTCCTTCATGTGTAAGTAAATATGCAACAGTTTTGTAAAAAATTAAAGACCAGACATTCCCCGAGGGAACGTCTGGTCTCCGCGGTGCAAACCTACTTACCCAACTCTCTACGGGGGTTGAGAGTCCAATGTTCGGGCGCACACGCCTGCGCTGGTGTTCCTGGCAGTATATTGGGGGGCGTCCAGGTCGTACATCAGCGCGAAAATAAAGAACCTGCTAGCCAGTGTACAGGCATTATAGATTTTGTCAACTAGGGTATAATCCACCCCATGGAGCACATCGGCAAG